>OOCW01001719.1_pt1 | contig 14422 bp, 16 predicted proteins | sample 1671201 | NCBI WGS metagenome assembly OOCW01 (sample SAMN06348132, study PRJEB24527) | human gut metagenome | biome: human gut; feature: ankylosing spondylitis patient; material: feces | host: Homo sapiens | place: China | collected 2015-10
CACCGTTTCCAGAAAATAAATATTTCATTTTTTCGCCCCATGTAATGCGCAATATTATTCTATTGCAATTCAAAGGGATGTCCAATGGACATCCCTTTATGTTTAATTGAACTATTTATTTTTCTCTCTAGTAAGTTTTAATATTATATCTTTATACTCTGGATATAAACTTAAAAGATATTCTCTTTCAAATAATTCAAATTCCTCATATTCAAATGCTGGTGCAACCATACAACCAACTAAAGAAAAGCCTTCTTTGTTCATAGCAGAACCAAATATATATCCCTTTGGTACTAAAACTTGTGGAGCTTCTCCATTCTCTATATTTGTACCAAGTTGTTTTGTTATAAAATCTCCTTCTGGAGTTATCATATAGATTGTAAGTGCTTCACCATCATGATAATACCATAATTCATCAGATTTTAGTCTATGAAAATTTGATACTTCTCCTGTTCTTAAAAGAAAATATATACTGCTCCACAATTTTTTATTTTCTCTTACATTATCTTCTGATAAAAATGATTCTTTAAAATATCCTCCCTCTACATGAGGTATCATTTCTAAATTTTTTATGTAATACTCTGCATTTTTCATTGTATATCTCTCCCTTTAAATTGATTTTTTATTGCCCTATCAATGAATTCTTGTACTAACTCTTGCATATCCATAATTCATATTTTTCCATTCAAAAAAAGGAATTCAAACCTGAATTCCTTTTTTAAATAATCTTATTGGAGGCGCCACCCAGATTTGAACTGGGGAATAAAGGTTTTGCAGACCTCTGCCTTACCACTTGGCTATGGCGCCGTATATGTATATTATATATAACATCACTCAAAATGTCTACACTTTTTTTATATTTTATATTATAAATTATAAAAGGAGCCAGAAAATTAGCTCCCTTTACTTATTAACTACTGAATTCATTATTAATTTTAGGCAATTCTATAATTCTATTACATACTTTTTTAGCTAATTCTATATTATGAGTAACTACTAACATACCTAATTTATTTTTATCAGATATTTTCAATAGTAAATTCCAAATTTGTGCTTGAGTAATAACATCAAGCATAGTACTTATCTCATCACAAACTAAAAACTTCGTCTCTTGACTTAATACCCTTGCTATACAGAATCTTTGCAATTCTCCACCTGACAACTCATTAGGCCATCTATTTAACCATGATTTTTCTATTCCCATCTCATCTAATAAATTATTATCTACATTCCAACCTTCATTTAGTATTTTACTCATCTTCCATCTTGGATTAACTGATTGCTCTGGATGTTGATAAATCATTTGAATTGGACAATAACATTTTTCCGGAATTGGCTTTCCATCCCATAAAACTTCTCCTTTATCAGGCTTTATGTATCCTGATATTATTTTTGATAATGTACTTTTTCCATAACCTGATGGTCCAACTAATGCTACTCTTTCTTTAGAGTCAACTGTGAAACTAACATCTTTAAGTATCCATTTAGAATTTTTGCTATACCTATAACTTACATTTTTAACCTCAAGTAGCATTAATACATCTCACCTCACCATCTCTTACTTTTCTCATTTTAATAGTCTTATAACATTCATCTGTTTTTAGTGAACATCTATCTCTAAACAAACATCCCTTTGGAAGATTACCTGCATAAGGTTGATAACCTGGCAATTCCTTAAATTTATTTTGTGGTAAGGCATCTATAAATGCTTTACTATAAGGATGTCTTAATGCATCTTTTCCTTTTATAAAATCTTCAACCTTCGCAATTTCAACTATAGTTCCAGAATAGAAAACTGCAATTCTGTCAGCTACATTTAAAGCTAAATCTACATCATGGGTAATTAATAACACTCCACATCCATTATCTGCAATCTCTCTAAAATTATTTAAGGTTTCCATTGCAAGCTCTAAATTTAGTCCTGGTGTCGGCTCATCAGCTATAATTAATTTTGCTTCATTCATTACAGCTGTTGCTATTAAAACTCTCCTTGCCATTCCACCTGATAATTGAAAAGGATACATTTCTGCAACTTTATCATCTAAATTATATTTTTTAAAAACTTCTTTTTGTCTTTCTTTATTACCATTAATTCCAATAACCTGCTTTCCTACCTTCATTAATGGATCTAAAAAATCTACTGATTGGGGTATAAAAGCTATATCTTTTCCTCTTACTTTCTTTAAATACTTCTCATTTAACTCATTATTATAATACTTTATACTACCTTTTGTTTTTGCATTTTCAGGCAATATTCCCATAATTGCATGAGCTAAAAGACTTTTACCTGATCCACTTGATCCAACTACAGCTACAATTTCACCTTTCTTTACATCAATACTAAGTTCATGTATAACTTCTAAATCTCTTTTGCTTAACCCCTTATTATACATACTAAAGGCTACTGATAAATTATCTACTTGCAATACTGATACTTTCTCATTCATAGACTTTCTCCTTAATTATTGATTTCCACTATTAGGATTAATTAAAATCTTTAGATTCTCACCAATTACATCAAATAAGATTACAACACTTAAAAGCATTAATCCTGGGAAAACTGCAAGCCACCATTTTCCTGTTGTAATATGATTCATTGCTTCTGATAATATAACTCCAATTGCAGGAACCTCTGCCGGAATTCCAAATCCTAAAAATGTTATTGATGCTTCATGCATAATAGCATGTGGAAATAATAGCACAACACCAATTAGATATACTGGTAACACATGTGGAATAATATGATTAACTGCAACTTCAAACTTACTTTTTCCCATTTTATATGCTGCTTGGACATATTGAGATGATCGAACTTGAAGAACTTCTGCACGAACAAGCCTTGTAAGTGCAGGCCAATGGGTAACTGCTACTGCTACTGTGACTCCCACTGTACCTCTTCCAAGCATAAATGATATTAAAATTAGTAAAATAAGATGTGGAATTCCCATACAAAGATCAACACACCAATTAATAAATTTATCATATTTTCCACCAATAATAGCGCAAGAAACCCCAAATACAAGGGCAATAAAAGAGCTTATTATAGATGCAAGTATTCCTATTAAAATACTATTAGATAATCCTTTTATACATCTCCAAAACATATCTCTTCCCATAAAATCTGTTCCAAATAAGTGATTTAAACATGGACTTATAAATTTTGATGAATAATCAACTGCATATTTATCTGCATTCATTGTAATTCCTAAAATAAATACTATTAATATATATGCTGTAGAAATTGTTACATAAAATGTTACCTTAGCTCTTATATTTGAGAAAATATTAAACTTACTTTTTCTTGTAATCCTTAAATGACTATTAACCATTATATCTTCCCTCCTTTAACCTTGGATCCAATACTCCATATAATATATTTGCAATAAAATTACCTACAAATACAAATATGGCACTAAATATTGCAATGCCTAGTAATAAAGGAACATCTCCATTTAATCCTGCTGCTGTCGTTGCTGTACCTAAGCCTGGATAAGAAAAAACTGTTTCAGCTAACGCTATTCCTCCAAAAAGTTCACTAAATGAAGCAAATTGCTCTGTTATTGCTGGTAATGCTATATTTCTTAACCCATGTCTAATTACTATTTGTCTAGTATTTTCACCTCTTGCTTTTGCAAAAAGTATAAAATCACTATTTAATATTTCTATTAATTTTTGTCTTGTAAATAAAGTTACTCTACTAATTCCTAATATACTAAGTGTTAATGATGGTAATACAAGATGATATAGTCTATCCCAAATTGTAATTTCTGAAGCTAACTTACCCATTGGTACCGCAAAACCTATAGGAAACCACCCTAAATATACTGAAAATAAACTTAAAACTAATAATCCTATCCAAAAAGTTGGAGCTGATTGTAGTGTAAGACAAAATATTTTTATAATCTTATCAAATAAACTTCCTTTATATACACCTGCTAAAACACCAATTGTAAACCCAACTATTCCTGAAAAACACCAAGCTACTAACATTAATACTATTGAATATTTAAACCTTTCTAATATAACTGTAATAACTGGCTGTTTATATGTTATTGATTTTCCAAAATCACCATTTAAAACATTTTTACCCCAAGATGCAAATCTTTCTAATGGGGGATCATTCAATCCCCAATGCTCTGAAATTTCTTCCTTTGCCTCTACTGAAAGTGTAGATTCAGGTCCTACATATGAAGTTAATGGATCTATAGGTGAATTTGTAACTAAAATAAAAGAAATAATACTAACTCCTATTAACAAGGATAACATTCTTAAAAATGCTGAACTTATATACTTTACTCTATTCATTAATCTTCCAATCCTTCATATTACAAATAATTGGTGCACCATGTCCATGAGGATGCGGTATTTGTGTATCTATAGAAATATCAAGAGAATCATTTACGAAGTAACTATGCTCAATATTTACAATATATAAGTATGGATAATCTTCACTTGAAACTGTTTGTACTTCTTTCCACTTCTCTATTGCTTCTTCTTGATTATTAGAATCTATAGCTTCATTTATTAATTTATCTACCTGCTCATTTGAATATCCAATTGTATTGTCATATCCACCGCTTAAAAATAAATCTGAATAAAGTAATGACCTTAATACTGTAGGACTATATTGTCCCCATCCCCATACAATTCCACATGTTCTAGCTTTAACTGTAAGCTCATCCCATGTTCCTTGTTTAACATTTATTTTTATTCCTAACTCTTTTGCATCTTCTGCAACAGCACTTCCTAATAAATATCGTTGCTCATCATTAGATGATGTGTAAACATCAAATTCACAAACTACTCCATCTTTTTCACGAATTCCATCACCATTACTATCTATCCATCCAGCTTCTTCAAGTATTTTTTCTGCTTCCTCTTTTTGATTATCATCATAAACTAAAGGATTTCCCCATGATAAGTTAGTTGTAAAACCAGTAGCCTTTTTACCTACACCATTTAAAGCATTTTCAATTATTTGTTCACGATTTATCCCTATACTTAAAGCTTTACGTACAGCTATATCAGATGTAACATTATTACCAACTGTTATTTCATTACCATCTTTATCTGTCATTGTTTGCTCTGGTAGGCATGGTAAACTAATATTACGGACATCCATAGTCTCAAGATTTTCTAAATGCATTCCATCTATTGTTTCTGTAGAATAGTTTGGATCTACCATAACTATATCTAATTGACCAGACTTAGCATTAGAAAAGGCTGATTTACTATCCATCTTTACAAATGTTACTTGTTTAATTTTTGGAGTTCCTTCGTAATAATTTTCATAAGCTTGTACTATAATCTGTTGATCTGTATTATATTGAACAACTTTCCATGGCCCTGTTCCTATTGGTGATTTATCAAAATCTTCACTGTCATATGCATCACTTGGAACGATTCCTAACAATGCTATTGAATCAAAAAATGGAGAATATGGTTCTGATAATGTAAATTTAACTGTATAATCATCTATAGCCTCTACATCCTTTAATCTTGTAAGATCAACATTTTCATTATCTGCCTGATTATTTTTAACTGTTTCATAAGTAAATACTACATCTTCAGAAGTAAAATCTGACCCATCATGAAATTTAATATCTTTTTTAAGATTAAAAGTATAAGTTAGAGAATCTTCGCTTATATTCCAGCTTTCTGCTAAATCACCTTCATATTCTGAATTTGGATTTACTCGTGTTAAAGCATTGTTTGTAAATGAATATCCATAACTCATTGCTCCCTTAACTGGATCTAAGCTACTTTCAAAAATATTGTTTCCCACATATACTGTAATACTATCCTTACTAGAGCTCCCAGCAGTATCAGCTGTTGTTGATATACTATTCTTATCTTTAGAATTATCTCCTACATTTGTCTCTTTTGCATTGTTACATCCTGTAATAAGTAATGACATACTTACTATCAAAGATAATATTAAGGATTTTCTTTTCATCGATTTCCTCCTAAAATTATTTTCCCATTTAATACCAAAATTGTATCACCTTCACCAAAACCCAACAACCTCGGTGGGGGGATTAATTTTAAAATTTTTTATATTAAATAAATTTTCATTTTCATAAAAAATACTATATACAAAAAAGGATTCGAATCCGAACCCTCTTTTTGTATATAGTATTAAAAAGTATTTATTTAATAAATTGAGCTATTGCTTTATTTAAATTCTCTATAGCATTCTTGTCCCCACATTCTATGGCTTCTACTATACATCCTTCTATATGTTCTTTTAATATTACTTTACTTACACCATTTAAAGCTGATATAACTGCTGCTAATTGAATTAATACTTCACTACAATCCCTTTCATCTTGTATCATACGTTTTACAGATTCTAAATGTCCAGCTGCACGTGATAAACGATTTAATACAATTTTTGTATTTTCATGAGAATGTCTATGATTATGTCCATTTATATTATTATGAGTATGAGTAAATTCTTGTCCATCTTCACCTATATGAACATGTTCCATTAAATCTATATTATCCATTCTACTAATCCCCCATTTAATTATTTATTAACCTATATAACATATAATACTATATTTGTATTATACAAGAAATTATTTATTCATTCTAATCAATACATTATATATTTTTAATAAATTATTTTAAGAGTTTATACTATTATGCGTATAATAAATAAAATATATTTTGATTTAACTATTTTTAGCGCGTAATTAAATATTTTAAAAGAGGTATAAGAATTTTTTCTTATACCTCTTACTATTTAATATTAGTCTTATTTTTATACTCTTTCCTTACATACTACTGGTAAATTTATTGTCTTATAATAACTTACCATTCTAACAATCACTATAGTCACTAATGCTATAAATTGTGCTGATTCTATTCCAATTACAGGATATATAAACCAAAGTAAAGTCACCCCTATAACTCCAGCAACACAATAAATATCATGCTTGAAAATTTGTGGTTTTCTGTTAGTTATTATATCTCTTAAAACTCCACCACCAACACCAGTAATACTAGCTGCAAATATAAATAACATAAAATTATAATTGCTATTAATTGCTTTAACTGCCGCTGATACAAAAAAAGCAGCTAGTCCAATTGCGTCAATGAATACAAATAAATTTTTATATTTCAAATTACCTTTTAAAAATATAGCTAATAAAGCTCCTGCAATAATAAATGGAATTGTCATATAACTTGTAAAGAATACTGGTATACCTACATTTGCAACGATATCCCTAAGTACTCCTCCCCCCATAGCTGTAATTATAGCTATTATATATATTCCAAAAATATCAAATTCTTCTTCAATAGCTATTATTGCTCCTGATACAGCAAAAGCAAAAACACCGATATACTCTAAAATTGTAATGTAGTCCAAAAAAAATCCTCCCTTGTCAGTAATATATAAAGACTAATCATTAAAATAATTGCGCCTCTGTCTTTTTACCTGAAAGATTCTCTTACTACATTTAAGATTGCTTCGTCGGTGCCTAAAATGGGCTTTCCAGAGTTTTCTCAAAATTTGGTCCTTTTGCCTGAGAGTTTGCCGCACTTTCCCCTTCGGCTCTGTTATTTAAACAGCATCTCCCAAATTTCTCAACGAAATACTTGTAAATTATAATATATCTGTGTTTATACTTCAAGAGTCAACTTTATTACATTTCAATATCTTTTAGTTGATTTAATGATAGTACTCTATCCTCACCTAAAATATATTTTGCAATATTAAGTAATTCTTTATCTTCTGTTACTAAATTTAAATCATCATTAACATAACAAGCATATAGCTGTAATAAGTCATTTTTAGATAAATTGTTATTATTAAATTTACCCTTAGTTTTATAATCAAATATCATATAAAAACCACTTATATTTTCTTTTTCAACTTCAATACTATAAGGTAATAACTTGCAAAAACGTTCACTTAAAACCTCTTTTCTTCTATATTCTTTTGTTTCTTTTACTGATAATTCATTTAATACTTCCCTTAATATAAATACCTTATTTTCTTTTAGAATTTTATCTAAACTTTTTTCATTTTCATCCCAAAGCTTAATTATTATATTAGTATCTAATAAATATTTTTTCATTTGTTCCTCTCCTTTTATAACATACTAAATTTAATTATAAGTAAGTATCTACAAATATAAAATATGAAATTTTATATTCTATATACCTATTCTATTGCATGTTTCATCTCACTAACATACTTAAACAATTCTTCCTTAGTATTTTCCCCATTATTTTCAATAATTTTAACTATAGCACTTCCAACAATTACTCCATCAGCTACTTCTGATATTTCTCTTGCTTTATTAGTATTATTAATTCCAAAATCAACAGCACAAGGAACATTCGTAACTTCCTTAATAGATTGAACCATATTTCCTATATCAGTATTAATTTCACTTCTTGCACCTGTAACTCCCATCGATGATACAACATAAATAAAACCTTTAGCCTCTTTAGCTATTTTCTTAATTCTATCTTCTGAAGTAGTTGCAATTAATGATATAATATCAATACCATATTTATTAGCTACATCTTCTATTTCATGTTTTTCTTCAAATGGTACATCAGGCACTATAATCCCATCTATCCCTACTTCTCTACACTCTTCAAAAAAATTATAATATCCATATTTATAAACAGGATTTATATAAGTTAAAAACACCAAAGGTATATTACTTTTTTCTCTTACCTTTCTAACTATTTCAAAAACTTTATCAGTTGTCATTCCTCCATTTAAAGCTCTTATATTAGCATTTTGTATTACTATTCCTTCAGCAGTAGGATCTGAAAAAGGTATTCCTATTTCAATTAAATCAGCTCCTGCTCTCTCCATTTCTAAAATATACTCTACAGTTTTTTCTTCACTTGGATCTCCTGCAGTTAAAAATCCTATAAAGGCTTTTTTATTTTTAAAAGCTTTGTATATATTACTCATAAATTTCTTCCCCCTTATATCTAGCTATTGCTGCAACATCTTTATCGCCTCTTCCTGAAAGACAAATTATAATACTTTCATCCTTGCTAAAGTCTTTTGCTATTTTTTTTGCATAAGCTACAGCGTGTGCACTTTCTATTGCACAAATAATTCCCTCTGTTTTAGCTAAATACTCAAAAGCTTCAACTGCTTCATCATCCATTATAGGTACATATTTTGCTCTTTTTATATCATTTAGATAAGCATGCTCTGGACCTATTCCCGGATAATCTAGCCCCGCCGAAATTGAATATACTGGTGCTATTTGTCCATTTTCATCTTGGCAAAAATAAGACTTCATTCCATGAAATATTCCAACAGTACCATTTGCTATTGTTGCTGCATTTAAGGCTGTGTCTACACCTTTTCCTGCTGCTTCACACCCAATAAGCTGTACATCTTTATCTTTTATAAAATCATAGAACATTCCCATGGCATTACTTCCACCACCAACACAAGCAATAACGGCTGATGGTAATTTATGTTCTAACCTAAGTATTTGCTCTCTAGCTTCTTTACTTATTATACTTTGAAAATCTCTTACTATAGTTGGAAATGGATGTGGGCCCATTACTGAACCTAAAACATAATGAGTATCTTCAACTCTACTTACCCATTCTCTCATAGTTTCATTAACAGCATCTTTTAAAGTCATGGTTCCACTAGTTACAGCATTAACTTTAGCTCCCAAAAGCTTCATTCTATATACATTTAAAGCTTGTCTATCTGTATCTTCCTTTCCCATAAAAATTTCACATTCTAATCCTAAAAGTGCTGCTGCTGTTGCTGTTGCTACTCCATGTTGACCTGCTCCTGTTTCTGCAATTACTCTTGTTTTTCCTAGTTTTTTGGCCAATAATACCTGTCCAAGAACATTATTGATTTTATGAGATCCCGTATGATTTAAATCTTCTCTCTTTAAATAAATCCTTGCTCCACCTAAGTCATTAGTCATTTTTTCTGCATAATACAAGAGAGAAGGTCTTCCTGCATACTTGTTTAATAAATTATTTAGCTCATCATTAAATTTCTTGTCTTTTTTATAGTATTCATACTTTTCTTCAAGATTAATAAGCTCATTCATTAATGTCTCTGATATATATTGACCTCCATAATCTCCAAATCTTCCCCTACTCATTCCTATACCTACCCTCCTAATATTTTCATTATTTCTTTTATTTTTTCATAATGTAATATAAATCCTATTTTTCTTTAATAAGACTTCTTCTTTTACTATACTTAATAGCTTTACCCCTTTGATTTCCCCTATTCTTATTTTAGTTCTTGCTACTATTTCATCTAATATCATAAATTCACCTACTCATTAGAATATTTAATAAACTCTTCTAACTTATTCTTTGCTTCTCCACTATCAATTACCTCTTCAGCTAACCTTACTCCATCTAGTATAGTGTTAACCCTTCCAGCTAAATATAATGCTGCCCCTGCATTTAAGACCACTGCATTTCTTTTTGGTCCCTTTTCACCATTTAATATAGATAATGTTATTTCTGCATTTTCCCTTGGAGTTCCACCCTCTAAATCTTCCCTTTTACATCTTTCTAAACCAAACTGTTCTGGAATTATAACATATGAATAAAACTCTCCACCCCTTACTTCACAAACAGTTGTATGTGAACTCATAGATATTTCATCTAATTTATCTTCTCCATACACAACTAATGCCCTCTTAACACCTAAGTTATATAAAACTTTTGCAAGTGGTTCTACTAATTCTTTATCATATACTCCCATAAGCTCAATATTTGCTCCTGCAGGGTTACTTAATGGACCTAAAATATTAAAAACTGTTTTTATTCCAAGTTCCTCTCTTATTTGTGCTACATACTTCATTGAAATATGATAATTTTGTGTAAATAAAAAACATATTCCTATCTTATTTAATAACTCCGTGCTTTTTTCTGGAGATATATCTATTCTTACCCCTAAAGCTTCTAGAACATCAGCTGACCCACATTTACTACTTGCAGCTCTACTTCCATGCTTTGCTACAGGTACTCCAACTGCTGCAATAACAATAGATGCTGTTGTTGAAATATTAAATGAATTAGAACCATCCCTGCCTGTTCCTACTATTTCAAGAACATTTTTATCATGTAAAAGCTTTATACAATGATGTCTCATTTCTTCTGCAGATCCAGTAATTTCTTCTATAGTTTCTCCTTTCATACTTAATGCAGTTAAATAAGCACTTTTTTGAACATCACTTGCTACTCCACTCATAATTTCATTCATTACCTCTTTTGCCATTTCATACCCAATATCTTGCTTATTACTTAATTTTTTAATAGCCTCTCTAATCATTAAAATTGCCCCCTTATATTTTCATTTTTTACTTCTTTTAACTTGGCATAAATCATACTTCCCTCCTAAAAATTTAATATATTCTGCCAAGAAAAATAAAAACCCGTCCTTGACAGTAAAGTTCACTGTCAAGGACGGGTAGAATATACTACACCCGCGGTGCCATCTTGATTTACAAAATATCGTACACTTTATTCAGATACTAACATATCCTAGACAACTAACGTATGTCAAAGGTCATAGAATACTAAGAACCTAAGGTTCTTTTCGCTATGCCCTCAATGGTCCATTTAATAGGCTACTTTCTGCTTGGCTCTCACCTATCCAAACTCTCTGTAAGTGCAGGATCTATTTTTATTTCCATATCAACTGTTTCTTTTTATAATATTACCATATTTTGTAAATAAGTTCAATGTTTTTTATTTTTATTTTTTAATATATTTATTTTCTTATTAACTTATTTTAATTTATTATGCACAATAATTTTCTTTCTTATCTGATTCTGAATAATAATTTATTATGTTTATTATAAAATTTCTAGTATCAAAATTTAACTTCTTTGTACTTGAAATCTCTTTCACCGAAAAATTCTTTGTAAAAAAACTGTACGCTAATTCAACCAAAAATTTTGATGTACTTACTATTCTCGAATCATTTAATAACTCTCTAAACATTATATTTGTTCCATGTATATATTCCTTAGCAACTACATAAACTTCATTAATACTTAATAATTTTAATACTATATATAAATCTTTATTTAATTTTCCCATAAAATTTTGAACTACTTCGATATAATTTTTCTCATGATATGAATCTATGAATTGTAAATTTTTTTCCATATTAAATCACCTCTATAAATATTTTAATTCATGAATTTGTCAAATTGGTTACAATAACCTTAATTTATTCTTAAATATTTTAAACCTTTCTGTTAACACCATAGTTCTATTTAATCTTATATAACTTTTTATTAAATAGTTTTTCACAAATTTATTATACAGTATTAATCAGTCTCTGTAAACCTTTACTTATCGTTTTATATAATTCTATTGCCTAATTAATAAGATTAATTAGGCAACTTTTATTTTATTACAATTTTATTTTTTTAATTTTAATCCAAACTTTTCTTTTAATCTTGTCCATATATTTGAATCATCATCTTCTTCATCTATATCATATTCTTCTTTAAAGTTATCAATTTTACAGGTCTCTTCTAAATTACTAATAGAATTAACTTTTTCTTCATCCTTATAAAACCTATATTCCATTTTATCTTTTTGTGAATTTGCAATTTTAATTTCTTCATCTGTTAACTTTTTAATATTAAGTCCTAATAAACATATAGAGCTTTCTAACATATATAGTTTTTCTGTAGTATTACAATATAGCCCTTCAACTAATCTATATTTATCATTTTCTTTTTCTTTAACCCAAGCTTTTAATGTTATGTTTTCTTCTCCATATTTTAAATCTTTAACAGAATATACTTCATCAAAAACTTTATATGCAATATTATTGATTTTATCAATTATTCTAACTCTTACAATTGTATCTAATGCTTTAAACATCTTCTTATCATATCTTATTTCCATTGAAACTATTTCTTTTGCTTCTTGATACATAGGATACTCTTTTTCTTTTATTAACCTTCTTAATAACTTTACTTCATTAATATCTGAATTGTAATATTCATTTATTACTTTACTTTTATTAAGTAACTCTTCTAATTTATTATAAAAATATCCTAAATATAATACTAATATTTTTTCTTCATCTGTTATATTAGACTCTATAAAATTTAAGTTGCTTAATATTTCATTTAAAATTTCTATAGAGTCATAATTTTTATTTTCTATAAATACAGTTTTTAATCTCTCCACTAGTGTTAACTCATCTTCATTCTTTTCTTTTTCTTCAACAATATCTAGTGCTAGCTCTTCAGCTGATATTTCATTAGTATTCTGCTTTTCTTCATAGTTTGTTACTTCATCTATAATCTTATTTATATATCCTTCTAGAAAATCATTTTCATCTATAGTCTTATCTTCATCTACTTCAACAAGCTCTATAGAAATATTACTTTTCTCTTTTTCCGTAATTCCTATAAAACTATTACTCCTTTTTTCTTGTATCTCATTATTAGTTCTATCTATAATAGAATCACTAATATCCTTTTTTAATTCTTTTAACTCTAGTTTTATTTTTTCTATTTCCTCATTAGCTGATTGTAATTTTAGTTTTTGATTTTCTATTTCAATTTCTTTTTCTTCAATTATTTTTAATAAGTCTTTTTTATTCTTTACTTTTTCATCTAATTTAATTCTTTCTCTATCCATACTTTATCCTACTATCTTTTTTTAGTTTAATCTATTTATAAATATATTATACCACTAAATTCTACTATAAAGTTACAAAACAGTCACATATTTCACATATTTCTTTTGTTTGAAGTCTATATTATCTTTTCAAATGCTATTCGTTGGCTACCATCTTCTAAATATATTATTCCACAATATTTAAAATCATTTTTCTCAAGTAATTTTTGCATTGAAATATTATCTTTATGTGTATCTATTTTTATACTATTTACTTTATTTTCTTTACATAAATTTTCCACTTCTTTAATTATATCTGATGCAATTCCATTCCCTTTATATTTCTCATTAACTGCAATTCTATGTATGACAGCATAATCGCCACTATTTAACCATTTTCCATCATATATGTTCTTATAAGATTTATCCTCTTCAAATGAAACCATGGCTGTTGCTAATATTCTATTTTCACTTTCTAATACATAACTACTATTATTTTTTATATCACCATATATAACATCACTATTTGGATATCCATTTTGCCATTGATCTATTCCATTTTTTCTAAAGTACTCCTTTGCATCATCTATTATCTGCATTACATTTTTTATATCTTCTATAATTGTCTTTCTAAATTTCATAAGTATACCTCAATAAATAATATTAAATTTTTATTATATAATTATTATTTTATTATATAACAAAAGAGGGATATTAGTTATCCCCCACTTTAAATTAATTTTTAGTTTATTGCATAACCCCCAAAACTTTGTTTTGGTGCGGTTTTACAAACTCA
>OOCW01001728.1_pt1 | contig 14368 bp, 10 predicted proteins | sample 1671201 | NCBI WGS metagenome assembly OOCW01 (sample SAMN06348132, study PRJEB24527) | human gut metagenome | biome: human gut; feature: ankylosing spondylitis patient; material: feces | host: Homo sapiens | place: China | collected 2015-10
TTTTATTAAAGGATGACAAATTTTATCCTTTTATAAAAATAACAACTAAAGATGACTTTCCAAGAGTTTTTGTAACTAGAAATTTTGCTAAGGATGGAAGCAAGTATTTTGGGCCATATACTAATGGAGCAGCAGTATATGAAACTATAAATTTAATATATAAGATATTTCCTTTAAGAACATGTAAATTAGCAATAAAGGAGAATGGAGATACTGTAAGACCTTGCTTAAATTATCACATAAAGAAATGCTTTGGTCCTTGCGGAGGACATATAGGTAAAGAAGAGTATGGAAAGATGATAAAGGATATAATTGATATTTTAAGCGGAAAAGAAACTTATGTTACTAAAATGCTTAAGACAGAAATGGAAAATGCAGCAGAAAACTTAGAGTTTGAAAAAGCTGCATCATTAAGAGATAAGATATTAGCAATAGAAGCCATAGTTGAAAAACAAAAAATATTTAAGACTATGGAGGGTGATGAAGATTTTATAAATATTGATCAAGATGAAAAGGACAGTTGCATTCAAGTATTTTTCTCTAGAGATGGAAAGATACTTGGAAGAGAACACTTTATATTTGAAAATACAGCAAATGAAAGCATAGCAGAGATATTAGAGGAGTTTATAGCATCCTTTTACGGTGGTACAGCTAAAGTTCCTAAAACAATATATGTTCCTGAAATTAATGAAGTTGAGCTAATGGAGGAATACTTAACTATAAAAAGAGGGTCTAAGGTATGGATTAAAGTTCCACAAAAGGGACAGAAAAAAGATATGCTAGAAATGGTTAAGAATAATGCTAAGATTACCTTAGAAAAATTTAAGGATAAATATCTAAAAGATAAAGAAATGAATAGAATATCATTACAAGAGCTTCAAAACTTGTTAGAGCTTGATGAATGGCCAACTAGAATAGAAGCTTATGATATATCAAACATTCAAGGTGTAGATTCTGTTGGAACAATGGTTGTATTTGAAGAAGGAAGAGCAAAAAATAGTGATTATAGAAGATTTAAGATAAAAACTGTAAAAGGCGCTAATGATTATGATAGTATGAGAGAAATCTTAACTAGAAGATTTAATCATGGGTTAGAGGAAGTAAAGGCAATTCAAGAAAGAAATTTAAAATTATCTGCAGGAAAGTTTTCCAATTTTCCAGATTTAATAATGATGGATGGAGGTAAAGGACAAGTAAATATAGCACTAGAAGTGTTAGAAAGCTTAAATATAAACATTCCAGTATGTGGATTAGTCAAGGATGATAAACACCAAACTAGAGGTATAGTATATAATAATAAAGAGTTAATTATTAATAGAAGCTCAAATTTAATGCAATTAATAAGAAGAATACAAGATGAAGTTCATAGGTTTGCAATAACATATCATAGAAGTTTAAGAGACAAAAGAACATTACATTCTATTCTAGATGATATACCTAATGTAGGAGAAAAAAGAAGAAGAGCTTTATTAATGAAGTTTGGTAGTGTAGATAATATTAAAAAGGCAACAGTAGAGGAATTGTTAGAAGTTCCATCTATAGATAAAAAATCGGCAGAAAGTATTTATATTTACTTTAATGGCAATAATTAAAAGGAAATTACTTGTTTAATGTTATAATATACTTTATACTATTAAACTGTAAATATTTTATATTTTAAGGAGCTTATCATGAATAAATACGGTAAATTTGTAGGGCTATTTAGAGAATTTTACAATGAAGATAATATTAAAATAGATGAGAAATTAAGTGGTTATGTTAATTTTAAAGTTGGAGGACCAGCTGACATATTATTAATTCCAGATTCAAAGGAACAAATAAAAAAGAGTATTTGTATTTGTAAGGAAAATAATATTCCGGTCTATGTTATAGGTAATGGTTCTAACATATTAGTTAGAGATGGTGGATTTAGAGGTGTTGTTATATCACTAAAGGGCGTTCACAATGTAACTGTAAATGATGAGAGAATTGAAGCAGAATGCGGTGCAATGTTAAAAGAAGTTTCTGATAAAGCTATGGAAAATTCATTAACTGGATTTGAATTTGCATGTGGCATACCAGGGACTATTGGTGGAGCTGTATTCATGAATGCTGGTGCTTATGATGGAGAAATTGCGCATGTTATTGAAAGTGCTGAAGTAATCGATGAAAATTGTAATGTAATAAACCTTACAAATGAAGAGCTAGATTTCGGATATAGATCTTCTTTAGTTATGAAAAAAGGATATACAGTATTATCAGCTGTATTTAAATTAAAAAAAGGTCAAGTAAAAACTATTAAAGATTTAGTTGATGACTTAACTAATAAGAGAGAGTCTAAACAACCACTTGAATATCCATCAGCAGGAAGTACATTTAAGAGACCAACAGGTTATTTTGCTGGTAAGCTTATTCAAGATGCTGGATTAAAAGGATATTCTATAGGTGGAGCAGCTGTTTCAGAAAAACACTCAGGATTTGTAATTAACAAGGGAAATGCTACAGCTAAGGATATTACTGATTTAATAAAGCATATTCAAGATGAAGTTAAAAAGCAATTTGGAGTTGACCTTCATACAGAAGTAAGAATAATAGGTGAAGAATAGGAAGTTACCAATTTGGTAGCTTCTTTTTTTATAGATTTTAATGTAGTATTCAATAATTTAAATAAGAGTAATTCTAATAGTAGATCATATAGCAATTCAGACAGTAATTCTAAATCATATAGCAGATAATAAAAGTAATTTAATATAATATTTAAGTTCTATAATGACATAGTTAAAATTTTGATATATATGATATAATTGAAATAAGTTACATTAGAAATAAGTTATAAATCTTAATTTGGTTAGTTTAATTTTTATACTGTAGTTAAAATGAGAGTATATTTATTGCATAAAAAAGAGATTTTTGGAGGTATTACATGAGATTTATTATAGTTACAGGATTATCAGGAGCAGGTAAATCAGAAGCAACTAAAAGCTTAGAAGATATGGGGTATTTTTGTGTAGATAATCTTCCACCAACATTAATAACAAAGTTTGCAGAAGCATGTAGACAAAGTGATGGAAAAATAGATAAAGTTGCATTAGTTATAGATATAAGAGGTGGAGTATTCTTTAATGATCTATTCCAAAGTTTAAGAGATTTAGAGAAAGAACAATTTAAATATGAAATATTATTCTTAGATGCAACTGATGAGGTTCTTGTAAAGAGATTTAAGGAAAAAAGAAGAGGCCATCCATTATCAGGTGGTGGTAGAGTTATAACTGGAATTGCATTGGAAAGAAAGAAGTTAAGAGAAGTTAAAGATAAAGCTGATATTATAATAGATACTTCAAAATATAAAATAGGTGATTTAAGAGAAGAAATGACTAAATATTTTGGTGATGAAACATTACCAGAAAAGCAATTATCAATTACCATATTAAGCTTTGGATTTAAATATGGTATACCAGTTGATTCTGATTTAGTATTTGATGTTAGATTTATACCAAATCCATTTTATATACCAGAATTAAAGCCATTTTCTGGATTAGACACACCAGTTAAAGATTATGTATTAGAACAAAGCGAAACTAAAACATTCTTAGAAAAAATAAATGATATGTTAGAGTTTTTAATTCCTAACTATCAAAAAGAAGGTAAGAGACAACTTATTATTTCAATAGGATGTACAGGCGGAAGACATAGGTCAGTAGCCATAGCAAATGAGATTTATGAGAATTTATATGAGAAAAATTATAATGTGTATATTGAGCATAGAGATATTAAAGAAGATGTTCATAAAGGGGATAAAAAGCTATGATAATGGAATTTTTAATGAAGCCAGGAATAAAAATGAAAAGATGGATATTTCTTGGGTTCATTGGGGTAGTGGTACTTGTACTAGGTGTTGTTGAAATTTTTTCAAATAAAGGTTACGACAACTCTATGAGAGTTTTATATTTATTTTTAAGTTTAATTGGAATTGTAATAATGTATATAGCGTTTTCGGAGTTTGTTAAGTCTTTTATTTCTTTAATAAATTCTGAAAAAGTTAAAATAACAATAAATGATAAGAATATAGAAGAACTTGTAGATGAGAAGAGAGTTCATGTAGGTGGTCCTAAAGTAGTTGTTATTGGTGGAGGAACAGGATTATCTACAATGTTGAGAGGGTTAAAATTATATACAAATAATATAACAGCAATAGTAACAGTTGGAGATGATGGGGGAGGATCAGGAAAGCTTAGAGCCGATCTTGGAATGCTTCCTCCAGGGGATATACGTAACTGTATTTTAGCATTAGCTGATACTGAGCCTATTATGGAAGATTTACTTCAGTATAGATTTAAAGAAGGATCATTAAAAGGTCAGAATTTTGGTAATTTATTCTTAGCTGCAATGGCAGGAATAAGTGAGAATTTTGAAGATGCTGTACAAAAAATGAGTTCAGTACTTGCAGTAACAGGAAAGGTATTACCTGTCACACTTGATGATATGAAACTTATAGCAGAGCTTGAAAATGGAAATATAGTAGAAGGTGAATCTATAATTCCGGAAGAAGTTATAAAACAAAAAAGTAAAATAAAACAATTAAAAATTGATCCAGAAAAGGCTAAGCCATTAATGGATGCACTTGTAGCTATTAAAGAGGCTGATGCTATTGTTATGGGGCCTGGAAGTCTTTATACTAGTATAATCCCAAATCTATTAGTTGAAGATATAGTCCAGGGAATAAATAAGAGTGATGCAATAAAGATATATATATCTAATGTAATGACTCAACCAGGTGAAACAGATGATTTTGCAGTATCTGATCATATAAAAACATTAATGAAGTATAGTGGGAAAAATAGTGTTCAATATGTTATTGCAAATAATGGAACAATTCCTACTGACATAGAAGAAAGATATTTAAGTCAAGGATCTAAATTAGTAAAATTAGATTATGAAAACATAGAAGATTTAAATGTAAAGGTTGTTGAGACTGACTTAGTTAGAATAACTAAAGGCTATGTAAAGCATGATGCAGAGCATTTAGCACAGGTTTTAATGACAACTATTTTAGATAAAAAATTACTTTATGATAAAGAGAAAATTATAGAGTATATGTATTTATCTAAAAAAATAGGAGATAAAAAATAAAAATATTAGGCTGTATCTAAATTTTGATATGGCCTATTTATTTTCCAGTATTATATTATGACACAGACGGCACAGTTTATGGTATAATGAAGTATATATTTATAGTTAGTTAGGAGAATAATTTATGTCGTTTTCAGCGAAAGTAAAAGGAGAAATATGTAGATATATTGATATATCTAAAGAGGAAGCATTAGCAGAGCTTTCGGCAATAATGAAAGGTAGTGGAACAATAGGATTTAGTGGGAAGGGTCTTAGCTTTAGAATTACAACAGAAAATCCAGCTTCAGCAAGACATATATTCACTATACTAAAGGAACACTTTAATATACACTCTAAATTAATGGTTAAAAAGAGTAACTCTTTAAAGAAAAACAATATATATATGGTTTTAATTGAAGAGGATATGGGGGTTAGGGACCTACTTCAAGAAACAGGTATTTTTAGAGAAATAGATGGAGTACTAACTATTGATTATAAAATAGATCCTGAAATGGTGAAAAAAGAAGAATATAAGAAGGCTTACATAAGAGGAGCATTCATTGGTGGAGGAAGTGTAACTAATCCTGAAAAGACATATCATTTAGAATTTGTAACTCATAGTGAGGAATATGCACAAGATTTATCTAAGCTTATTAATTCTTTTGGATTAAATTCAAAGGTTATTCAAAGAAAAAATAGCTTTATAATATATATAAAAGAAGGTGAGCAAATAGTTGATCTTCTAAACATTGTTGGAGCTCATACTTCATTACTTGAGCTTGAGAATATAAGAATAATGAAGGAAATGAGAAACAACGTAAATAGGCTTGTTAACTGTGAAACAGCTAATTTAAGTAAGACAGTTAATGCTGCAGTAAGACAGGTTGAAAGTATAAAGCTTATACAAAGTAGTATAGGACTTCAAAGATTACCTAAGAATCTTCAAGAAGTTGCGGAGCTTAGATTAAGTTATCCTGATGAATCACTTAAGGAACTAGGAGAAATGCTAGATCCACCAGTAGGTAAATCAGGAATAAACCATAGACTAAGAAAAATAGAAAAGATAGCTGAAGAAATTAGGAGTGGAAACTACTAAATAGTCAATAATTTAAATATAGTCTTTTAAATAAGGTCTGCTACGGCAGGCCTTAAAGTTATATAGGTAATTGTAATAATCTAGTTATTAGTTTAAAATTTTTAGTAAATAATTATAATAAGGGGGTGTCTTATTGGAAAATAAAAAGTTCTGTCATCTCCACTTACATACTGAATATAGTTTGCTTGATAGTTCAGCTAAAATTAAGAAAGTTATTAGTAGAGCAAAAGAGCTTGGAATGGATAGTATAGCCATTACTGACCATGGAGTTATGTATGGATGTGTTGCATTCTATAAAGAGGCTATAGCACAAGGTATTAAACCTATACTTGGTTGTGAAGTATATGTAGCAAGCAAGTCTATGAATATTAAAATCAATGATAAGGATAATGGTACATATCACTTAGTTTTATTAGTAAAAAATGAAGTTGGTTATGAAAATTTAATGGAAATAGTATCAGCAGCATCTATTGATGGATTTTACTATAAGCCGAGAGTTGACCATGATTTTTTAAGAAAGCATAGTGAAGGTTTAATTGCTTTAAGTGCTTGTCTTGGTGGAGAAGTACAAAAGAATTTATTAAGAGAAGATTATGAAAAGGCAAAAGAAGTTGCCTTAATGTACAAGGATATCTTTAAAGATGGTTTTTATTTAGAAATACAAGACCATGGAATGGAGGAGCAAAGAAAGGTTACAGAGGGTAACATTAAATTATCTAGAGAAACTGGAATTCCTTTAATTGCAACTAATGATGTTCATTATATTAATCAAGAGGATTCAAAGGCACATGATATTTTAATGTGTATACAAACAGGTAAGACTGTAGAAGATCAAAACAGAAGAAGATATCCTTCAGATCAGTTTTACTTAAAGTCTTCAGAGGAAATGTGGGATATGTTCTCTTATGTTCCTGAAGCATTGGAAAATACAATTAAGATTGCTGATGAATGTAATTTTGATTATGAGTTCCATGTTTCTAAGTTACCTAATTTCCCAGTTCCACAGGAATATAAAACTCATTTTGATTATCTTGAAGAAGTGTGTTTTGAAGGGTTAGTGGAAAGATATGATGTCTTTGAACAGTTTAGAGATAAATTAATCAATGTTCAAGACATAAAGAGCTTTGCAGAAACTAATCAAGAAGCAAAGGAATATGTTGATAGGTTAAACTATGAGCTTGGTGTAATTAATCAAATGGGATATGTTGATTACTTCTTGATTACTTGGGACTTTATTAAGTACTCAAATGATCATGGGATACCAACTGGACCTGGCCGTGGATCTGCCGCTGGGTCAATAGTTGCATATACTCTGGGAATAACAAAAATAAATCCGATAAAGTATAGCTTACTTTTTGAGCGTAGAAAGATGCGCTGTTTAAATTGGGTGAATTGCTGGAAGGCTAAACTATTTAATATAGCATGCTAATCAGCAGCCAAGTCTGGGAATAGCAGATAAAGTACCAGAAAGGTTCAGAGACTAGAGGGGTGAGTAGCTAGACGATAATCTCCTCCACGAGTGCCCAACATGTTAAAATATTAATAAATGGGAATATATATTTATATATAATAAAGGAGAATAGAATGTATAAATATATATGTCAAAAGTGTAATAAAGCGTTTGAAACAAGAAAAAAAGACCAAAAGTATTGTTCTAGAAGTTGTGCCAACAGTATAAATACTGCTAGAAGAAAAATTGAAGATAAGAGTATATTTAAAAATGGAATAAATGAAATTTCATCATACATTCTTGGAATAATATTATCAGACGGATGTTTAAGTTATGATGAACATTCTAAGAGATATAGAATAACAATATCTATGAATGATTATGAAATAATAGAATTATTAAGAGAAAGATTCTCTCCAACAAAAAAGTTATATTCTTATAAGCACCCAAGAGGAAAAGATATAACATATACATTTATAACTACTAATGATTATGATTTAAAATATATAAGGTCAATCGGTATTTCAGAAAGAAAAAGCAACATAGTTAATATTCCGTTGATTGATAGGAATTTTGAAAGGCATATGATACGAGGTATATTTGATGGAGATGGTAGTGTTTATATAAATAAAACAAAAACTAAATATAATGATATTGAAAAGGAATATAAGTATATAAATGTTTCATTTACAAGTGGAAGTTATGAATTTGCAGTAGAAATAAATGAGATTTTACATAGAAATAATATAAATTCACATATAGTAAAAGATTCGAGAGAAGATCATTTATGTTGGTATGTAAAAATATATTCTAAAGAAGATATAGATAGGTTTTATTCATATATATATTTAGATTGCACGCTTTATTTAAAAAGAAAATATAATATTTTTAATATGATGATATAGTCCAAACTGAGATAGAAAAGACTATCTGATGAAAATGGGGGAAACCTCCAGAGCGTAGGATAAAGAGCCTACGGATAATAATTAATGTTCTTAAATCCGGAAAGAGTAAGTATGCCTGATATAGATTCGGATTTTTGTTATGAGAGAAGACAGGAAGTAATTGATTATGTTGTTGAAAAATATGGAGTTAAAAATGTATCACAGATAATTACCTTTGGTACAATGGCCGCTAGATTGTGTTTAAGAGACGTAGGAAGGGCTATGAACTACTCCTATGCAGAAGTAGATAGAATAGCTAAAATGATTCCTACAATGCTTGGAATAACAATAGAAAAGGCATTAGATTTAAATCCTGAGCTTAAAGCAGCATATGAAAATGAAGATAGAGTAAAAACATTAATAGATGTTAGTAAAACTCTAGAAGGGTTACCTAGACATTCATCAACTCATGCAGCTGGTGTAGTTATAGCATCAAAGCCATTAGTTGAATATGTACCACTTCAAAAAAATGAAGATATGATAGTAACCCAATTTGATATGACAACATTAGAAGAGCTTGGACTTCTAAAGATGGATTTCCTTGGATTAAGAACTTTAACAGTTATGAGTGATGCTGTTAAGATGATTAAAGAAAATAGAGGAATAGATATTGACTTAGATAAAATAGATTTTGAAGATAAAAATGTTTATAAGATGATTGGTGAAGGAAAAACAGCTGGTGTATTCCAGTTAGAATCTCCGGGAATGACATCATTCATGAAGGAACTTAAACCTGACTGCTTGGAAGATATTATAGCCGGAATATCATTATATAGACCGGGTCCAATGTCGGAAATTCCAAGATATATAGAGGGTAAAAGAAATAAAGACAGTGTGCATTATGAGACACCGGAACTTGAAAGTATACTGGATGTCACATATGGGGTAATGGTATATCAAGAGCAGGTGATGCAAATAGTTAGAGACTTAGGGGGATACTCCTTAGGTAGAAGTGATATGGTTAGAAGAGCCATGTCAAAGAAAAAGCACAGTGTCATGGAACAAGAAAGAAAAAACTTTATATATGGAATAGTAGATGAAGATGGTAATGTAGAAGTACCAGGTTGTTTGAGAAATGGTATAAGCGAAAAAGCAGCAAATGAAATTTTTGATCAGATGATGGACTTTGCTTCGTATGCTTTTAATAAATCCCATAATTTTACAAGTGTGGCAATATAGAGCGATCTATATTGAAAACTCCTTAAATTGCTGGAAGCTCCTAAAGCTATTTAGACTACAACGTAATTTGAAAAGATAAGCGTGAATGTAGCAGAAATGCAGAAAAAACTAAATAGATTATATATGGGGAGACCCTAAGTATAGTTATTTTATTCTTTGGATAAAATAAAATGGATAATCAGCAACGAAATTTCTAAGGTAATGAATTATTACTATGAAAGACGCTCAGAGACTATAATAGGAGATACTAATTTAATTAGTATATGGTATAGTCCAGACTACAACTTTATTGATATAAAGGCTTATGAAAATAAGAGTAGTAAAGGCAGCAGCCTATGCAGTAATAGGCTATCAGACAGCATACTTAATGCATTACTATCCAGTAGAAACTATAGCAGCAATGGTTAATTCTGTTATGGGGATAAGTGAAAAAGTGGCACACTACACTAAGTTCGCAGAAAGCTTAGGTATACAAGTGTTACCACCAAATATAAATGAAAGTTACTCAAAGTTTACCGTTAAAGGAAACAGTATAAGATTTGGTTTAGCAGCAATAAAAAATGTTGGAGTAAATGTTGTTGATGGAATAGTTGAAGCTAGAAAAAACAAAGGAAAATTCGAGTCGTTAGTTGATTTTATAAATAAAATAGACTTATCAACAATAAATAAAAGAGCTGTAGAAAGTTTAATAAAAGCAGGAGCTTTTGACGAATTTAAAATATTTAGATCAAAATTATTAGCTGTTTATGAAAAATTAATGGATAGTGTAGCTAGTGATAAAAAAAGAAATATAGATGGTCAAATTAGTCTTTTTGGTATGGCAGATGAAAGTATAAAGGCACCAGAAGTAAAATATCCAGATATAAAAGAATTTGCAAAAAATAATTTATTATCAATGGAAAAAGAAATGACTGGTCTTTATATATCAGGACATCCTCTAGATGAATACGAAAAAAGCTTAAAGATGATGACATCAACTACAATAGAAACAATATTCCAATCATATGAAGCTATTATGGATGGGTTAGGTGATGATGAACATTTAATTCAAGATAATCAAAGAGTAATACTTGGAGGAATACTAGCAGAAGTAAATCAAAAGGTAACTAGAAATAATTCAATAATGGCCTTTTTAAAATTAGAAGATTTAACAGGGGTCATTGAAGTTGTAGTATTCCCTAAAACTTTAGATAAAGTAAGAAATTTAATTAATTTAGATTCAATGGTTGTTATCAATGGTAGAGTTAACATAAAGGAAGATGAAGAACCTAAGCTTATTTGTGAAAGCATAGAGCCTCTAGAAAAGGTAAATAGCAGTAAACTATATATAAGGGTTGATAACTTGCAAAAAGCTAAGGAAATGAAGCCTAAGTTAATAGAAACTGTAAGAGAATATAAGGGTGATTCTGCACTTTATGTATTTACTTCAAGTGATAGAAAAAATTATAGAATGCCGAGAGAAATGTGGGTAGATTTAAATACAGATGTTGTTCTTGAGTTAAAAAAAGTTTTTGGGGATGACAATGTAAAAGTAGTTGAATAAATTTAAATAAAAATTTTTTAATATCTTCACAAATTATTTTTTGTGAAGATATTTTTTTAATTTAAAAAATTTTTGTAAGATTTCACAAAAAGTAAATTGAAAGAATATTTTATAAAATAAAATTTTTTTTAAAATAAAAAAATTTCAACAAAATGAATGTTAATTAAATAACAATAGTCTAAAAAAATGTTGAAATTTACAGCATTTTTACATAAAATATAGTAAAATAAGATATGTAAAAAAATAAAAAGGAATAAAATTGTAATTAAAATCTGCATATATTTTCGATAAATTTAGGGCAAAATAGACATGTAGATTTGTAAATAAACGATAATTTTAGACAGAAGTACATTTATTTTAGTTGCATTACAAGCAGTTTACAAGTAAAATAAATAAGGTGGTAAAAAGTTTAACAATAAACAAAATAGTAATATGATGACAAATATTTCAAAGTGAGTGGACATGCAGAGTCCTTAGTAGTATCGAGGAGGAATATTTATATGAAGAAAATAGCTGTTTTAACAAGTGGTGGAGATGCTCCAGGAATGAACGCTGCAATAAGAGCAGTAGTAAGAACTGCAATACATAATGGTATTGAAGTTATGGGTGTACAAAGAGGATATGCTGGATTAATTAATGGTGAATTATTCCCAATGAATAGATCATCAGTTTCAGATATAATTCAAAGAGGCGGTACAATTTTAAGAACTGCTAGATGTTTAGAATTTAAACAAGAAGAAGTAAGAAAAGAAGCTGCACAAATTCTTGCAGATAATGGTGTAGATGCTTTAGTAGTTATCGGTGGAGATGGATCTTTCACAGGTGCTAAATTATTATCTAAGTTAGGTGTAAAAACAATAGGTTTACCAGGAACTATTGATAATGATTTAACTTACACTGATTACACAATAGGATTTGATACAGCATTAAATACTGTAGTTGATGCTATAGATAAAATTAGAGATACTTCAACTTCTCATGAAAGAGTATCTATCGTAGAAGTTATGGGAAGAGACTGTGGAGATATAGCTATTTACACAGGTATAGCTTGTGGAGCTGAATATATAATAACACCAGAAAAGGGTTATGATAAAGATGAATTATGCAAAGTTATCTTAGAAGGTAAAAAATCTGGAAAGATGCATAACTTAGTTTTATTAGCTGAAGGTGTTGGTGGAGCTTCAGAATTAGCTAAATACGTAGAAGCTCAAACAGGAATTGAAACAAGAGCAACAGTTTTAGGACACATCCAAAGAGGTGGAGCTCCAAGTGCTTTCGATAGAGTGTTAGCTTCAAGAATGGGTTCAAAAGCAATTGAACTATTAATGGAAGGTAAAACTTCAAGAGTTGTTGGTATCAAGGACAATGAAATATTTGACCAAGATATAGATGAAGCTTTAGCTTTACCTAGAACTTTTGATGAAAAATTATATGAAATTTCAGAAGAGATTTCTAAATAATTTTAATAAATACGCTAATAATTTATTTTAAATACATTAAATTTAGAGATTAAAGGAGAGTTTTAAATGAGAAAGACTAAAATCATTTGCACTATCGGTCCAGCTAGTGAAAATCCAGAAATATTATCACAAATAATTGAAGCAGGAATGAATGTTTCAAGACACAACTTCTCTCACGGAGATCATGAAGAACATGCAGCAAGAATTAACTTAGTTAAAGAATTAGCTAAAAAGTATAACAAAGAAATCGCTGTTATGTTAGATACAAAGGGACCAGAAATCAGAACTGGTAAATTTGAACCAAAGAAAGTTGAATTACAAGCAGGAGCTAAATTCACTGTACATGCTGGTGGAGATGTTATAGGTAATACTGAAGAGTGTTCAGTAACTTATGCTGGATTAGCTAATGATGTTAAACCAGGAGATACTATACTTATAGATGACGGTTTAGTAGGATTAACTGTTGAATCAATCGATGGAAACAAAATCCACTGTACAGTTCAAAATACAGGATTTGTTGCAACTCACAAAGGAGTTAACGTTCCAGGAGTTTCAATCAAGTTACCAGCTTTAACTGAAAAAGATATAGCTGACTTAAAATTCGGTTGTGAAATCGGAGTTAACGCTGTTGCTGCTTCATTCATCAGAAAAGCTTCAGACGTTGAAACAATCAGACAAATATTAAACGAAAATGGTGGAGAACACATCCAAATCATCTCTAAAATCGAAAACCAAGAAGGTGTTGATAACATAGATTCAATATTAGCAGTTTCTGACGGATTAATGGTTGCTAGAGGAGACCTAGGAGTTGAAATTCCATTTGAAAAATTACCAGCTGTTCAAAAGATGATGATCGAAAAATGTAACGCTGCTGGAAAGCCAGTTGTAACTGCAACTCAAATGTTAGACTCAATGATGAGAAACCCAAGACCAACAAGAGCAGAAGTTTCTGACGTAGCTAACGCTATATTAGATGGAACAGATGCAATCATGTTATCTGGAGAATCAGCTAACGGAGATTGGCCAGTAGAATCAGTTCAAACAATGGCTAAAATAGCTACTGAAACTGAAAAGAAATTAAGCTACGAAACTGCAGTTTCTAAAGCTAAATCTCACACTCCAGCTGTATCAGGAGTTATCTCAAGAGCTGCTTGCAATGCTGCTAACGAATTAAAGGCTGCTGCAATAGTTTCTTCAACTAAGAGTGGAGCAACTGCAAGAAGAATTTCTCAATGCAGACCAGATTGTCCAATAGTTGCTGTAACTCCATGTGAAAAAGTTGCTAAGAGCTTAGCATTCTGCTTCGGAGTATACCCAGTAGTTGCTGAAGATCAAAACTCAACAGATGCTATGATGGCTAATGCTACTAAAATAGCTGTTGAAAATGGATTTGCTAAATCTGGAGATACAGTTGTAATAGCTGCTGGATTAGATCAAGTTGGATCAACTAACCTTTTAAAAGTAAGCGTAGTAGAATAATTTGACATAAAAAAAGAAGTGTAATATTTAGAGGGCACTGAAAAAGTGCCTTTCGGAATAAAAGACCTAAAAAATTTTTTTAAGACAATTTTTTAGGTCTTTTATGTTATACTTAACTTATAAAATAAT
>OOCW01001732.1_pt1 | contig 14334 bp, 11 predicted proteins | sample 1671201 | NCBI WGS metagenome assembly OOCW01 (sample SAMN06348132, study PRJEB24527) | human gut metagenome | biome: human gut; feature: ankylosing spondylitis patient; material: feces | host: Homo sapiens | place: China | collected 2015-10
AACAGCTGAGCATTTAAGTGAAACGGTTGTGGAATATAAATTATAATACATAAGGACCATTGTTATATAAAGCAATAGTCCTTTATTTTTATGGGGTAACAAAAAAATAGGTTTTGAATATTATAAAATTAGTGTTGACTGTATAAAATAAGAGATATATGATAAAAGTACAGTAGTAATACTTAGTAATAAAAATTAGGAGACTATTTTAAAGTAGTCTTTAAGATAAGAAAGGTGGAAGGTGTTTGTTAATTGAATTTGTTGAGGTTAAAGAGAATTAATTAAATAAGCTGCTTAATATAATAATCTAAAAACCTAGCTAAGCTAGGATTGTAAAAAATCGTATGTAGGCTAAGGCTTTTTTGTGATGTTCAAATTTATTATTTTAAAAAATTTAATGTCTTAAATTGGAAGTCATGAACCAGGCGTAGATTGTTACATTAGCAGGATTAGTTTCTGCCTTTTCAAATTGCTTATCAAATACCATGCCAAGATAAGAGAATCATTAAAATCAAAAATGAGGAGGCATAGCGTAGCTATGTCTTTTTTGATGAATAGGATAGATTACTTGCTAGATAATTAAAGTAGTGTATCAATATGATTGTCTCTCCTTGTGTCACAGTGGCACCATAGAAGCAATATGCCCTCAATATAAGGCAGAAGCTTCTATGGTGTCTTTTATATTTGATATAAATTTATAGTGTTAAATAAGGGAGAGAATAACATTGAAAAATATAAATGAGATATTAGAGTTTAATCAAATTTTAAAGAAGCTTAGTGAGCTTGCTATATCTGAGATTGCTAAAGAAAAGTTACTTAACTTAGAGATGATTTTAGACGAAAAGCTTTGCGAAATGAAGATTCAAGAGACAACTGAGGCAAGAAGAATTATAGATAGCCTAGGTATACCACCTATAAGCTCTATGCAATTTATGAATACGCTCATTGAGCATATTCAAGTAGGTACTATGTTGGAACCAGAAGAACTAATGATGGTTGTTTCATTTATTAAAGGCTGTCATAATATGCAGCGCTATTTAAAACGAGGAGAATATTTAGAGTGTGATCTTATAAGTTATGGCAGAAGCTTCGCTGATTTAGAAGTGCTAAGAGAACTTATAGAGATAAGTATTCGTAATAATGAAGTAGATAGTGAAGCTAGCACAGCACTTAAAAATATACGTAGGAATATAGAGTCTAAGAAAGAAAGCATTAAGATGCGTCTTGAAAAAGTTATGCAAAGTAAGAGAGCATACTTAGCAGATTCATATATTTTACAACGTAGTGGACATTATGTGTTAGCTGTAAAAAGGGAGTATAAACATCAAGTTCAGGGGAATGTATTAGATGAATCACGTACAGGAAGCACTGTGTTTATTGAACCCTCCTCTATAGGTAAACTTCAAGAAGAACTTTCACTATTAGAAATAGAGGAAGATAATGAGGTTAGAAAGATTTTATATAGTTTAACGAATGAAGTAGAAAACTTTATTCCAGAAATCAAAGTAAATATGGAAGTTATGGAGGTCTTAGATATTGCTTTTGCTAAGGGCAAATTATCTGTAGAGATGAATGGTAAGGGCGTGCCTATTACTATGAATGGGAAGATTATTATTAAAAATGGACGTCATCCATTACTAAATACCGAGCAGTGTGTCCCTCTAAATTTTGAAATGGGAGAGGGCATACGAGGTGTTATTATTACAGGGCCCAATACAGGGGGAAAAACTGTCACATTAAAGACGGTAGGGCTTCTAACAATGATGGCACAATGTGGACTTCATATACCTGCAGAAGAAGGAAGTCACCTCATTATGCGTAATCAAATTTTATGTGATATTGGAGATGGGCAAAGCATTACGCAGAATTTATCTACTTTCTCAGCTCATATTGTGAGTGTAATAGAGATTTTGAAGCAAACTACAGCCCATTCGCTTGTACTTTTAGATGAATTAGGTTCGGGCACAGATCCTGCAGAAGGTATGGGTATTGCAATTGCTACACTAGAGGCACTTAGAAATAAAAACTGTTTAATTGTAGCAACTACCCACTATCCAGAGGTTAAGGAATATGCGCAGACGGCAGAAGGCTTTATTAATGCTAGAATGAAGTTTGATAAAGAAAGTTTAAGACCACTTTATCAATTAGAGATAGGAGAAGCAGGAGAGAGTTGTGCCTTTTGTATTGCTGAGAAATTAGGTTTTCCAAAGCAGCTCATTGATTTAGCTAGTATTTATACCTATGGTACTAAGGTTAAATCGCAGGAGAATAAGATAAATCAAATAGGGGAAGTAAAAAGCAATGAAAATATGATTGAAGCCATAGAAAAGGTTCAGGAGTTAGTAAGTCAAAATGATTTACAAGCACCTAAACTAAAGGCTAAACCTTTAAAAGACCCTAAAGCAAAGGCTCAAGAATTAAAACAAAAGTTCCAGGTAGGCGACAGTGTCATGGTTTATCCAGAAAAATTAAAAGGTCTCGTTTTTCATACTGTAGATGATCAAGGCAAAGTAGGGGTACAGATTCAAAAAAGTAAGCGTTGGGTGAATGTGAAAAGAGTGAAGTTACTTGTAGCAGCAAAAGAACTTTATCCAGAGGACTATGATTTTAGCATTGTATTCGATAGTGTTGCCAATCGTAAGGCGAAACATAAGATGAACAAAGGTTATCGTGGCAAAAGACCAGAGATTACAGCAAGCTATGAAAATATGGAAGAAGCTAAGTGGCAAGAAGAAATACGTGAGAAAACTAGAGAGGCAGAATAATTTTAAAAATAAGATATGAAGTTGATTAATATAGAAGATATAAAAGCAATTGAGATAAATGGTAAGATCATAAAGTTATCTTAGAGTTTTACTTCAAGTAATCCACAAGGTACATGTGAGTAAAATACTTTTTTGTGAATAAGTTGAAAGAAAAGCAATCTTAGGTGTGGATATTTTGCAAGGGCATATGTACACACAGTAATAAAGCTAATAAATAGCCTGTATATTGGATATAGATTAGATAGATACTATAAGTTAGTAACTTGTAGAAAATAAGGATTTCTTGACAGTGATACAATAGTGTGCAATGATAAAAATGGTAATTTTAGACTATTCATAGGAGGTATTAAAGTGAAACAGAAAGTATTTAAAGGCATAATGCTTTGTATGGCAGCCGTAATGTCGTTTACGATGTTAATTGGTTGTAGTAGCACAAATAACACACAAAATACAGCACCTACGGAGACAGCGACACCAGAAGAATCATTTAATGTAAGTGTTACAGATTCCACAAAAACAACAACTACATTAACAAGTGTACCAAAACGTATTGTTTCTTTAGCACCTAGTACAACAGAGATTTTAGCAGCAGTGGGTGTAGAAGATAAAATAGTTGGTCGTACAGATTTTTGCAATTATCCAGAATCAATGAAAAGTGTAACACCAGTAGGTGGTACAATGGACCCTAATGTGGAAACAATTATTTCATTAGAGCCAGACTTAGTAGTAGGCTCAACACATGTTTCTGATGAAATTATAAATAAATTAAGAGAAGTAGGTATTCCAGTTGTATTCCTTAATGAGCAAGAAGGCTTCGATGGAACTTATGAAGCTATTACTGCTATAGGGAAGTTAGTAGATGAGTCAGGTAATGCTACTGAAGTGATTAATGATATGAAGGCCAATGTTGCAGATATTACAGAAAAGGTAAAGGCATTAAATAAAACAGAAAAACCAAAAGTATATTATATAGTTGGTTATGGAGAAAGTGATTATACTGCTGGAGGAGACACATTTATTAGTGAAATTATTAATTTAGCAGGTGGTCAGAATATTGCTCAAAATATTAGTGGTTGGTCTATTAGTAAAGAAGAAATAGCAGATAATGAACCAGATATCATTATTGTACCAACTGGAGTAACAAACCTTGAGGCACTTCAAAATACAGATTTCTATAAAGACTTAGAGGCTGTTAAATCAGGTAATGTTTATGAAATTAATGGAGATATGATTTCTAGACAAGGACCACGCGTAGATGATGCCCTTATTGAAATGGCTGAAATAATTAATCCAGAGCTTGTAAATAACTAAGCTTAAATGGAAATTAAAGATAAATTACAGAGAGTAGGAAATATAAAGCTTTTATATTTCCTATTAACTTTATTAGTCATTATTTTGGCCCTTATCTCCGTTACAATAGGTGTAGCTGATATTACAGTAGCTGATACTTTCCGTATTATATGGTCAAAAGTAATAGGTCAGGATATTGCTACACATATTACAAAGGGGCAACAGACAATTATATTAAATATACGTATTCCAAGAATACTTATGGCCATTTTAACGGGTATGAATTTAGCTGTAACAGGTGCAGTTTATCAATCTATTTTTAGAAATGATATGGCAGATCCGTATATACTGGGTATTTCGTCAGGGGCTTCATTAGGTGCAGCTATTGGCTTTATGACTAGTGGTTTTTCACCGATTTATGCTTTTATAGGAGCGCTTATAGCTAATATTTTAGTAATAGGGTTATCTGGAATGAGTGGCAAGGTTTCTACTATTAGATTGTTGCTTTCAGGACTTGCCATTAACTATTTCTTTTCAGCGTTATTAGCTCTAATTAAGATATACTCACAGGATAAATTACTGACTATATTTACATGGGGAATGGGTTCTTTAGGCGCGGCTTCTTATAGTAGAGTTATTATCTTAAGCATTATTACTGTACCTACCTTCATTGCTTTTCTTATTTTACGGAAGGAACTTAATATTTTACTTATGGGTGAAGAAGCAGCTAGAGCATTAGGGTTAGACGTAGGACGCATTCGAAAAATACTACTAGGTATAAGTAGTATACTGATTGCAACTACAGTGGCTTTTACAGGAACCATAGGTTTTGTTGGATTAATTATTCCTCATGTTGTACGCCTTATATTTGGCTCTAATTATCGTAAAACATTACCTATTAGTGCCTTCTTTGGAATGATATTTTTACTCCTATGTGATGACCTTTCAAGGGCACTTATGCCTAGTGGGGAAATTCCTATAGGAATTATTACTTCATTGCTAGGTGCACCTTATTTCATGTACTTGATATATAGACAGAGAAAGAGGGAGCAAAGATGATAGAGATTAAACATTTAAATTATCAAATAGGGCAGAAACATATTCTAAAGGATATTAATTATACATTCTCACCGGGGAAAATTTATGGCATTATAGGGCCAAATGGTGCAGGTAAAAGTACAATTCTGAAACATATCATGGGCATTATCCCATCTCCTAAATCAACTATTTTTTATGAAGGAAAAGATATAAAAGGCTTTAAAGTAAAAGATTATGCAAGACATATAAGTTACGTTTTTCAAGAGAATCCAAGGGACTTAGACTTTACAGTATATGAGATTTTACAAATGGGACGTTATACCTATATGGACTTAATGGGAGAGCTTAAACAAAAAGATGAAATGCTTATAGAACAAGTTATTCAAGATTTACACCTTGAAGGTTTAAGAAATGCGTCTATTAGAAATCTAAGCGGAGGAGAAGCGCAAAAAGTATTTATCGCAAGAGCACTTGTTCAAGATACGCCATATTTACTTTTAGACGAACCTACATCAATGCTAGATATTCATAATAGCGTAGAATTTATGCACTTTATAAGACAAATAAAAGAAAAAAGGAACCTTACAATTATTATGGTACTTCACGATCTAAACCTAGCCTTTGGAACCTGTGATGAAATACTTATTTTAAAAGACGGCAAACTAGCTATCTCAGGGAAGACTCAAGAAGTACTACAAAACCCAATACTAAAAGAAACTTATAATAACAAAATTCATCTCATCCAAGATGATACATCAACCTATATTGTCCCCGTTCTCTAACGGGGACATTTTTATGAATTATAAAAAATAAAATGGGAATCATAAAGTTTAAATAGAACTAAGTTTTAAAGCAAAAGAATAAAATTAATTCTGTAATAAAAATATAGTATAGGAGGTAATTGAGTTATTAATTAAAAATAGAAAATATCATTTAGTTTGATAATGTTATTATAAAAGGTTAGTTTGTATAGTCTAAAAAGGTTTTATTACAATAACAAGAAGGAGTTGTTCTACAATATGAGAACAACTCCTTCTTGTTATTGGGATATTTACTTTTTTATGAAGATTATTTATCTACAGGTGGATTAATATATTTATTAACCAGTAAGCCAATAATAAGTCCGAAGAATGTTTCAATAATACGATTAAGTGCATAGTAAACGGCATCTGTCTGTGCATGCGTTGTAGTAACGCCTAGAAAGACAATACATGCCAAAGGAATTGAAAGTGGACGTTTTACTAAGTTGCAGGTATAAATTACAACGATAATACCAAAAGATATGAGAAGGTATATGATAAATGTTGTTACTACTGCAATTTTTGAGTAGAACCATAATAATTTGAAAAATAAAAGGAATAAAAAGCCTATAATAGCGCCATGGACAGTTCCATAAGCACGTGCAAAGCCAACTTCATATGATCCCTTTACTGTGTTTTGTAGACAAAAGATAGAAGTCATACATGCAAAAAAAGGTTCTTTTGGGAAAAGTAAAAGGCAAAGAAATACTGCTAAAGCAGTTTTTAGAGTTCTAAAGCCTATTTTAGGTAATTTAATATCTTTCATGATGTCATTCCTATTCTGTAATATGTAAGTATTAATATACCACAAAAGAGTATATATATGATAGCTCTTAGTATTAACCGTATGAATATAAAATAATCATGTAAAGAAAGTATATATAATAAAAAAGAGAGATTATCCAAATTGAGTTTGGATAATCTCTCTTTTATTCCTAATTAGTATAGGTGCACACTAAACTAATTGGTAGAAATTATTTACCATAGTAAGCTTTTCTATAAAGCTCTTGAAGTTCGTGAATTCTTGGAAGTCTTGGGTTAGCTGTTGTACATTGATCTTCGAATGCTTTGTAAGATAAAGATTCGATAGTTTGAAGGTATGTTTTTTCATCAATGTATTGGTTACCTTCACGTGTTTTCATTTCTTTAAGTGTTAATGGAATACCAACTTCTTTCATTAAGTCTCTAACTGCTTTAGCAAGAGATTTAACACCTTCTTCTGGAGTAGAAGCAGGAAGTCCTAACATTTTAGCGATATCTTGGTATCTTTGTGGTGCGATGAATTTACCGTATTTTGGCCAAGCCATGAATTTAGATGGATTTGTTTCACCATTGTATTCAATAACGTGTGGTAAAAGAACAGCATTTGCACGTCCATGAGCTACGTGGAATTCCCCACCAAGTTTATGAGCTAATGAGTGACATACACCAAGGAATGCATTTGTGAATGCCATACCTGCGATACAAGATGCGTTGTGCATTTTTTCTCTAGCTTCTGGATCTTTTGCACCATTTTTGTATGAACGTGGTAAGTATTCAAATACTAATTTAATAGCATGAAGTGCAAGAGCATCTGTGTAGTCAGAAGCAAGGATAGAAACATATGCTTCGATAGCATGTGTTAATACGTCAAGACCTGTATCAGCTGTAGCGCCAGCTGGAACTGACATAACGAATTCTGGGTCAATGATTGCTACGTCTGGTGTTAATTCGTAGTCAGCAAGTGGATATTTCATATTCTTAGATTTATCAGAGATTACAGCGAATGATGTTACCTCAGAACCTGTACCTGATGTTGTAGGAATAGAAACCATTTTTGCAAGTCTACCCATTTTAGGGAATTTATAAACACGTTTACGGATATCCATAAATTTTTGAGCCATACCGATGAAGTCAGCTTCTGGATTTTCATAGAATAACCACATTGCTTTAGCAGCATCCATTGCAGAACCACCACCAAGAGCGATGATTACGTCTGGTTTGAATGAATTCATAACAGCTGTACCTTTTCTAACTGTTACTAAGTCTGGATCTGGTTCAACTTCGCTAAAGATTTCAATAGTTACTTTGTTGAGATTTTTGTTTAATTGATAAGTAAGTTTATCTACATAGCCTAATTTAACCATCATTGGGTCAGCTACGATCATTGCACGGTGGATGTCTGGCATTTTAGCTAAGTATTGAACTGAGCCTGGCTCGAAGTAGATTTTTTCTGGAACTTTAAACCATTGCATATTTAATCTCCTTTTTGCAACTCTCTTCTTATTAATTAAGTTTTGTGCTGTAACGTTAGAAGATGTTGAGTTATGTCCATAAGAACCACAACCAAGTGTTAATGAAGGCATAAGTGAGTTGTAAACATCACCGATACCACCAAATGCAGATGGAGAGTTTACGATGATACGGCAAGCTTTAAGACGTTTACCATATTCGTCGATAAGTTCATTATTTGTCGTATGAATAACTGCTGTATGACCAAGACCACCAAGTTCAACCATTGTTTCAGCTTTTTGAATACCATCTTCAACGTCTTTAGCTTTAACAACTGCAAGAACTGGAGAAAGTTTTTCTCTTGAAAGTGGGTAGTCAGCACCAACACCATCAAGTTCACAGCAGAGAACTTTTGTTTCTTTAGGAATTGTAATACCAGCAAGTGCAGCAATTTCATATGGATATTTACCAACGATTGCTGGACCAGCCATCATACGAACTGGGTCGATTACAACTGGAGCAAGTTTTTCAACTTCTTCTTTAGTAGCGAAGTAGCAACCTTGTTTTTTCATGAATGCTACAGCTTTATCATAAATAGGAGCTTCGATGATAGCAGCTTGTTCAGAAGCACAAATCATACCATTATCGAATGATTTTGAAAGAATAATGTCTGTAAGAGATTGTTCAAGATTAGCTGTTTTTTCAACGAATGCTGGTACGTTACCAGGACCAACGCCGAGTGCTGGTTTACCAGTTGAGTAAGCAGCTTTAACCATTGCAGAACCACCAGTTGCAAGAACTGTAGCTACATCAGGGTGATTCATAAGAGCGTTAGTAGCTTCGATTGATGGTGTTTCAATCCATTGAACACAGTTTTCTGGAGCACCAGCTTTGATAGCAGCATCACGAACGATGATAGCAGCTTCACGAGAACATTGTTGTGCAGCTGGGTGGAAACCAAAGATGATTGGGTTACGAGTTTTAGCACATGTGATTGCTTTGAACATTGTTGTTGATGTTGGGTTTGTTGTAGGTGTAACACCTGCTACGATACCAACTGGTTCAGCAATTTCGATATATCCTTCATCTTCATTATCTTCGATTATACCAACAGTTTTTTCGTGTTTAATACTGTGGTAGATATATTCTGTAGCGAAGATATTTTTTGTTACTTTATCTTCGAAGATACCACGACCTGTTTCATCAACAGCCATTTTAGCAAGTTTCATTTGAGCTGAAAGACCAGCTAAAGCCATAGCTTTTGTGATTTCATCGATTTTTTCTTGGTCAAGTTTCATGTACTCATCAAGAGCAACTTTTGCTTTTGCAACTAATTCGTCAATCATAGCTTTTGCATCTACAGCTGGTGCTTCTTTAACTTCAGTTACTTTTTGTTTTTTCTCATCAGACATTGTTAAATCCTCCTTGAATTAATATGCTATAAGATTAAAATAAATTGTTATTAATTTAACAAAATAAAATAAAAAAATTTATAATTGTTTAGTTGATTTAAAAGATAGTGTAATCATATCATGTGAGTAATAGGTTGTCAATGATTTGATTGGATAATTGTTAAAAATAAAACACAATTATATAAAATAAAAAATGTTATAAATAAATTCTTTAAATAAGGTAATTTATGTTAAAGAATAAACAAACAATATAAGAAGAACTATAAGTTAAAGAATTACTTAATCCATATTAGGAAGATATAAAAGGTCATATATTAATGAAGTTATATTAGACAAGAAGTATATATAAAGAAATCTAGCTGTATATATAGTGAGATAAAAAAGTAAAGTATAAAAGTGGAAAGCTATATGAAGTTAGATGAGAAAAATAATAAAAGACATTATTTAATAGTAAGCGAGAATGGTTATATAAATAGTAGCTCAGGTTGAAAATATACTATATAAGTCGTTTTTTGCAACATAATGAAAATAACATATGAAGTTGGAATCAGTTAAAGTATACTGCTATAAGCTTAAAGTGAAGTGGATATTCTGTATAAAGTTGTGTATAAAGTTGTGAAATTAAAAAAGTTGTTCACAAATTGTTGATAGTTTTGTGAAAAATGTGGATAAGTAAAAAGTTTTACACAATATGATATAAAATAGTGTGTATTTAAGTTTGAAAAGTGTGGATAAGAATAATGAGAAAAATGTGGAAAAGTCGCAGTTAAAGGAACTGAAACTGTATACCCCTTTTATTTTAAACTTTATTTTTAGGTATTTTAGGTGTATGATATAGGTAGAATTTTATATTGTATTTTAGGAATAAACCTTAGTACATATGTAAGGAAGGAGAATTAACTATGAAAATCACTAGAGATATGGGAATTATGGAAGTTGTAAGCAAATATCCAGAAGCAGCTAATGTATTTGCAGCTTTCGGTATGGGATGTTTAGGTTGTGCAGCAGCTCACTTCGAATCAATTGAAGAAGGCGCTTTAGCTCATGGCATGGATGTAGATGCTCTTATGGAAGCTTTAAATAAACTTGCAGAATAATTAATATATAATAATTAGGACATAATAAGGATAGGGTAGTTTAATGAGATTTGATTCATTAGACTACCCTATTTTTATGTACATTAATTAATGCTGTATAGGTTAAGGAATTGTTTTAGAGAAAGAGGGATTAAAGATAAATAGGCAGGATAAGAGTTTATAGATATTGTTATACTAAGTATAAGAAATATATGTGAATTATATATATAAGAGTGTTAAGCGTGGTGAAGAAGTATATGAAGACTGCTATTAGGAATATAAGAGACCTAATAATTGAACCCCGGAAATGTTTTGCACGTATGATAAGTTATAAGCAATTTAATTTGGATCAATATATTTTATATGTAATTAGTGTATTATTAATAGTACCTCATAAAAATGGAGGAGGTACATTGCAGACCATTTGCATTTTAGCAAGTACTTTTCTTACGGGGTGGTTTTATATGTGTGTAATAAGTGCATGTGGAGGAAGGCTTGATTATTGGAGAAGTTTCAATGGTCAAGTGTGTATGGGAACTTTAGCAAATCTAGGAGAGTTATTTGAGATAGGCCATGTAATAAGATTTGGAGGAGCTATTAGCTTAGCTATTAATATATATTGCATATATCTGCATATATATTATGTCATTAATGCAGGAGGAGCTAATGTAAGACGAACATCTATTGTATATATAGCAATATTTATTATGGTAACATTAATTGTATACTTTAGTTTAGGCTTTCTATTATTAGCGGGGATTATAATTAATGAACGAGGATATATAAGTTAACTAAACTTTTCTTTAAAAATTAATCGAAATATGATAGAATATAATAAAAATTATGATATATATTAGAATTATTACATATATACATAATTAGGTAAGGCATTGTTTTATAAAAAGTAATATATATTGGCATATTAATTATAGAATAGAAGGGGTAATATATAAGGAGGCGCCTATGATTCTAAATGAGGTAGTTGGGATTCAAGAGATAAAAGATAGTAGAGCACATATTACAACTAGGCAAGCAGCAAGAGCTGTTATTTTAAAAGATGGTAAAATACTTATGGTGCATACTAATAAGGGCGATTATAAGTTTCCTGGTGGTGGTGTTAAAAGGCAAGAAGAGATTAAAGAAGCTTTAAAAAGAGAAGTTGCAGAGGAAACCGGATATATTGTTAATACTATAGGAAAGAAATTAGGGATGATTGTACAACGTAATGTAAATCAATTCAATGCTAATGGGATCTTTGAAATGACTTCATATTATTATACATGTGATGTAGAAGAAGTTCCAAAGAGTCAACATTTAGATAAGTATGAGAAAGATCAAGAGTTTAAACCGGTTTGGATAGAAATAGATGAAGTAATAAAAGAAAATGAGTTGATTTTACAGGGAAAAAGAGCGGACATTAATCCTTGGGTATATAGAGAAACTCTAGCTTTAAAACGTTTAAAGGAACATGGAATAGCATAAAGGGTTGTAATCATATTAGATTACAACCCTTTATGTACATGTACTAGAAAAATTACATAAATTTATCTGCTATTAAGAATGCAAAGTAGCATAAAAGAATACCTACAGAAGGTAATGTATAAATGTAATTGCTGAGTTTTTTCTCGTCTTTACGTGATTTTAAGAAAATCATGAAAGTAAGAAGAAGAGCAGCAACAAAGCCGAATACAAGAAGGGCTTTAGTATTGACATCTGTAAAGATGTAGATAGTATCTTGGATATAAAGTAAATCTGCAAAAGTTAAGATTAAGAAGTTGAATAAAGTACTTCCTACAATGTTACCAGTTGCAATATTAAAGTTACCCACTTTCATAAGTGCCACACAAGATGTTACTTCAGGAAGTGAAGTTGCAATACCAAGTAATACAGCACCAACGAGACCAGCGCCTAAGTTATATGTAGTTGCAATACTATCAGAAACATAAGTTACACCGATACTTGCTGCAATTAAGAGAATACTTGTAATTACAAAACGGACAGCGATTTGTTTTACTGTAAGAGGACTATCATCTTCGTTATCATCGCTTTCTTCAGATGGTGCATTTGCCATAGCTTTAACACCAATAGCATAGAATATAGCTAAGGCAATAGAAAGTATGCTAATCGTAAGAATTGAAATATCAATGTTAATGAATAAGTTGATACAGATGATGAAGTACATACCTAAAGTACAGATACTTACGTTTAAGTGACTTTTTGAAATATTACTTTCACCAAACTTTTTAATGAATAATAATACGAGTGTAGCTAAAATAGTATTGTTGAACAAGTTACTACCAAGGATATTTCCTAAAGCTAGGTCAGGATTTCCTAAGAATGAAGTGGCAGAAATAGTTGTAAAGAATTCTGGAAGAGATGTAACTGCTGCAAGCATAACACCACCAATGAAGGCACCAGAAAGATTAGTCTTTTTATCTAGCAAATCTACATAATTTGCAGTCTTGACTGAAAGAAATACAACACAAATTGCTAGGATAAGATAAAGTAAAAATATCATAAACATACTCCTTTAATTAGATTTTACTCAAGAGTTATAAGTAAGTTACGTTTATAAAAGAATATTGAACTATAAAAAATATTTATTAAAAAAGCGAGACTCATGAATAGCAAACATAATTAGATGCTATTCATGAGTCTCGCTTTTTAAAATATTACCAGACTATAAGTAGTATAGTCATGATGTTGATAATATTACAATATATAATTGCAAACTACTCCCTCATGAGTAAGATTTATTAGTGTTAACTATATAAAGATACTAAAGTTTAAAAGGAATGTCAAACCCTTAAATGTGTAGCAGTATATATTTATTTACCTTGTCTAGTCATTTCAAGATAGTTATATAAAGTAAATTTAGAAATATTAAGGAAATCACATACACGGTCTCCTGATTTTGTAATTAAGAAAGCACCTTTATTGTCTAAGAATTTGATGATTTCTAGTTTTTCCTCTTTACTTAAATGACCTTTTGATTTATCAAACATATTTTCACATTGAAGTAGCAGATTATCCATAAGTTGATTAACATCAGTTGTAAACAATTCGCTAGATGAAGTAGAAGGAGCTGCATAGTTGTTAAACTGTTTAAGGTATTCTTCACATTTTAAACTATCAGTAATATCCATATTAATACAGATGGCTCCTACATTTTCACCATCATCATTTTGAAAGAACATAGAAGAACCACGGATAATTTTCCCATTTCTCATATGAACTATTTTGTTATAGATATGAGTGTCTGCATTCATTTTGCTTAATACTTCAAGTCCCCAATTTCCACCACAATCTCCAATTTTTCTGCCGGTAACATGACCATTACGAATGTCTACAATACTATGTTCGTATGGCTGAGTATTGTCATGTAAGACAATTTCACAATTTGTTCCTAAGTGATTTTCAAGTAAGTCTAAGATTCCAGTAAACATGTCTAAGTGATCATAAATTGTATTCATAATTTCCTCCTAAGTATAAGTTATACATGATAAGTTAACTAAAACAAAAACAACTAAAAACAAAAATATTTAAACGTAATTAAATTTCATTTTAAGATGAAGATTAATTGCGTTAATAGGATATAAATAAAGACGACTTTATAAATGTATATGTAACAATATGTATGTTACTGGAGAATTAAAAATAATATGTAAGATAATGTATAGGATTATGTGTGTTATAATGTATATAATTTTAAAAATTATATACCAATAATACACATAATCCT
>OOCW01001737.1_pt1 | contig 14318 bp, 7 predicted proteins | sample 1671201 | NCBI WGS metagenome assembly OOCW01 (sample SAMN06348132, study PRJEB24527) | human gut metagenome | biome: human gut; feature: ankylosing spondylitis patient; material: feces | host: Homo sapiens | place: China | collected 2015-10
CCCGGACAGTTTTCTGCAACAAATGAAATGGTACCTCCGTCTTTTGTAAATTTGACTGCATTGCTGATAATGTTGAGCAATACTTCCCTGATTCTGAGTTCATCCGCCATCACATAAGGAGTTTTTAGTTCTTCTCTCGAAACATAAAAATTAAGGTCACGATTTTCTGTATATCCCCTTGCAATCGACAAAACAGTATTTATCATATCCCTAAGATCTACAGGCACTGGTTTATATTCCAGTTTACCGCTTTCAATACGGCTGATATCCAATACATCGTTAATCAGTGTCATCAGATATTCTGAACTCTGCCTGATCTTTTTCAGACAATTCTCCACCTCTTTGTCCGGCTTCCTCTTCATGGCAATATCTGTAAATCCAACAATTGCATTCATTGGTGTAGCCATAGACTTATTTTACGCATAATTTATTAACCATTTAATATGGGGAGTATAAAAATACCCAGGCACTAAGGCACCTGGGAACTGCGAGCATATCATAGCTGCGCGGATAGTATATTTTCACGTCTGCAATCTTGATTATATCATTTTAACGATCTTTTAACAAGCATTTAATCTACATAGTAATTTAGCAATCATTAGCAGCTGCATCAGTAATGTATACATCAAAAAAATTACCAATGAAGGAAAATATACACAAGTATTTGCAACATCCACTATAGATAATAGTCATTTTTGCGGTTTGGCCATAGCTGATGGAGGACTATATTCTTTTCATAATATTGGAAATGCCACTGTTCTTGCAAATCGGTCTACATATAAAGTGGTTTGCAATAGTGTGGGAAAGGTAGCGCGTTTATCAATTACTGGAATGGGTATTTGGGATGAATGCATCGTTATATCCAATAGAGATTTTATATTGACGCATGAGTAAAATTGATCATATAAGTAACACATACCAATATGGCGCAGTGCTTATTACAGTTATTTCTCTATTTTTAACTGTTACAGAAAAATCATTTCCATTTCCTAAAATTGAAACAAAACTGCCATTAGTTACAAGACCCATTAAGTAACTACTGCCTCCATCATGCTTACAGATAATTAACTTATGCTTTTTTTTAGAAATAATTACTCCATCGGTTGAGCTGCCTTGATAATAGTATTGTTCTGGTAAGACCATTTCTAAATTACTATTGCATAGAAAAAACCAGGTACTTTTTTTGATACCTGGTCCTCCCTATTCCTACTGCTTCTTTTGCTTCTTTTTTGCTGCCTTATTCCAATTCGTCCAATCCTCTCCGGTATACAATGCCTTTCCATTTACCTTAAGCTGTTTAAGGACATTCTGGATCTCTTCTCTGCCTTTTCTGTCGGCTGCAATCCATAAAGGCTTATAATGACTCGTAATGGATGTTTTAATCGAACCTGCAGCCTCTTTCTGTGTCTTTCCTTCATCCACTTTACTTTTTACAATGGCATCTGCCATCTTTTTAAAAGGATCCAGAGATTTAGCATTTTTATTATCATACTGGCCTATTGCTGCCAGAAGATCCGAATTGCTATAGAATTTTACACTGCTACTATCCTCTGATGCACCCTGATCCGTCAGGATATCTCCATACAGGCTATCCGGTTCTGTCTGTACCTCTGCCTCCCAGTCAATCTCTTCTTTTCCTTCTAACTGTTTGATCCTGGCATCAATGGCGGATTTTACGATCTTTGTGGCATATCCCTGGGATGTGAGCTGACTTACCGCATCCTCGTAAGCTTCCAGGTCATATGATTGCTTTGCCTGGGCCGCCGCCTCTACCAGCGGATTTACAGAATCTTTGCCGATTAACTCTGATTTGATCACCGTTTTAATCTTGTTTGTTATCGTATCGTTATCAATTCCCGCTTTGTTAAGATCATCCTTGATTTTCTTCTGGAAATCCTGATCTCCGTTTCTGTGAGCCTGGATCATCATTTTTGTATACATCTCAAGATTTTCTTTGCTTCCCATGTCGTACTTTTGTTTCAGCCATGTATAATCCGCTTTGCCTCCTGCTGAATCAAAAATAGAATCAATGACAGCTCCCATGTCTCTTGTAAGACTCTTAATCGGGATTCCGGTGAGCTTGCTCGCCATCTGAGCCGTGTATACAGCTACGTACTGTGGTGTATACTTACTTGTGCCGTCTTTTAACTTCTTAATCTGATTCCAAGCGTATATCATATCCTCAAAGCCAGACAGATCCGCTCTGGTTGGCGTGTATCCGGCAATAATGGAGGGAATTTCTTTCACCCATGGGATGTTATTCAAAAGGTTCAGGTTATCGAAAATGTTTGATTTAAGGCTGTCTATGTACTTTTCCTTGCTGTTCTTATCTCGGTCATCATCTCTGAGCATATCAACCGCTGATGCAGCTATTGACGTGGCTACACCGGTAAGGACAAATACAGTTGCGGCGCGTACTGCTCTGCTCTTCGAGCCTTCTTTCTTCGTTTTTACATCTGTTGCAGCGCGGTAGAGCATATCATAAGTTTTTAGCGGTTCAGCCATGAAGCTGGTAGCCAGCTGATTGATTTCGCTCTGGCTTCTCATAATCTGAGTACGATGTAAGATTGAATCAACTACCTGTGTCTTGTCTACAACTTCGCTAAATCTCTTGCCTACCCGCTCGTAAAATTCTTCCGTGCCTTCTTTCAGATCCGGATGCTGATCCATACACTCGTATTCGCAAGCTCTCCATAGGCGATTCCAGGCCAGTTGATCGCCTTTTTCTGCCAAGATCATAGTTGCATTAACAAACCGCTGCTTTGTACTGTCGGTGTTAAACATGATATCTTTCATTTGTCGGCTGGTATCCATGCGGTAAAATCCCCAATCTTTCCATTGCGCAATAGGGGCGTATTTACATATAAGGTCCCACTGGCCTTTTCTGGTGATGGTCGTCGCGCCTCTGGCAAGATATTTAGGATTGATCTCCATACTAGCTCTTATGTAAGCTGTTGGCTGCTGGGCAGCTACACGCAGATTTCCAGCTACAGAAGCCGCTTTCATGTTTGAGACCAGTTGGCTGGCTATGCTTTTATCTTTATTTACTGTCCCGTTGATATCTGAAACCAGCTTGACGATATAATCATTTCCCTGCTTTCCAAAGGTCCTTTCTATCTCTTCTTTAATAGATGATCCAAACTCAGTCATTCCTCTGGTGTCCTTATAATTGTACACCTTATTAAGATCTGACAGTGGGATTACATAGGCATTATATGTACTCATGTTATCAACCTGGCGGCTAAACACATCAAAGATGTCCTCAATAATCAATGGATTATTCGCATATGGGGTTGTGCTCTTGGTGATTCCCATGTTCTTAATGGTTGACGCTTTATTTCCCGCATCTCCCTGCCTGGTTGCCACATAGTTTTTATCTGTGCTAATTGGGAAATAATTCTTTGCTGTGAATTTCTCATAACCATACATGTCCATGGTTACTTCATTTCCCCAGGCTGCACACTGATCTCCCATAAACTGCTGCAATCCATCCGCAAGAGCACGCTGCGCCGGTGTTAAAGTCTTTGTGATCGTTTCTACATCTGCGGCCGTAACCTTTACAGGGCGATAATTCTTCTTGATCTGTGCCGGTGTATAAGTCGTTCCTTCCAATTTGGCTTTTCCAACTACCGGCGCCTGCTTAATACCGCCGTTTCGATCATACATATGGCCTCTGGCCTGGCTTCTTTTGTTTAACTCATACAGCGACATCACCTGGGCTACTGTAAGATCAATCTCACCTCTCGATGTCTTAAAATGCTGAGTCTTGGCATTTGATCCCGTCCATTCACGCAATTCTTTAGGCTTGATTCCATACTTATCCACAATATCATCCACATATTCCTGAGCAGATCTCAATTTTTCTGTCTTTTTATCCAGTCCGTTACGCAATGCATCATAGGTGGACTTCATGTTGTCTCCCATTTTTCCAAACATGGTCTGCGGATCCAACATGTCATAATTCAACAGTTTATCTCCCATTCCCGCAGGTCCTACATACTCCACCTTATTCCGCCTCTGCTCCAGATCCCTAAACACTCCATCTGCCAGAATACTCAGTTCTCCAGATTTTTTGTTGCTCTTAAGATCATTTACTTCTGTTATAGCCTTTTTCATAGCCATAACTGTCTTTTTAAGCTCACCCATGCTATATGCATCCAAGTTATCTAATTTATCAATTCCCTTTGTTTTTTCAATTAGTTCCTGAATGCGCTGTGCAATATCTGGGTCAATATCCATGGTCATGGTATCACCAGTCTTCTGGTCCACATAAACACCGCCATTATCCAGGATCTCCTTAAATGCATCCTGGGCTGCTTTCCAGTCTTCTTTTCGCTGGGTTTTGATCTCACTATCCTCATCATTTGGAGAAAAATCAATGTTGTTCAGGAAAGCCGCTACAGATTGTCTCAGTCCCTCTGGAATATGCTTTGAATCAGTCGGTTTCAGCAACCAATTCTGTAATTTTTTTCTTTCTTTGATGATCTGTCTCTTATCTTCTCTTTTCTGCTGATTCTCCCGCAATGACTTGATCCGCTCTTTGCTCCTCTGCTGCATGGCAGCCAATTCCTGGTTCTTGCTGTTTCGCAGATCATCCATCCTTTTTTTATAATACTCCCTCTGCTCTTTTCGCTCTGCTTCCGTGAGGTTTTTATACTGTTCTGCCAGGCGTGCGCTTTCTTCAAGGTTCTGCTTTTTAATCTGTTTAAGGCTTTCATCATACTTTGATTTCAAATCATTTTTATAGTCTCTTATCTTCTGCTGATACTGCCAGCGCAATTTTTGCATCTGAGCCTCTTTTTTATCAGCAAACGTCGCACTTGGTTTTCTCACATCAAAATATGATGATAAGATGTCCTGTCCTACCATATATGCCATTTCATCCATATTGGCGGCATATGGGTTCTTAATTTGTGGAGCTGTCTGATCCAGAGCGGATGCTATCGCAACCAGCTCATCCGCCGGATGTGTCACGTCTGCCGGGAAAAGTTCCGGATACTGTCCTTGCAACTCCTGGTACAGAGAATCTATTGAGATACCATCTGCCCCCATTTTCATCTTTCCAAAGTAGCGTTTTCTAAATTCATTATATCCGCCCACAGAAGCCAAATCTGCCTTGTCCTGGTCTGTGATTGCAATCTTTGTGTCTTTAATCTGCTTTCTCAGATCCTTATAGTGTTCCGTTAGTTCTGTATCTTTCTGCACTGACTTTTCCAGAATACTTTTGCCCATGCTGGTTGCAGCTTCTGTAATAGCCTGTCCATCCACTTGGCCAGCACCACGGATATACTGATAGAGTTTAGACAGGTTTCTTTCCAATATTTCACTTGAATATTTACTGCCATATTCTTTCAGGATATTTCTTGCAACTTTTTTGATATCCTCGGTCCGCACTGCATCCTTGTCTGTCAACTTAAACTGCTGCTCCAGAAGATCATTCGCCTGTTTTAAAGCCTCATTTTGGTCTTGCAATGCCTGAATTCTACGTTCACTCTTGCTTTTTTCTGTACCTGGTTGTATATTGTCCTTAGTAGCAGGAGTAATGACGCTATACGTTTCGGACGTTCTGTACGGGTCAGTTTTTTCTGGCATTGTAAGCGTAGTGGATACACTCCTGCTATTTTTATTTTCCCACGCATACATTGTGTGCAGCTCAAGCATTCCTTTCTTGCTTCTAACGTATTCTACGGCAACATTTTTTCCATTAATATCCTTCTCGAATTTCAGAACTGGTTTTCTATCTTTGGAACTGGTTGTATTTTCTACCTTATCGTAGCTTGATATAATTTCCGGAAGTCTTGATAGTATCTCCGGCGTTACCGGTGTCTGCCCTCTCGATCTTTCTTTTTCTGGATTGCTATGGCTATCTTCAAACTCGCTTGTAATGGCAACATTTAAATTTTCTGTATTGACTCCTGTGTCTTTGTAAATCCGTTGCGCGAGCTCTGGACCTATTTTTCCAATATATAATCTTGCATATGGTTTTTTGTGGACATGATCGCGGTAAAAATCTGCAATATCTTGTTTTGTGTTGCATATTATGATACTGTCGTTATTTTTCCACCAGCCTTTCTCTTTCTCTCCGTATTCCTCAAATCCAAACTGATTTAATTCATACTTGCTGCTTTGCATGATGTTATCCGCTCTTTCTTTACCTGCTTTATAGTCCTTGCTGCCTTGCTCCAGACCAAGCAGCCAAGCATAGCGGGCATCTTCATACATCTGTACATCCTGTTCCAGATTCTTTGCTGCTGCACGGGTGCTGCCGGTTTTGATCAGGTTCTTGATCGAATCGATCACATCTGACAGGAAATCAATGATCTTCTGGGCTAAATTGCGATCTTTTTTTACTACCTGGTCGATAAAATCCGGATCGTTCAAGAATTTCTGTGTCGCATCTGCGGCAATCTCTTCCATTACCTGCTGACGGGTGAGGTCTTGCCCGGCATCCTTGTAGCGGTTGGTGTATGATTCTACTAAATCTTCCCAGGCTTTTCCGGTTGCCTTCATCTGTGCTTCTGTCACGATCTCCTGATACAGGCGGTAAGATTCTGGGGCCGTATCTTTAATGAAATGCGTCAGTTCGTGAGAAAGAGATCCGTTAAAATCCTCGGAGTTGATGTTTATGGTAATCTCTCCCGGTTTATATGAGGCTGTTGCATTCTCCTGTGAAAGATTGTCTACCAGATTAATCTTAAGGCCTGTTTTCTTTCCTATATGCTCCGCTACATTGCGCTGATCCTGTGTTGCATAGTCGGATACAGTGCCTAAACCGCCCTCTTTGATCTGTCCCTGCGTGTACTTAGGTTTGACCTGGTTGTCCAGGTTATAATCCTGGATACCGGCACGGTAGGCAGCTTCTATCTGCTGATCGGATAAAAGAGACATTAAGGCCGAGTGAGTAGCTGTGTCCAGATCGATCTGGTTGTAACCCGCATCATAAGCACGGCCAAATGCTTTGTTGAATGTGGATACGTCTACGGATCCATCATATGTGTTTAGCAGGGCGTCACCGCCATATTTGCCATAGTGCGACTTATACTCCGTTGATTCCTGGTCCGAGAGCTTAACATTATCCTCTGCTTCAAAGTTGCTCTGAGGGTTTCTGTGTTCGTTTTCCTGGGCGTTTATTGTATCCTGTTCAGAATTGTGTGCTGCTGTGGCCTGTGGCTGCTCCTGAGTGGCTTTGGGTGCTGCGTAAGGCTTCTCTGGTGAATCGGTCTGGTGTTCTTCTTGGATCTGGTTATCCTGGCGCTCTAGTGGGGTGGATTCATATTCCGGCTGTACGCTCTGCTCTGTCGGTCGTTTGACGTCTGAGTTCTGGATTGTCTCTTGTGCCGTAGGCTCTGCCTGGTTTTCTTGCTGGCTTCGATTGGTGTATTCCTGATTTTGAGAGGCCTGTTTCTGTGATTGAATTGCCTGTTCCTGTGGTTGAGTCGGTTGTCCCTGGGCCTGAAGTGTCTGTTCGTCCTGGCCTTTTTGTTCTTCTGCCATTCGGTTTTGCCATTCCCATAAACGCATGTCATACTCTGCTTTATCGCGATTGTTAACAAATTTGCCCTGCCTCTGCATAGCGGCATACTCTTCTGCCATACGCTGTAAACCCTGGGCCTCTTTCGCATCCGCCGGATTGGTGTAGTGGGTTTGGTCTGTATCTATCCCTTCAGAATAATCCCTATAGTCAACATCCAGATTTTTCCCATAGTTGTTGATTGCAACATTGTTCGCTATGGTAGCTGGTGCGTTCATGATTCCAGCTGTTGCCGCACCTAAGAGAAAATCTTCCCACGTCTGCGGATCTGTGAGATCTCCTGTAAGATCCAGCTCATCCCCGTAGATGAAATGTTTACGGATAGATTCTGTGAGGTCCTGTACAGCTTCCTGGGTGCCTTCTGAAAGCATATCTGAACCGTAGTTTATCACGCCTAATACAGCACGTCTTACTGCCGGGTTCTTTGCTAAGGCCGATGTGATCCCTTGCTTTGCTGCTTGTGCTACCTTGGTGTTTCCAAGTGTTTTTTTGATAAATCCGCCGCCGTACTGTGAGATTCCGCCGAGCAAAAGATTTGTAACTGTTTCATCTGCTGCGGTAAGAACTGCGTTGACCTGGGCGCCCTCTACCGGTCTGCCGTCCATGATGTCCTGCCGGTAACTTTGTCCGCCTGTTTGCGCCGCAAATATTGCACTGGATACCGCTGGACCACCCGCCCCGCCTACAATGATACTGGGGATCATGTTTCCGATTGCATTGGCCATCTTATATGTAAACCCGTCAATTGTCCCGGCATTTTCAAGCATTTTGGTCTGGGATAACTCTGATTCTGTAGGCATTGCGTTTTTGCGTGTCCCCATAGCAAAATCGGGAATTGATTTAATGCCTTCTACTGCATTCTGCATACCTGCACCAATCGACTGGGTTGTATTTACTATGGTTTTAATCGGTCCCTTGTACTGATTGTTGTGTTCGTAGTTTGCCTCTGCACCCCTCTGGTTTAATTCTCCCTGTATGGAATCCAGGTATTTTTCTGCCGTGTCTTTACCTTGGCGTTCAAAAAGATAGTCGTAAATATCGCGTTCTGAATCATTTAATAGAGCATATCTTCTTAATGGACTCTTAGCGTTATCCTGGCCGCTTGTTATATCCAGAACAGAGCTTTTACCAAATACATTCTTTCCATCTCCGAATGTATTGACATAACTTTCAACCGGGTTGCTTTCTTTTCCTCCTAATGTCAGTTTTTTGCCACCAATCGTTAGACCCTTATCCCCGAATGGCAGCTTTTTGTTATTGTACATAAAAGCATACTGATCATTCGCTTTTGCGGCATTCTCTTTTGCCTTTTTAACAGTATCCGCAAAATCTTTCTGTTGAGGAATGTCAGTATACTGAATGAATGTATCTCCGTCTTGAAATCCGACCTTATCCTTAGCTTCCTGCTGCTCTTTTTCTATCCTTTTTCTTTTGCGGTATTCCTGTAAAAGGTCGTTTTCGTACTGTGCTTCATTTAACATCCACTTTTGCTGCTTTATTTGGTTGTACTGTTTTACCGCATCAGCCATGGGGATAGAACTCTCAGCGACTTTTTCCCTGTCGCTCCGGATAAAATCTGTCATGGCTGTTGTATGCTGACTGGTTGAACTCTTGCGCAACCAGTCCTGTCTTTCTTGTCTTTTCTGCTCGTTTTGTAATTCAACAAGTTTCTCTTTATCTTTTTTAGCCTGCAGCAAGCTTCTCAAATCGCTTTTTCTTGTTTTTTGAGATTCTTCAAATGATGGTATGCCGCTTACCGTGCTATTCGATTCACTTTCATAAGTATCATCGTTGTTCTCTAAAACTTTTTTCTTTTTTAATATGCTAGATAATGAAGTCCCCAAAGTTGCCTCCTTGTTTACTTATCCGTGTCAGTTACCTGTTTCAGTATTCTTAAACCTTTATCGTAATCACCACCGGCCTGTGTGATTACTTTTTTAATCTGGCTATCAGTCAAGCTCGGGTACTGATCTGCAACATATTCAATTACCTGTGCTATGCTATAATTGGTGCGTCCATGTCCATCCTTACTTTCAATCAATCTTTTCGCATCCTCAACATACTTTGCAAGATCCGAGCTAGTGCTACTAGACTTCTTGGAGGATCCCTTTGAAGATCTACCAGACGAACCTCCGGATGCTTTTTTAGCCAGTGATGCCGCCAACTGCTGTCTCTGCAATTCCAGCTGTAATGCATCCTGCTGTTTCTGATAATCAAACTGGGTCTGCCAGTTCTGCTGTGCAAGTGCATCCTGGGTCTTCTGGTATGCGTACTGTTCCGCCCACTGCTGCGCAGAAAGGTCTGTCTGATATGCTCCAAAATCCTGGTTATATGAGCTATCATATCGTCCAGCGTAATAATTTAGATCATTGTAGTAATCATTTACACTATCTCTATACCTGCTATAATCAATGTTATTCTGGTTATTTACTGCATTCAGACGGTTATACAGCTCCTGTCCTTCATTCAGATACTGCTGATATACACGGTCATATATGTCAAATGACTTATCGTTCAGCTGGCTCAGGTAATTGTCATACGCCTGCTGTCCTGCTGCCTGTGCATAAGTGGATCCGTAACCACCTGTAGCCGCTGTTGCTGCTCCCATGGTATCCCTCATGGCTTTCTGTCCCTGCTGGATATACTGTTCCCGGTAGTTTTTATACAGATCTGAATCATATACACTATTCGTGTCAAATGACTTCCTGTTTAATATATTATCAATGATCCCATCAATTGTTCCTTGATACTTGCTATAGTATTCATCCGGCTTATTATTTTCAATTTCATCCAATCGATCAGCATAATCCGTTGTCCGTGCAGATGGCGAAAACTTTGCATAGTTATAATCCGTCAAGTATGTAGCCGCCGGATGTCCCGGTCCGGTCTTGCCATCATCGCTCACCGGTGTAATTGTTACGTTCTGATTCTGGTTGTTGGCATTACTCTGCTGCCCCGCTGCCTGTGATTTCTGAGACTGCTGCTGCAATGACTTCAACAGTGACATATTCTGCTGTGCAGTTCCGCTGTATCCAGTAATTCCATACTGAGATGCAAGGTTTTTTCTGGCTCCGTAAGAGCTGTCCATGTTACGGCTTTTCAAATAATCAACAATAGATGCAACTGCCATACTTATTCCCCTTTCTTATCTTCCGGCTGGTCCTTAGTCTCAGATTCCATTCTTTCTCCATTTTGGAGCATTCGATTGATTGTAAGCAGAATCCCTGCCTGTGTTACTCCCTCAACTTTTAACTGATTTAATGCGATCAGTGCTGTATTAATATCACTTTCTTCAAAAACAATCTTCACTAAGCTGCCTCCTTAATCTCTTTTAAAGCTTTTTCCAATTCTTTGATTTCCTTTTGCTGCGCCTTTATTGCTCCAGCAAATAATACGCTGTTGTTTCCATATGGAATTGATAAGTATTCTTCGGAATGATCTACCAAAGGAAGATTTGTTCCAAGCTTTTTCTGAAGTGCATCCAGCTCCTGGGCAATTAATCCCATTGACCTTTGATCGGAATCTTTAAACTTAAAAGTAACCGGTCTCATTCCCAAGACTAAATTTAAGGCTATTTCATCCGGAATCTCTTTGATATTTTCCTTCAATCTCCTATCTGATCTTTCATACAGTGTTTCGCATGACACATCACCAGATACCGTTACTGTATTTGCAGTCAGCGTTCCACTGACATCCGCGTTCCCTGATATTCGCATATAATTTGTATACAGAAGTCCCTGTGTAGTGATCGTGTCTGCATAGGTTATGGCATCTACACTCACTGCGCCTGAAGATGATACTTTAAACTTATCATTTATATTGATAGATCCACCATTGATCGTTCCACTAAATGAAGCCGTTCCATCTTTGTATAGCTTGAAGTTATTCGTATCAATAACTAGATATCCTGTCTTAAATGTAATAGCATCTGATGTTGCTGATATTTCTGAACACAGTTTATCTTTGCTCACTTTCAATGCAATCTGACCATTCAACACCCTGATGCTAGTTTCCGTGCTTTCTTTCAGATTGGTAAACTGGCTGATAAATCCATTCATAGTTACTTCCAATTGACTAATGGATTCATCTGTTTCCTGGTACTTAAGAAAAGAATCTTTTGCAAAATTGTCTTCCGGAGTTATATTGCTCAAGCTATATCTAAGCTGTTCATTCAACATTTGGATATAGCTATAAACTTTTTTCATATTTTGATCTTGCCCACCTAACGCAGGCATATTAAAGCTTGACATCTCTCACCTTCTTGATCTGCTCTTTTAATTTGTTTATTCTTTTCTGATTCTCCTGTATTCCTTTTGCGTACAACGCACTATAAGCCACATACGGCAGTTCTAAATATTTACCCGACCGATTTACCCCTAAAGCATTTTTTCCGTTCTCCTGTGTCAGGTAGACGTCCTGTGCAATATATCCTATCGCCCTATTGCCTGAATCTCGAAAAGAATACGATACCGGTATCAGTCCAGCAAAATCCGCTTTCTCAATATCTTTAATACATTGTTTTTTCCTTTTGTCTGACGTGTACCGCACCTTCCGGCAGTTCAGATTTTCAGACACATAAAGTTCGCTGCATGTAGCTGCTTTCCCAATAACGTTGATGTAATCATCATCATTGTAAATTTCCATATTAGCAGCCACGATAGCTTTCGCAGGATTTAAGGTAGTTGTAGTCAGAGCATCATCTATGTACACATCGCCGGAAGGAGATACTGCAAAACGATTGTTGATGTTGATAGATCCACCCGTTATATTTCCAGAAAAATATGCATTTCCAGGCTTATCTAACTTCATATTTTGGGCATCGATAATCAGGTGTCCGCTAGTTAGTCGGATATATTCTCCATACATCTCCATTCTGGTAAGCATTTCATGGACAACGTTCCCTGTTGCTACCAACAACTGAATACTTTCCGAAGACTGGGATAACTTAGTCTGTACAGATGAAGCATAATCATCATATTCAATGTTCAGCGCATCCGTTGAAAACTGGATTTTTCTTACTTTGTTGTTTCTATCCGTAATAGAATTTAAAACATCATTTGAAATGTTATCTTCCAGGCTCAAATTTGAAATCGTATATTTGAGATCCTCACTAAACCGGTATAACTGCCGTACAACTTTTCCTATGTCTGTTTCATTTTTCTGAATAATCATGGGTTTAAATACTGCCATGAATATCACTCCCATATCCTATATATTTACTCATAGCAATCAAAACTGCCGGTCCTTTTCCTTCCAGACGGAACCGGTATCTCTGGCATCTGGCTGGGGTTATATTAAGCACCTGCGTTCTATATCCCTGAGAAGTAAAAGAAATTTTCTTTTCAAACTCTGGTTCACTGTCGCATTTTATAAATACGTCCACTTCACTTCCCGGATCCAGTTTCAAGTTAAAAAGCAGTCTTTTTAAGAACTTATACTCCACACTTTCATCCAACTGGTCTCCGCTCTCTAGCATCCACTCTATCTGCTCATCCCTTGAACCGCTGATTGTAAAAAGTTTTCCTGTGGAATCAACACAGTATAGCTGTCCTTCTCCGTATGCCATAAACAAAGCCTGCATATCATCTTCTTTGTGCCACATACCCTTTTTTAAATCATACACATAGATATTCCACTGCCCTGATACATCCTGTAACGATGCATAGTATTTTCCGTTATGCTGACCAGCCACACCGCCCTGAAACCGTACCTCTGCCAGTGCATCCGATACAGATTCCGGATACGCTCCGTCAAAACTGCATACATTGCTCCTGGACACATACAATAATGTTTCATTTACAACACATGCTGTCTTCTCACACCCTTTTGCAACACCTCTGACCGGGAATGATGTATTGATCTGAAAATTACTTGGTTTATCTCCATAAACCTTATGGATCGTATCTTCCTTGAAAAACAGCACATATCCCATATGAGACAGGCAGCCTGTAAAATCTCCATCTGATCCAACTGTAGCCGCATACGAATCTGTACTGATCCCTTCAAACGCATTCCAGTTTGTTGGATCTCCCAGCTTGCTTGCATATACCTCATGATTTGCGCTGGAGCAGCCCCACAAGCGGTTGCCATTCTCACAAATATAATCCATATCCGGTACTTTTCTGGTAAGCTTTAGCCCAGATTCCTGAGTAAAGCTGGATGATAGATCACCTATGATCACAATGTAGTCATCTGCTTTTTCCTGAATCACCGTAGTCTTGTTAAAGCTACTGTTTGTACAACCGGATATTTCCACACCGTCAAACTGATTAAATTGCTTTCCGATTCCGGTACAACTAATCTTTACCATGGTACTTCCGGTTGTCGTCTGTGCAAATGTTGCTGTTGCAGCCTGGCTCCAGGAAGCCTCTAATGCTGTCTTTTCTCCAGTGGATGTGTTATACATAATTTTATCCGGGAATACCACAATATAGGCTCCCAAACTCACCAGCTGCTTATCTGTATCCTGGACTGTTGCAATTTCTTTATCTTTGTAATACAGCTTTGTCCCATCCACATAGGCCAAACCATTTTTATAAATGATCCCATGAGGTTTTGATAAACTTTTCAGGATTTCTCCTCTTGGCTTTCTGACCGCTATCGCCGGGAAAACATCTGAAGACATGTTTTTCATGTCCGAAAACTCATTTTCTCCAATTACAAGACCTTTGTTCAGTCCCCCAAATGATCCTATCTGTTTGCTGTCCCCTCTCGGTGTCATTGTCAGCATTGGTAATCGTCCCATTAAAGCTCCTCCTTAAAATTTGGAAAATAACGGTGCTTTTTT
>OOCW01001739.1_pt1 | contig 14308 bp, 10 predicted proteins | sample 1671201 | NCBI WGS metagenome assembly OOCW01 (sample SAMN06348132, study PRJEB24527) | human gut metagenome | biome: human gut; feature: ankylosing spondylitis patient; material: feces | host: Homo sapiens | place: China | collected 2015-10
GCATTGACAGCTCCCCCGAGAGGGGGAGCTTTTTATATGGAGTTTTATCTATGAATTACGCAACAATTAAGTATTACGACATTGCCAACGGGCCGGGGGTGCGCACCAGCATCTTTGTTTCGGGCTGCAGACACCACTGCCCGGGCTGCTTCAACGAGGTGGCATGGGATTTCGGGTACGGTCAGCCTTTCGACAAGGCTGTGCGCAACGAGATCTTTGCATCCTGCCAGCCCGACTATATTGCAGGCATCTCCCTGCTGGGTGGTGAGCCTTTTGAGCCGGAGAATCAGCGGGAGCTGCTGCCCTTTGTCCGCAACTTCAGGGCGCTGTACCCGAATAAGAGCGTCTGGTGCTATTCCGGTTACACCTGGGAGCAGCTGACCGGCAGTGTTCCCTGCCCGGCCCGCTGTGAGGTCACCGATGAGCTGCTGAGCCTGCTGGATGTTCTAGTGGACGGCCGCTTTGTGGAAGCCCAGCACGATATCTCCCTGCGCTTCCGGGGCAGCTCCAACCAGCGGCTTCTGGATGTGCCCAAAAGCCTTGCCGCAAAGTCCCCCGTCTGGTGGGAGGACGAAAAAGTCTTTGCGACACACACCATGTAAAGAAAACCGCAAATAACCAGAAATGCCGCCCTGAGCTTTTTACGGCTCAGGGCGGCATTTCCGGTTTTGGGAATATAATCAGAGAATGGCTTGATTGGTTAGCATCCTCACCCTCTCCGTCATTGCTTGCGCAATGCCACCTCTCCTAGCAAGGCAACGACGACCGCCGCCAGTGGCGGAAGCAGGGAGGAGTTGTTGGGGCAGCGGCCAGCAGGACGCGAGTGCAAAGCTTTGCACGATGCGGATGCTGGGAGCCGCAACCCGTACGCTGTCGCCGCAGGCGACTGAGAGGTTGTACGAAGGACATCTTAGTCTTTCATCTCCTGCGCCTTATTCCAAGTCTGGATAACTTCCCAGCGGCTCACAGAAGCGTCTGCGGCCTTGTCGGCGGAGATGAGCTGGTTCTCGATGGCCCAAGTCAGAGCCTTCTGTTCATCGGTGGCATCGGGAGCCATCACAGCGGCAGGGGCAGGCTTTCCGGCTTCAGTCCAGACCAGCTTTGCCAGTTCGGCGGTGTTCTGCGGGATGGCCACACCATCGGGCAGGACAGTGTTCAGATACAGCTCGGTGCCGATCATGTAGCCGGTATAACCAACCACAGCAGCGCCCACACCGGCGGTTGCCACCATGGCAACGGTGCCCAGAACGTTGGGTTCCTCGGGCTGGTCGGCCATCCGGTACATCGCACGGATGCTCAAAGTCTGTGCAGGCATCTTGAAGCTTGCAGTGGCGGCATGGGAATCAAAACCGCCCTCTTCCAGCGTCAGAGCCACATTCGCAGGGGAGATCTCCCAGCGGTCGAACACCATGCCCTCCGGGGCATCGGCAGCGGTCAGCTTGACGGTATTGCCTGCCTTGGCAGAGGTGATCTCTGTGCCATCAGCATTGGTGGCGGTGCCATCGGTCAGGCTCATCCGGTAGTAGCCTTCCTTGACCTGTGCGGTCAGGGTAACGCTCCACTCGTCGTCGCCGTTCAAGGTCAGGTCAAATGCAGTGGTATTGCCCACCTGCTTGGTGATTGCTTCTTCATAGCTCGGGTCGGCAGTGACTTCCCAGCCGGTCCAGGAAGTTGCATCGGCTTCCACGTTCAGGGTCTGGTTGCCCACAACGCCCACCATGCCGGAGATGCCGTTGGCAGTGCAGTTGTTCAGGGTGATCCAGCTGACCTTTACATCCTGTGTATCAAAGTTTGCGCCACGGCTGAAAATACCACCGTTCGTAGTGCCTCGTGCGGTAATGGCAATGCTGGTATCAGGCAGCGTTACCTGAGTGGGAGTGTTGGCAAAGCGGCCCACGAAGACACCGCCGTTCGTAATGTTATTGTTGTAAACAGTATTGTTAAAAGTACCGTTTTCAATCGTGCCGTAGTTGCGGACTTTTACGTTGAAGGTACCGCCATCAATAACGCCGCCTTCTTCGTTGGTCAGTACATCTTTCAGGTCATCCTTATAATCAAAGATGCCGCCCTCGATTTTGCCGAAGTTATCTACTGCCCAGTCAACCTCTGCATTGCCAAGGTCAACAGAACCGTTTTTATAAACAGTCAGAGTTTCGTTTTTGCGGTCAAAGAACCAGCCGTCCAGATCGCTGCCCTCGTAGAATTTGCCCTCATAAACGGGAACCTTCTCGCCATCTACAATGCCAACTTCAAGGTCAACGGGTTCCACGACCGCCTTAATGGTCACATCACCGGCACTGGTGCTGTTCTCCGGCAGGGTAACAGTCAGAACATGTGTAGTAGGATCTTCGATAATGGTTGCGTTGCCAGCTTCGCTCAAATCCCATTTGGCGAATGTGGGAGATGCAGGTTTGACAGTGAACGTCCGGGTCATAATATTCTCAGTACCGACGATATAAACCTTGCCGTTGAACTGAACATCTGCTGGTACAGTATCATTTGCAACAACAGGGATGATTTTGCCGCCCTCTGCGGTAAAGGTTTGATAATCGCCCTTATAAATCTCCGGAATATTGCATACGATGCCGCTTTGCAGGATGCCCTCCCGCATATCTACTTTACCATAGACAATGCCGCCATTAAGCTTTGCATAAGCACCGCCCCACTGACCGGAATTGGAAAAATAAGTGTGAATATATCCGCCGGTAACAATTCCGCTGTTAGTGGGTTGACCTGCTTTGTCATATGAAGTACGTCCCTCAACTTTAGTGAAGTGTCCACCATTTATTACGCCGTTTGCAAGGTTGAACACGGTCTGTTCAAAATTACCGCCCTCGATGGTGCCGCTATTGCGAACCGCACAAGGCACAGTCTCGGGTGAACCATTGATTGGATTAAATATAGTGTTGTTCACAAAATCAAGTTTATAGCTTCCGCCACTGTAACTCCATCTCCAAGTTGAATTTGTTGCCTTATAGGTCGGATTTTCAGGAGAAGAAGTATTTGGCACCGTTGTGGTTTTGCCATCCAAAACGGGTTGACCATTGGCTTCAAAATTCAAATCTGTGACATACTCGGACGTATCTGCCGCAAACGCCGCCGTGGGCAGCATTGTCAAAGCCATGCCAACGGCCAGAATGGCGCTGACAAGTCGTTTGAGTTTCATTGTGATTCCTCCTTTAGAGTCTACCCCAAATGTGTATTGCACCCACCGCAAACGTAAAAAAGCGCCGCACCTGCCCCGAAAGGCTGGTGTGGCGCTGTGGATGTACTTCTTGGGAAGTGCAGCTGGTTGCCCGGTCTGGGCCCTTTAGCTTTGCGTCGCAGCCTTCCGGCTGGTTTGCCAATTCTTCTGTTTTGTGGGGATGCTCTTGTACATTCTATTATACCCCCCCCCCTACATATAAATCAAGTGTTTTTGTCATGTTCGGAATATGTTACAAATATAGTCTATTTTTTAGTGTAGTTTGACTGGGATGGGGGGGTGGCCCTCTCCGTCATTGCTGCGCAATGCCACCGCCCCTAGTAGGGGCGGCCTTGGCAAAGAGGTCAAGCTTTACGAGATGCCAAGCGATGATGCCGGAGAGGTTGGACAAATCAACCGCTACCCATAGGCCGCCCTTGGCTCTCCCTTCGGGAGAGCTGTCGAGCGATAGCGAGACTGAGAGGGTGAGGCCGTCAAAGAGTGACGAAACCAGAAATGCCGCCCGAGCTTTTCAGCCCAGAGCGGCATTTCCGGTTTTTCCTTTCTGTTTTATGTTACCTTGAACTTACCATATCCTCAATGACACTCAGGAACTCCTGCCCGTAGCGGGCGGCCTTTTTCTCGCCCACACCGGGGATATTGAGCAGTTCCTCCACGCTCAGGGGCTTTTTCAGCGCCATCTGGCGGAGGGTGGAATCATTGAACACCATATAGGCAGGGAGCTTCTGCTTTGCGGCCAGCCGCTTGCGCAGGGCATAGAGGGCCGCCAGAAGCTTCTCGTCTGCTTCGCTGAGGGCATCTTCGTCGGTACGGCGGCGGGAGGCCGCGGCCAGCCGCTTTGCACTGGCCGCGGCGCGCTGGCGGGCTTGTGCCGCCTGCTCCTCCACCTGTTCGGCAGCCTGTGCTGCCAGCAGACAGTTGGAACAGTTCTCGCACTTCTGGGGCGCGGCCTCGCCGAAGTAGCTCAGCAGATACCCCCGCAGGCAGCGCGGTGTGGTGGAGTAGAAGGTCATGTACTTGAGCCGTTCCTCTGCCTTGCGTGCCGCTTCGGCCTTGACATCCGCAGGCAGGCCGTTGTCAGCCTCCATCTCCTTGTCGATGAAGAACCGGATGGTGCGCACATCGGTGCCGGAATAGAGCAGGGTGCAGCGGGCTGGCTCCCCGTCACGGCCCGCGCGGCCCGCCTCCTGATAATAGCTCTCCAGATCCTTGGGCATATTATAATGGATCACGAACCGGACGTTTGGCTTATCGATGCCCATGCCGAAGGCATTGGTTGCCACCATGATCTGCACCCGGTCATAGAGGAAATCGTCCTGATTCTGCCGCCGGGTATCCGCATCCAGTTTGGCGTGGTAGGCTGCCGCACGGATGCCCCGGCTCTGCAGCAGGCGGGTGGTCTCGTCCACCTGCCGGGTGGTGCTGCAATAGATGATGCCCGCATTGTCCCGCTCCCTGAGCACAAGGTCGAGCAGAACTTTGGGCTTCTCGCTGGGCAGGGCCCTGCGGGTGGCAAAATAGAGGTTGGGCCGGTCGAAGCTGGTGGTCACCTCGTAGGGGGTGTGGAGTTCCAGATGGGTGCGGATGTCCTCCCGCACATGGGCCGTGGCGGTGGCCGTAAAGGCTCCCACCACCGGGCGCTTGGGCAGGCTGTCCACAAACGCCTTGATGCGCAGGTAGCTGGGGCGGAAGTCCTGCCCCCACTGGCTGATGCAGTGGGCCTCGTCCACCGTGACCATGCTGATCTCCCGCTCCTGCGCAAACCGCTGGAAGCCCGGCATCTCCAGCCGCTCCGGAGCCACATAGATGATCTTGTACCACCCCTCCCGGGCGCGGCGGAGCATCAAAGCCTTCTGGTTGTCCGTCAGGCTGTTGTTCAGGAAAGCTGCCGCCACACCGGCCTGTACCAGCGCCCCCACCTGATCCTTCATCAGGCTGACCAGCGGCGAGACCACGATGGTGATGCCCGGCAGCAGCAGGGCCGGCACCTGATAGCAGATGGACTTGCCCGCACCTGTGGGCATCACGGCCAGCACATCCTGCCCGGCCAGCAGGCGGGAGACGATCTCCTCCTGCCCCGGGCGGAAACTGTCGTAGCCAAAGACTTTTTTCAGAATACTATGCGGACTTTCCATGGTTCCTCCTATCCATACAAAACCTCTCCGTCATTGCTTCGCAATGCCGCCTCTCCCAGTAGGAGAGGCAAGTCTTGGCTCCCCTGCCAGGGGAGCTGGACGCAAAGCGGCCTGAGAGGTTTATAACCCAACCAGTATACCACAACTCCCCGGATAATTGTAAAACATCTCTGACATTTCCCACGTTCGATAGCATTTCCTGCACAAAAATGCTATAATATGGGTACATATCTCCATCCCGGCCCCTGCCTTGTGCATCTGCCGGAAAAGAGCAAAGGAGTATTTTGTATGGCTCAGAAATTGATCACCTTCGCCGTCCCGTGCTACAACTCGGCGGCATATATGCGCCACTGCATCGAGACCCTGCTCTCCGCCGGGGAGCAGGCCGAGATCATCCTGGTGGACGATGGTTCCACCAAGGATGACACCCCCGCCATCTGCGACGAGTACGCTGCCAAATATCCCACCATCGTCAAGGCCATCCATCAGGAGAATGGCGGCCATGGCGAGGGCGTGAATCAGGGCATCCGCAACGCCACCGGCCTGTATTATAAGGTGGTAGACAGCGACGACTGGCTGGACGAAGCCGCCCTCAGGACCGTGCTGGCCAAGCTGAACACGCTGATTGCCCGGGGCACCGCGCCTGACCTGATGATCTGCAACTATGTCTACGAGCATGTGGAGGACAACACCAGCCACACCGTGCGCTACACCAACGTGTTCCCCCAGAACCGGCTGTTCAGCTGGACGCATGTCGGCCACTTCCGGCCCGACCAGAACCTGCTGATGCACTCGGTGATGTACCGCACGCAGGTGCTGCGGGACTGCGGCATGGTGCTGCCCAAGCACACCTTCTATGTGGACAACATCTTTGTCTACCAGCCCCTGCCCTTTGTCAAGAGCATGTACTATATGGATCTGGATCTGTACCGCTACTTCATCGGCCGGGCCGACCAGAGCGTGAACGAGAGTGTGATGGTCAAGCGGGTGGATCAGCAGCTGCGGGTGACCCGCCACATGATCGACTGCCAGGACCTAGATGCCCTCAAGGGCCAGAAGAAGCTGCGCAGCTATATGCTGCACTACCTCTCCATGATGATGGCCATCAGCGACATCTTCCTTCTGCTGGACGGCAGCGCCGCCGCCAAGCAGAAGGAGAACGAACTGTGGGCCTACCTCAAGGCACACACCAGCGCCGGGGTCTACCGCTCCATCCGCTATGGCTTTGGCGGCGTGACCAACCTGAAGATCCCCAAGGGCGACAAGCTCGTGCTGGGCGGCTACCGCATTGCACAGAAGATTTTTAAATTCAATTAACAAATGTTGCTTTTCCTCCTCAGATAAGATATACTTTTTAACGTATCTTAATTTCTGAGGAGGATCTTATTTTATGGAGCAATTGCTCATCTGCATGTCTCTTTCGCTCATTGCAGGCCTGTTGGCATCCCGTGCAGCGAAAGCGATCCGCCTGCCGGCCGTCACCTCTTATCTGGTGGCAGGACTTCTGCTGGGTCCCTTCTTTCTGGGTCGGCTGGGCCTGAGCGGCTGGGGCTTCGGTTTCGGAAGCCTCGCACAGGTCGAAAGCTACGGCATCATCACACAGGTGGCACTTGGCTTCATCGCCTTTGTCATCGGCAACGAGTTCCGGCTCAGCGCGTTGGAGAGCATGGGCAGGCAGGCGGTCACTGTGGGCATCCTGCAGGCCGTTATCACCACCGTGCTGGTGGATATCGCTCTGGTTGCCCTGCACTTTGCCCGGCCGGATGTCATCTCAATGGCATCGGCCATCACGCTGGGTGCCATCGCCTCTGCCACAGCCCCTGCCGCCACCCTGATGGTGGTCAAGCAGTACAAGGCCAGCGGCCCCCTGACCCGCCTGCTGCTGATGGTGGTCGCCATTGACGATGCCGTGGGTCTGGTGCTCTTCTCAGCCTCTTTCGGCATCGCAAACGCGCTGGAGCAGGGCCGCATCGACCCCATCAGCATCCTTCTGGAGCCTCTGGTGGAGATCGTACTCAGCCTGGGTCTGGGCGCACTGGCCGGTCTGCTGCTCAACCAGCTGGAGGTCTACTTCCACTCCCGCTCCAAGCGCATGAGCCTTTCGGTGGCCTTTGTGCTGCTGACGGTGGGCCTTTCCATGGTCAGCTTTAAGGTCGGCCCCATCCACTGCAGCTTCTCGCTGCTGCTGGTCTGCATGATGACCGGCACCGTGTTCTGCAACATCTGCCCCACTTCCGATGAGCTGATGGACCGCCTGGACCGCTGGGTAAGCCCGGTGAACATCCTGTTCTTCGTGCTCTCCGGCGCGGAGCTGGACCTGAACATCCTTGCAAACCCCATGGTCCTGCTCATTGGTGCCGTCTATATCGCTTCCCGCTCTCTGGGCAAGATCTCCGGCTCCTATGTCAGCTGCAAGGCCACCCGCTGCAGTGAGAAGATCCAGAAGTATCTGGGCATCACCCTGCTGCCGCAGGCCGGTGTGGCGCTGGGCATGGCCGCCGAAGCTGCAGAGCTTTCCGACGGCCACATGGTGCGCAACGTGGTGCTCTTCTCGGTGCTGGTGTACGAGCTGGTCGGCCCGACCCTGGCCAAGATCAGCCTGACCGCCGCAGGCGAGATCATTCCCGAGGGCCGCACGAGCGCCCGTACCACCAACAAGCCGGAGGAGCCGGTCAGCGTGGAGTAACCTCTCCCACAGGGCTTGGCTCCCCTATCAGGGGAGCTGCCGCCGCAGGCGGCTGAGAGGTTTTATACACCACAAAAGCCGCTGCACAGTTGTTACGCTGTGCAGCGGCTTTCTGTTCGCTCTTTATTTCAGCACGATCTCATCGTTCTCAGCATCCACGGTCAGGGCGGAGCCGGAAACAAGGGTGCCGTCGATGATCTTTTCAGCGGCGGGGTCTTCCACAGCCTTGCGGATCGTGCGGCGCAGGTCGCGGGCACCAAACTTGCCGCCCTGGCTCTTGTGCACCAGCGCTGCCAGTGCCGCCGGAGTATAGCTGTAGGCAATGCCCTTGGCCTCCATGCTGGGTTTGTACTCGTCCAGCATCAGGGCGGCGATGCCCTGCAGGGTCTCCTCGCTCAGCGGCTTGAAGGTGATGACCTCATCCACACGCCCCAAGAACTCGGGGCGGAGGAACTGGCTCAGCGCCTTGCGGCTCTTCTCCTCGTTCCGCTCCTCCTCGCTGCGGTTGAAGCCCAGACTTGCGGTGGTCTGGTCGCTGCTGCCCGCATTGGAGGTCATGCAGATGACGGTGTTAGAGAAATCCACGGTGCGGCCCTGGGCATCGTTGATCTTGCCCTCGTCCAGGATCTGCAGCAGGATATTCATCACATCGGGATGGGCCTTTTCGATCTCATCGAACAGCACCACGCTGTACGGACGGCGGCGGACCTTTTCGGTCAGCTGACCCGCCTCCTCGTAGCCCACATAGCCCGGAGGGGAACCGATCATGCGGGACACGGCGTACTTCTCCATATACTCGCTCATATCCAGCCGGATCAGCGGGTCGGGGCCGTCAAAGAGCTGGTTTGCCAGCTGCTTCACCAGCTCCGTCTTGCCCACGCCGGTGGGGCCCACAAAGATAAAGCTGGCCGGACGGCGGCGGCCCGAAAGGTCGGCGCGGCTGCGCTTGACCGCCTGTGCCACCAGATGCACGGCATCGTCCTGACCGATGATCTTCTTTTTCAGCTCGGTCTCAAGGCTGGCGAGCTTTGCATACTCGGTCTCCCGGATCTTCACCGCCGGGATGCCCGTCCACAGCTCAATGACCTTGGCCACATCGTCCATGGTCACCTGGATCTCCCCGGCTGCAGCCTGCTTGGCGGGCAATTCCCGCTCCAGCTGTGCCATCCGGGTCTTGCGCTCTGCCACACGCTCGTAGTCGATGGGCTCGTTCACATCGGCATTTTCCATATCGGCCTCTTCCTGCTTGAGGGCCTCCAGCTCCTTCTGCATGGTCAGGTACTCGGAGATGACCGGGTGGGCCAGATTGCAGCAGGCACAGGCCTCGTCTAGCAGGTCGATGGCCTTGTCGGGCAGGTAGCGGTCGGTGATATACCGCTCGCTCAGGGTAACGGTGGCGTTCAGCACATCGGCGGGCACCTGCACATGGTGGTGCTCCTCGTAGTAGTGCTTGATGCCGCCCATCACGGCCAGCGTATCAGCAACGCTGGGTTCCTCCACCCGCACGGGCTGGAACCGGCGCTCCAGCGCCTGGTCCTTCTCGATATACTTGCGGTACTCGTTGAAGGTGGTGGCACCGATGACCTGGATCTCGCCGCGGGAGAGGGCGGGCTTCAGGATGTTGCCCGCATTCATGGCACCCTCGCTCTCACCGGCGGAGGTAATGGTGTGGATCTCGTCAATGAACAGGATGATGTTGCCGGCGGCCTTGACCTCGCTCAGCAGGCCCTTGACCCGCTGCTCGAACTGGCCGCGGAACTGGGTGCCGGCCACGAGGCTGGTCAGATCCAGCAGGAAGATCTCCTTATCCTTCAGACCCACAGGGACATTGCCCTTGGCGATGCGCTCCGCGATGCCCTCGGCGATGGCCGTCTTGCCGACGCCCGCCTCACCGATGAGGCAGGGGTTGTTCTTCTGGCGGCGGCTCAAGATCTGGATGGTGCGGTAGATCTCGCGGTCGCGGCCCACGATGTCGTCGAGCTTGCCCTCCCGGGCTTTGCGGGTCAGGTTCTCACAGTAGGTGTCGAGGAATTTGCGGCGGGGCGGCTTCTTGCCGTTCTTCTGGGCCTTTTTGCTGTTTCCGGCGTCGCCCTCCGCCTTGACGCCCAGCGGGAAGGTAGCACTGGAGCCGGGGACAAGGTCGTCGTCCCCTTCGTTCTCCTCGCCGTCCATGGGCTGGCCCATATTCATCATGAGGGAGAGGGGGTTCGCGTCCCCCATCTCATCCATCATGCTCTCCATCCGGTTTTCCATGTTATCCATGTCCTCGTCGGACATACCGAACTGCTTCATCAGGTCTTCCACCGGCTTGATGTGCAGCTCACGCGCACAGTGCAGGCAAAAGCCCTCATTTTTCATCTGGCCGTTCTCCATCCGCTGGACGAAGATGATGGCCGGACGTTTCTGACAGCGATTGCAGACCATATAGGTTCCTCCTAAAGCTCCCCTTTACAGGAAGGGGTTGAACAGATTGAATGCTTTATAGTAAAGGCTGCCGCTCATGACCGTATCGTTCAGGACGGTCAGATTGCCGCCGGTGATGACGATGACGGCCCACACCACACAGAGCACCAGATAGATGTCCATGGTGCTGGCGACACAGCCGGTGACCCAGCCCAGCCAGCGGTTGACGGTGCCGATGACCGGCAGCCGGTTGACAAGGCCCAGCACGGTGACCAGCATACTCACCAGCATCCGCAGCAAGGCAAAGGCCACGAAAAAGAGCACGACCGAGATGACCGGCGTGAGCAGCGGAGCCAGCACCTTCTGGACGATGGCGTCCGCCAGCACCACGGCGTTGTCGCTGAGCACAGCCGAGATGGAGCGCTCGCAGGTCTCCACGATGGAGGCGCGGAAGCTCTCGGGCAGAAAGCCCGCGTACTTGTCCGCGATGCCGGTCAGGTCCACGACCCCTCCGGCCGAGATGCTCTCGGCGATCTGGGTACGGAAGCTCCCGGCCAGAAAGCGCTGGAACACCTCGGCAGCGGCCCAGCCCGAAAAGACCCGGGCGCCCACGAGGCTGAAGACATTCCCGCCCAGCTGGACACTGGCTGCGAGAAAGCCCTTGCGGGCATAGCGCACAGCCAGAAGCAGCCAGACCACGGTACATACTATATCAAAAAGAAATGACGGATTCTTGAACATATCTTGTTTTCCTTATTATGTATTGCTTTGAGCGTTGTTTTCCGCCGCAGGCGGGGTCAATCCCTGCACCGTATTGCCGCAGAAGACCAGCAGCTGCCTGCGGTCGGCCAGCAGACCCTGCGGGCGGGCCGAAAGGCTCTGGGTCCACTGGGAGGTGCCGTCGGTGGAAAGGCACTCCACCCCTGTATCGGTGAGCAGATAGAACTGCGCACCGGAGCGGACGATGCGGTTGGACGCCTGCACCTGCGTGGTGTTCTCGACGCCGAGGTCACGGCCCAGCATCACGGCCTGACAGAGCTGGCCGGAGGCCAGCAGAAGGGCAGTATTGCCCGAAGCGTCCACCGAGATGTCGCGGAGGGTCTGCCCGGTAAAGTCATAGGCTGCCCGCTCGCCGCCCGATACGTTGTAGAGGACAGCGCGGCTGTCGCCGGCGGCCAGAATGCTCTGGGAACCGGTCCAGCTCAGCCACTGGGCCGCACCGCTGCCGCTTCCCACCAGCAGGGGGTCGCCCTGCGCCAGGGTGACGACATAGAAATTCGTGACCATCTGGCCGCCGTTCACCGTCACCGCCGCCACTGCCAGCCGCCGCCCATCCGGCGAAAAAGCCAGCCGCAGCGGGGTGCCGTCGGTGATGGTAAGGCTCCAGCTCAGCAGCTGCTCCATTGAGGACGAGTAGACCCGAAGCCGGGCCGCGCTGCCGGGGTCCTCTGTGACGACGGCCAGCGTGCCGTTGTCGGCCATGGCACAGAGGGTGATGCTGTTCTCCATCGTCTTGGTGTAGAGGTTCTGGGTTCGGCTCTCCACCCGCAGCTCATTGCCCGAGCGGTTGTAGAGCACAAAGCGGTTCTTGCCCACAGCCAGCGCAGGGCGGGCGTAGCCGCTCTGGATGGAGTTGAGCCGGGTGCCGGTGCGGGACCAGACCACGCACCCTTCCTCGCCCAGCTCCACAAAGCTGCTGTTCATGGCGGCAAGCTGTTTCACCTCCATGACGCCGGTCTGCTGGGGCCAGCCCGTGCCGGGGAAGAGCAGGATGCGGGCGGTGTCGGCCCAGTCCTTGGCCATGGCAACAGAGCTGCCCACGATGCCGGTGGTGAACAGCACCACCAGCGTCAGCGCCACGACGATGAGTGCCGTGCGGCGGATGCGCCGGTTCCGCACCCGCTCGCGGGCCTGCTCGAGGTATTCGACCCGTCCCGCCGAAAGCGGCTCGTCCGACACAGGCCGGGTGCCGCGCTGTCTTTTTCTCATACTCTCCTGTCCCTTCGTGCAATGACAGTGCTCCCAAAGGGGCGTTTTCCCTCCGGGAGCATCGGTCATGTTTGCGTTATTCTATGGGCGTGTCGTAGTCCACGCTCTTGAGGAAAAGCCCTTTCGCCGCCAGCGTCGGCCCGGCGTTTTTGCGGTCGCGGCTGGCGAGGATGCCCGGCACGGCCTCAGGCGCAAGACGCCCCGCGCCGGCCTCACAGAGGGTGCCTGCAAGGATGCGCACCATGTTGTAGAGGTAGCCGTCCGCCGTCACCGTGATGTCGATGTCGTCGCCCCGGCGCTGGACGTCACAGGCCGTGATGGTGCGCACGGTGTCGCCGTGAGCCGCAGCCGAGCTGCCCGAGGCGCAGAGGGCGAGGAAATCGTGCTTTCCCACAAAATACTGCGCCGCCTGCTGCATCCTGTCCGCGTCCAGCCGCCCCGGCACTTTGGTGTAATACCGCGCGGCAAAGGGCGAGTCGATCTGGCTGTTGTGGATGCGGTAGAGATAGGTCTTGGTGTGGGCCGCATAGCGGGCGTGGAAATCGTCCGGCACCACCCGCGCTTCCAGCGCCCGGATGTCCGGGGGCAGATGCTGGTTCAGCGCCAGCGGCAGCTTTGCCGCCGGGATGCGGGTGTCGGCGTGGAAGTTGAGCATGAAGCCCAGCGCGTGGACGCCGGCGTCGGTGCGGCTGCAGCCCTTGATGTCGGGCCGACAGCCCAGCACCGCCTCCAAGGCGTCCTGAAACACAGCAGCTACGCTCCGCCCGTTGGGCTGCACCTGAAACCCGCAGTAGTTCGTGCCGTCGTAGGATAGTTTTAAGAGATAATTCATATAGTCCAACCTCTCAGTCTCGCTTCGCTCGACAGCTCCCCTAGTAGGGGAGCCTCTGGCGAAGAGGGAAAGCTTTACGAAATGCCAAAGCCTCCCCTATTAGGGGAGGTGGCACGGCGATAGCCGTGACGGAGAGGTTATCCCTCTCAAAAATTCGGGAACACCAATCTCGAAGCGAGGATCACCGCAAAACACGCAATGCACACTGCAAGGTCGATATAATCCTGCTTTTCGCACCGCAGCACCTTGAGGCGGGTGCGTCCGTCGCCGCCGCGATAGCAGCGGCACTCCATAGCCATGGCCAGCTCGTCGGCGCGGCGGAAAGCCGAGATGAACAGCGGCACCAGCACCGGGACCAGCGCCTTGATGCGCTCGGTCATCTTGCCGTTGTCCAGCTGCGCACCACGGGCTTTCTGGGCGTTCATGATCTTGTCGGTCTCCTCGATGAGGGTAGGAATGAACCGCAGCGCGATGCTCATCATCATGGCCAGTTCATGCACCGGGAAGTGGAGCCTGCCCAGAGGCTTGAGCAGCTGCTCGATGGCGTCCGTCAGAACGATGGGACTGGTGGTGTAGGTCAAAAGGCTCGTGCCTGCGATGAGGGCCATGACGCGCACCGCCATCAGTACAGCATACCGGATGCCCTCCGCGTAAACGGTCAGAAATCCGAGCTTGAACACCGGGTCGCCCTCGCCCGAGACAAAGAAGAGGTTCAGCACCGCCGTAAAGACGATGATGGGGAAGATGGGCTTCAGGCTCTTGAGGATGAGCTTGAAGGGAATTTTCGCTACCGCGTACATCACGGCGAGGAAAATCAGCGAAAGCGCAAGGCCCAGCGGGTTGGACGCCGCAAAGAGCAGCACGATATACAGGATGGTCAGCACCAGCTTGAGCCGGGGGTCAAAACGATGGACGAGGCTGTTGCCGGGGAAGTGCTGGCCGATGGTAATATCTCTCAGCATTCGGCTGCACCCCCTTTCTGATCTTCATCCCGGGGTAAGACGAGGGTCTCCCCTGCATCCCGCCGGGCTTTTGCCGCCAGGATCATCTTGACGGCG
>OOCW01001746.1_pt1 | contig 14278 bp, 14 predicted proteins | sample 1671201 | NCBI WGS metagenome assembly OOCW01 (sample SAMN06348132, study PRJEB24527) | human gut metagenome | biome: human gut; feature: ankylosing spondylitis patient; material: feces | host: Homo sapiens | place: China | collected 2015-10
TTTTTTACTTTGTGGATAACCGCACTTAAAAAACATTAAGTTTTTCAGTGCCCTCTAATTGTAGCAGTTCATTTTTTTTGCTAAATATCTAATAAATTCTTCTTATATGAAGAGTAGAGATGTCTTAATAAACTCATTTTATCTTCTAATTCTAAGTAAAGATCAGAAGCGAGTGATAAGTTGTCTTCATTAATTGCTTCTTTAAGTCTTGTGAAAAGACTCTTAGTAGAATTAGTATCTTTCATTATATAAAGTCTTAATTCGTGAATTCTCATCCAGTTAGTTAAATCTAAATCAAGAGCTTTATTTACGTCGTGAAGGCATTTAGAGTCTCTTATTTCAGTAGTGAACTTATTTACTATTCTATGAGATATCTCCATTTTCCATCTCTTAATAGTTGCCATTCTAAAGCTGTTAATAAGTTGGTCAGTTAATACACCATTTCTCTTTAAAACTTCTACTTTTTCAGGATATTTATCTAAAGCACTAATATTTTCATAAATTGTAGCTGGAGCTTTACTGAAATATTTATTTCTTTCTTCTTCAGTGAAGTCTTCAAATACATCTTCTTCAGCTCTGTATTTTCTATTCTTTTCTAAATAATCTGCCTCTTCACCATATTCTTTAGAAAGTTCAGCTAGTAATTCATCATCAGTTTTATTATTATTTACTGCATAAAGAATACCATCAAGCATAGCCATATAGCACACAGCTATAGTTATATATGCATTTGAATGAGGATTTGGAGATCTTAATTCAAATCTTGTAGCTAGAGGATTAGCTAAATCTCTAATAAGTCCAACAAGTATAGATCTATTTCTAGATGGATTACTTGGAGATAATCCAAGGGAAGTAACTATACAAACTGGAGCTTCAAATCCAGGCTTTAATCTCTTTAAAGAATTATTAGTTGAAGAGATAAATGGGTTCATAACTTCATAGTTTTTAAGAAGACCCATTAATGAACCATAACCAATAACACTTAAGAAGTGATCTTTTGTAGTATGGAATAAGTTTATTCTCTTACCATTTTTAAGTTTTAAGCTAATTCCTAGATGAACGTGCATACCAGAACCAGCAACACCATCAAGAGGTTTCGCCATGAATGTAACATCTAATCCATATCTTCTATAAGTTTCTTGAACTAATATTTTTATAAATAATTCGTTATCAGCAGCTTGAACTGCATCAGAATATTTCCAGTCAACTTCAATTTGTTCCATTACATGATCAAAATTACCAGAAGAATCTAGTTTAGCTCTAACACCACCAACTTCTTTATGCCCCATTTCAGGCTCAAATCCATAAGCTTCCATTAATAATAAAGTTTCTTCTAATGCTGTACGAACTTTACCTTTAGTTCTTGTCCAATATTGTTCATGAAGTACTTGAGAAGTAGATAATTCTTCAAGTTCAGCATTAGTATTTGGAGTTTTAACCCAAAATTCTAGCTCTGTAGCAGAAGTTATAACTATCTCATCAATATCATCTTTTTTTATGTTATAAATATCTAACACTTCAGGATGTGTTTCGAAGATATTCCATAAGTTATCCTTAAAAGTTTTAACTGCATTATTTAAAATGTTTCTTGAATCTACAGGTTTGTTATCATGATATAAGAAACAAGGTATTCTTAAAGTACCTACAGGTTTATTTGTTGAGTAATCAATAAAATCATAGTTATAATCAACAAACCATTTGCAGTTTAGATCAGCAACCATATCTACTTTTGCGTTATTTAATGTAGCAATTCCAGGTAAAACAACTGATGAACCATCTGTTTGAACCGCAACTCCATGTAGGAATGAATCTAAGTCATCTAAAAATAAATTTACTGGAATTTTTTCATCAGTATCATTTCCAGAAAGATCAATACCAACAAATGATACAAATTTTATTTCTGGATGGGCAGATAGAATTTCTCGTACTTGCTCCTTTGAGTGATTTTCTTTAGGTATAGTGTAAAGTAAATTATCAATCATAAGCTTTAATTTCGTAATATCTATATAATATTTACGAAATAAGTTCACATCCTCTCATTTAAAAAGTCGAATAATAATAAGGATAAGAAGAAAAATATTCGCAATTTCCTTATAGTGATTTTATTACAAATTTGATAAATATGTCAATATATTTATTGTTTAAATTGTAATAAAATATCACAATTTTTCATAAATTATTCCTATTTACAAATTATAACATACTTTTAAAAATTTGATAAACATATATTTAAAAAAGTTAACTACTATAATTGCATAATAATATTTAAATGATTAATAATAAAAATATATAAATATAGTTTTAACAATAAGAGGAGATTTATTATGAATAACGTTGTATGTCCTAACTGTGGAGAAATAATTTTTCAGGAACCAGGTTGTGAGGCTAATGGAATTATAACTTGTGATAGCTGTAAAGAACAAATTAAATGGAAATGTGATGGTAAGAAAACAATAACTAAAATAGGAAATTAAATATATTAATTTAAAATCTCACGGCTAAGTGAGATTTTTATTTTTTTACGGAAAAAGGAAGTGAGATAGAAAAATATGGAATAATATGGTAAAATGGTATTGTAGTATACGTTTTAATTAGTAGTTTATATATAGTAAATAAAAAATAGGGATAAATAATAAAGGAGATGGGGAAAATGAATAAGTGCAAAGAAAAGGTGAAAGAAGAAAGGTATGGAGTAGTAATTACATTAGTAGTAATGCTTGTTAGTGTACTTCTTTCTAAGAGTTATTTAAATAAGTATTTTGACGTAATATTATATGCAGGTATATTTTCGGTTATTGGTGGATTTTTATATTCAATTATAAATATTGATAACATAAAAATAGGACAAACAGTAATTATAGGTGGAATAGCTACTATGCTTTTAAGTTGTGTATTATAAAGTTTGTTAAGTAAAATAACATATTATAAAATAAAAAAAGTCTGAAGTTCAGACTTTTTTATTTTATGAATAAATATCTAATTTTCTGTTAAGTTTGAATTTGTGTATTCTTCATACCATTTATTAAATAAAACTCTAATAGAAGCTGCTACTGGAACTGCAAGTAACATTCCAAGTAAACCACCTACATTACCACCTATTATAATTGCCATCATAGTAAAGACAGCATGAAGCCCAACACTATTTCCAACGATTTTAGGGGCTAATAAATTATTATCAATTTGTTGAACAACAAGCATAGCGATAATAGCATAAATAACTTTAATAGGTCTACCACTTAATAATCCCATAACTGCGGCTAGAATTGTACCAACTAAAGGTCCGACATAAGGAATCATATTACAAATACCTGCAATAAGCCCTATTACAATAGCATAATCTATACCGACTAGAGATAAAGCTATTGCTGACAATGCACCAACACAAAATGCTTCTAATAATTGGCCACGAATAAACTTTGAAAATACGTCATGTATTAGTCTAAATGTTTTTGCAATTTTATTTCCAGCAATACTTTCTCTAAAAATCAAATAATATAATTTTTTCCATAGTTCAATAAAGTATTCAGAATCTTTAAGTATATAAATACTTATAATAATTGCAATAAAGAATGAAGCAATATTACTTCCTATAGACATAATATTAGAAGTCATGGCTCCAAGATTAATCATAATATATTTTTGAAGAGTAGCAACTATTTGAATTATATATGGTTGTAAGTTATCAATAAAAGGTATATTAAGGCTTTTTAAAGTATTTTGTATTGAAGAAGTAGAAAATGAATTAGTGTTCAAATATGAAGATATATCCGATATTATATTTGTTATTGTTGTATTTTTTGATAACTGCCCACCAATCATGAAATAAATACCCCAAAGTAAAGCTAATATAATTCCAATTATCAAAAGATATGATGATACAATAGCAATTATTCTTCTAACAGATTGATTTTTTATTTTATATAGAGTGTTTGTTCTAAGAAAATTTTCTATAATTTTTGTTAAAGGATATAGTAGATAAGCTATAACTATAGCAATAAGTAGTGGCTTAATTAGACTTAGTCCAGCTCCAATAATATTAAAGGTAGTAGTGAATATTTTACCTACATTGGACATAATAGTTAAAGCCAAATAAATAGCAATAGCTGTTAAAGTAACATATATTGAATACTTTAATAGTTTTTTATCAAAATGTATTTTCAATTATTTCACCATCCTAATCTTAAAGTAATTTTAATAATATTTAAAGTATATTATATCATAAAATTAAATTGTTTAATGGATAAATTTACTTAAAAATAAGTTTTATAAGTTAGATATAAGAATATAAAAATAGAAAAATTTAGGTAAAACAGAAGGGGAAAAATTAAAAATATAGAATAATCATAATTATCAGAATTTTTGTAAAAATATACTAAATTCTAAAGGGGGAAGGACAATATAGGAATATTTTAATTAGTTAAAATATATAATAAATATAAATTACTTAATTATATATGATGTAATTTTAAAAAGTATTAATTTGAAAAATTAGGGAGGAATTCAGTATGGAAAATGTTTATTCACGAATTGATGTTAACGCTTACGTAGCAAAATATATGGATGAAACAGGATGTAATTTAAATGAGGCTTGTGAGGAGTTAGGAATTGATCCTTCAAAAGTATTTACAGTTTCTTCAGAAGAAGATGAGATATAATAAATAGTAAAAAGTAGAAACTGAATAAAACTGATTTAAAGTAATATTTAAAGATTATAAGTATAATTTTTAAATATTACTTTGAAGCAGTATTTTTATTGTTTTAAATATGCAAGGCTTTACTATGATGATACATGCTGATATACTATAAAACATTAGTAAGATATTTTGATAAGAAACAAAAGGCTATACAAATTAAGAGGGAGGAACAACTTGAAGAAAAGAAAAAAGGAAACGATTTTAATAGGTGTTGGACTTGTATTATTGTCTGTAATTTTACATTATGTACATGTTTTAATTTTTAAGGATGTACATCATACAATGATATTTTTAATTGCAGATATAGCATTTATTCCAATGGAAGTATTTTTTACTACTATAGTAATAGATAAAATGCTTGAAAGAAGAGAAAAGGAGCATTTATTAGAAAAATTAAATATGCTTATAGGATTATTTTATACTGAGCTTGGAACAAAATTATTATCGGATATAGTAAAGGGTGATGCACATGGGGTTATGGCTAATCATAGAACTATAACATCTGATACATGGTGTGATAAATCATTTGCAAAATTACATGAAGATATTCTTAATTATGATTATGAAATAAATATAGATAAGATTAATTTAAAGGATATAAGAAATAGATTAGATGATAATAAGGATTTACTTATTAACTTAATTTCTAATGGAAATTTATTAGAGCATGAGACATTTACAGAAATGTTAATGACAATAATGCATTTAAAAGAAGAATTGGACACAAGATATTGTGAAGATATTGAAGAATATGAAATAAAACATATAGAAAAAGATTTAATGGCTGTATATAAGTATTTAACAATAGAATGGGCTGAATATATGAAGTATTTAAGCAAAAATTATCCAAGCTTATATTGTAAGGCTCTTATAAATAATCCTTTTGATAATAGAGATAAGAGAATTAAAGATAAATGCTTTTTAGAAAGTATAAAGTAGATAAATTTAACATGTACATAAGTAGCAACTTTATTAAAAAGTAAGGTTGCTATTTTTTTATGCATAATAATTATTATTATATTACAAATAAATATAAATATGTTAAAATCGATATAGGGTTAAAGGAGGAGTTATGGGAAAGGTTAATGGGAAGAAAGTGTATTTAAATAGTGTTTTAAAAATATTAATGGGTATATTTACTGCAATATCAATTATAGCAATTTCTACAATAATAGCATTGAATCTTAGATTTATATATAAGTTTATTATAGATAAGTATGATTTAGTTAATATTACTGGGGTTTCAGGAGAAAATTTAATGAATGATTATAGTGGATTAATAAATTATCTTCAGAATCCGTTTATAGAACAATTAAGATTTAAAAATTTTGCTATGAGTCCTTATGGTGAAATACACTTTTATGAAGTTAAAAGAATTTTTATTTCATTAATTATTATAGCTTTAATTTTTATAATAGGTAATTTTATTTATGTTATTGCTTGTAAGATTAAAGGATATAAATATTTTGGTAGAAGAATTATAGGAAATCTTAATTCAGGATCAAACATTTTAATTATGTTTTTTATAATATTAGTAGCAGCATATATTATAGATTTTTCAAAGGCTTTTATAATATTTCATAAAATATTTTTTAAAAATGATTATTGGGTATTTGATGAGAATATGGATCCTATAATAAATGCTTTGCCTGAGGATTTATTTATGATATATGGTGCTATAATATTAGGAATAATTATAATATCATCTATAACTATTAAAGTTATAAATAAAAAATATCTCAATGAGCAATTATCTGAGATTAAATTTTAATTTTTAACAGGTATCATTAGAGGAAGTTTTTTTACTAGAATTAAATAATTAGATAATAATGCACATGTTGTAATAGGGTTTCTTATTATAATATGTGCATTAATTTTTATTTTAGTGAAGGAGATACATGAATAGAAAGGTTTCTTTAAGTTTATGTATGATTGTGAAGGATGAAGCAAAAACTCTTGGAAGATGCTTAAATTCAGTAAAATCATTTATAAGTGAAATTATAATAGTAGATACAGGTTCTAAGGATGAAACAAAGGAAATTGCATCAAAGTTTAATGCTAAAATATATGATTTTAAATGGATAAATGATTTTTCGGCAGCAAGAAACTTTGCATTTAGTAAAGCAACGAGTGATTATATAATGTGGTTAGATGGTGATGATTATATCAATGATGACGATATTAGAAAAATAAAATTACTTTTAGAAAATATGGATGATAGTTATGATTATGTAAGTGCAGAATATATACTAGCTAGAAATAATGAGGGTAAGGTGACTACATCGTTAAGGAGAAATAGAATAGTTAAAAGAAAGCGTGGATTTGTTTGGATAGGAAATGTTCATGAATATTTGGAGGTTTATGGAAAAGGGCTTGAGGGAAATTTTGCTATTGAACATGGAAAGGTTAAAAAGTATACAGATAGAAATCTTCAAATATTTAAACAAATGGAGAAAAACAACAAAAAATTTACTCCAAGGGATATGTATTATTATGCTAATGAGTTATTTGATAATAAATATTATAATGAAGCCATAAAGCAATATAGAAAGTTTATAAATACTAAACAAGGATGGATAGAGGATGTAAAGGGTGCATATTTAAAGATTATAAGTGCATTAAATATAACAAATCAAAAGGATAAAATACCTGATATTGCATTTGAATCCTTTAAGATAGATACTCCCACAGCAGAAATTGCATGTAGTTTGGGAGAGTATTATATTGAAAAAAAGAATTTTAAACAAGCAGCATTTTGGTATAGAGTAGCATTAGATTCAAAACCTGATAGTTATAATATGGCTATTTCAAATAGTGATTATTATACATGGATACCAAGTTTGCAATTATGTGTTTGCTATTATAATCTAGGTAAAATAAAATGTTCATATTTCTTTAATGAGTTAGCAGCAACCTTTAATGGAGAATCAGAAAAGATTTTATATAATAGAAATGTATTTGATAGGGATTTTAAAGAATTAAAGATAGAACCTCCTAAATTGGAATACCCATTAAAACTAAGTGATTATAGCAAATATCTATAGATTACCCATAGTAAGATTATTGATTGGATTAATAGAGGGTGTAAATAAAAAAAGTAATTATAAGTCCTATATGAAGTATATAGTCTTCTTTTAGGAAATATAATTACTTTTTTTATGAAATTTTATAATTGCATGAAGTTTTTTAAAGAAATATCGAATGCTTTTACTGAATGGGTTAGTTCTCCTGAGGAAATAAAATCTACACCAGACAATGCATAATTTCTTACAGTATCTAAAGTAATATTTCCTGAACATTCTGTAAGAGCACGTCCATTTATTAATTTAACCATTTCAGTAGCTTGGGATGGAGACATATTATCTAGCATAATTATGTCAGCACCAGCTTCAAGAGCTTCTATTACATCTTCTTTAGATTCAGTTTCAACTTCTATTTTTCTAACAAATGAAGAATTTTCTTTAGCTAGTCTAATTGCTTCTTTTATACTACCAGCGTATCCAATATGATTATCTTTAATTAAAATTCCATCTGATAAAGAAAAACGATGGTTATTTCCACCACCTATTTTAACAGCATATTTTTCTAATATTCTAAGATTGGCTGTAGTTTTTCTTGTATCTAAAAGCTTTGTATTAAGCCCTTTAAGTTCATTTACATATTTGTTAGTTAATGTTGCAATTCCACTCATTCTTTGAAGCAAATTTAAAGCAACTCTTTCACCCATTAAAATATTAAGGGCATCACCCTTAACCTCACCAATTATATCACCATTTTTTACCCTTGAACCTTCTGTGACTAGTGATGTAAATTGAACTTCACCTAATATGGTAAATACTCTTTCAAATACAGGTAATCCACAAATAATTCCATCTTCCTTAGCAATTAGAGAAGCTTTTGCTTTAGATCCTTTAGTAACTACAGAGGAAGCTGTAATATCACCGTAAGGAATATCTTCTTCTAGTGCATTTTTAATTATTTTATCAATAATTAAATAGTTTAGCATATCTATTATCCACCTTTCTTTTTAAAAAGTTTATTAATTCTTCATAAGAATCTAATGCATATGATTTAGGTTCTTCAATAATCTCTTTAAATTTTATTTCACTTATTTTAGAGTTAATATTTTCAGCAGCTTGTTTACCAAAAACTAAGGCTTCTAATAGGGAGTTACTAGCAAGTCTATTACTTCCATGTACTCCAGTACAACTAGCTTCACCAACAGCATAAAGATTACCCATAGATGTTCTAGAAAATAAATCTACTTTAATTCCTCCCATACAGTAATGATGAGCAGGAGCTATAGGAAGAAGATCTTTATCCATTTCATAACCTCGTTTTAAGCATTGGTTATATAGAAAAGGAAATCTATCTATTAGAAACTCTTTTGATTTTTTAGTCATATCTAGATAAACATAAGGAGTATCTGGAGTTTTTTCTATTTCTTTTAATATCGCAGTAGATACAATATCCCTAGGGAGTAAGGAATCAATAAATTCTTCGTGGTTTTGATTTAAAATTATTCCGCCCTCACCACGTAGAGATTCTGATAAAAGCAATTTCCTTCCTTTAGCTGATGGTTCATATAAAACAGTAGGATGAAGTTGTAGATACTCCATATCTTTAATTTCAATATTATTTTTTAGGCCGATATTAAGGCCATCTCCAGTTAAGGATTCAATATTAGTTGTAGAATTAAATATACCTCCAATACCACCAGTTGCTAAGATAGTAAACTTACTATTTACATTATAAGTTTTATTTGAATCCCTTAAGACTCCACCATAACAAATATTATCTTTAGAGATTAAATCTATTAATGTTGTATTTTCTATCATAGTAATATTCTTTTTATTAGCAGCAATGTTTAATAAAGTTTCAGTAACTGATTTTCCAGTTTCATCTTTAACATGGACTATTCTAAATTCACTATGACCACCTTCTCTTGTATATCTTAGGTTATCTTCAGTTCTGTCAAAAGGTACTCCCATTTTAACTAAATTATTAATATTCTCAACGGAGTTTTTTATTAGAAATTTAACTGCTTCAGTATCATTATGATAATTTCCTGCTTTCATTGTGTCATTAAAATAATTTTCTTCATCAAAAATGCCAAGGGAAGTTGAAACTCCACCTTGAGCTAAATAACTATTACAATCTCTAAAAGTATCTTTAGTTATCATTAATATCCTAATATCATCTCTTAAATTAAGAGCAGTATAAAGGCCTGCAACACCTGTACCAACTATTAAAACATCATAATTCATAATTTTACACTGATAAAAGATGCATATTTTCTAGAGCTTTATGAGCGCTAACTCTAAGTTCTTCGTCAATATGAATTTCAAATTCTTCATTTTTTAAACAATTATATAAATCATTAAGAGATATTTTTTTCATATTAGGACAAATCATTCCTGTCTTTGTAGGAATAAAAGTTTTATTAGGACTTTTTAATTTCATTTCATAAAATACACCTTCTTCAGTTACTACAATAAATCCATTAGCATTTGAAGAAACACTATAATTAATAAGTTCTGATGTACTTCCTATATAGTCAGCTAAATCACGAACTTCTTTATTACATTCAGGGTGAACTAAAACAGGATAGTTTGGATATTTTTCTTTTAGTTCTATAATCTCATCTTTTTCAATTCTTTCATGAGTAGGACAAAAACCAGGATATAAAGTGAATTTTTTATTTGGTAGTTGTTCAGCTAAATACCCACCTAAGTTTCGATCAGGTAAGAAGATTATTTCGTCAGAATCTATATTATTTAATATATTAATAGCTGATGATGAAGTAACACATACATCAGACAAAGCTTTTATATCTAAATTAGAATTAATATAACTGACTACCTTGGCATTAGGATGCTTGTCCTTTAAAATTTCAAGGCGATTAACTAAAGCCATATCAGCCATAGGGCAAGTTGTACTATTTGATGGAATAAGTACTTTTTTATTTGGAGAAAGAATTTTTGCACTTTCAGCCATGAATTTTACTCCACAAAAGATTATTAAATCTTTATCACTTTCCATAGCTTTTTTACTTAAAAAGTAAGAATCACCAACTATATCAGCAATTTCTTGAATTTCATCACACTGATAAAGATGAGCAACTATTAGTGCATTTTTTTCTTCTTTTAATTTTAGTATTTCTTCTTTTAAGTTCATTTTTACACCTCTTTTAAAAATATTTACTTGTGTATATACACAAGATTATCATAAAAGTGTACATAATTCAATACGACTATATTAATGCCTCTGAGGTTAATACATATATTTACAGAATATAATTTTAAAAATGGCATAAGGAACAAATTAGTAGGGAATACAGTCTAATGTAGGAAGAGAAAAATATTAAAATAATGCCTCTGAGGTTAATGAAAAAATTGGAAATTAAGAGGCGGAAGAAAGAGAGAAAAAATGGTTTTTAGTAGTATTTTATTTATATTTAGATTTTTACCTATAGCAATGATTTTATATTTTTTAACTCCCAATAAATATAAAAATTTAACTTTGCTACTTATAAGTTTAACTTTTTATTCCTGGGGTGAACCTAAGTATTTTTTGATAATGGTAGCATCAATATTTGTAGATTACTTTGTCAGTAGAGGAATAGAAAAAAGTAGAAATAATAAGAAGGTAAGTATAGCCCTTTTATCTATATCCATAGTATTTAATTTAGGAATGTTATTTTTCTTTAAATATTTCAACTTCTTTTTAGAAAATGTAAATAATATTTTAGAGTTATCTTTAAAATATGTAAAAATAACATTACCTTTAGGTATTAGTTTTTATACCTTTCAAACTATGTCATATACCATAGATGTATTTTTAGGGAAAGTTAAGGCTGAAAAGAATATTATTAATTTTGGCGCATTTGTATGTTTATTTCCACAGCTTATTGCAGGACCTATAGTTAAATATACTGATATAAATGTTGAATTAAAACATAGAAAGATAGATATGAAACAAATTCAAGATGGAATAGAGTTGTTTATACTTGGATTAGGAAGTAAGGTACTTATAGCAAATAATATAGGAGCATTTTGGTCTGAAATTGAAGGAAAGGGCTTTGCGGGTGTAGGAACAGTAATAGCATGGATATCTGTTTTAGCATTTGCATTTCAAATATATTTTGATTTTACTGGTTATTCACTGATGGCAATAGGACTTGGTAAGATATTAGGATTTAACTTTCCAAGAAATTTTAATTATCCTTACATATCAAAAAGTATAACTGAATTTTGGAGAAGATGGCATATTACATTAGGATCTTGGTTTAAAGAATATGTATATATACCTTTAGGAGGGAACAGAGTAGGGAGGTTAAGATTATATATTAATTTATTTATAGTATGGTTTTTAACTGGATTTTGGCATGGAGCTAGTTACAATTTTATACTGTGGGGATTATACTTTTTTATTTTAATTAGCATAGAGAAAGCTGTTTTATTAAAGTTTTTAGAAAAACATAAAATAATTTCACATATATATTCGATATTTTTTATATTACTTGGATGGGCAATATTTGCAGTAGTAGATTTAGGTCAACTTAAAATATTATTAAAAGAAATGTTTAGCATAAGTAAAAATAATCAATGGATGTATTATGTACGAAATTATGGGATTACTTTTATAATTGCAACAGTACTTTCAACTCCAATAGTAAAAAATATATATAATAAAGTTATTAAGAGCGATATTTTAAATACATTTATTTTGATGATTATATTTTTATTATGTATAGCTTATTTAGTTGATGCTACATATAATCCATTTTTATATTTTAGATTTTAGGGGGTGATGATTAGATGAAGAAAAATTATTTGTTATATTCCTTTGTTATAGTAATTGTATCATTGAGCATAGTTAGTTTAATTAGTAATGATAAAGAATTTTCAGAGTTAGAAAATAGAAAATTAAAAACAAGTGTTGCATTTTCAATAAAAAATTTTTTAGATGGAAGTTTTCAAAAAGAGTATGAAAAGTATATTAATGATCAATTTCCATTAAGAGATAAATGGATAAGCTTAAAATCAATGAATGAATATGTTTTAGGTAAAATTGAAAATAATGGAATAATATATGGAAGTAATGGAGAGCTATTTGAAAAATTTGATTCTTTAAATGAGGAAAGATTAAAAAATAATGTTGAGGTTATAAATAATTTCGCAGAAAAGTATTATGATAAGGTTTCATTAATGATTATACCAAACTCATATGAAATATATAAAGAAAGTTTACCAATGGGTTCAGCTATAATTATGCAGGAAGAAACAATTAACAAAATATATGATTTTTCAAAATACACTAATAATATAGATGTAATGAAAGAATTATTAAACAATAAAAATAGCTATATTTATTATAAAACAGATCATCACTGGACAACATATGGAGCTTATTTAGCTTACTGTAATTTTATGGATTCAATTAATGAAAATAGAGTTGATTTAGAAAATTTTCAAAAAGTAGAATTACCTAATTTTTATGGATCATATTACTCGAAAGCGAAACCTTTTAACATTAAACCAGATATAATGACTTATTATGATTTTGATAATTCAACAATGGAAATAGTTGGGGATAAAATATATGATTCTATATATGATTACTCCAAGGAGACTTTAAGGGATAAGTATTCGTTATTTTTATATGGAAATAATCCATTAACTATAATAAAAAATAATAATATTAAAAATAATAAAAAAATATTAGTTATAAAAGATTCCTTTGGAAATTCATTAGTACCATTTTTGACTCAAAATTATGAAGAAATTCATATTATAGATTTAAGACACTTTGGTAATAGATTAAGTAATTATTTAGAAGAAAATGATTTTGATAATATTTTGATTATATATAATTTTATAAATTTAGCTACAGATAATAATATATTAAGACTTAAGTATTAAATTTACGCAGTAACAACAAAAGGATTAACTATTTTCTTAATGTTACTGCGTAAATTATTTACAAATTATAAATAAGATAAAATACTAATGGTTTTAGTATCGATTATTTCACCTTTTTTTATCATTAATTTTATCTCATCTAATGTAAATTTTTTTATATCTGTAAATTCATCTTCATCACATGATTTTTTACCCTCATATAAATTAGTAGCTTTAAATAAGTGAATTATTTCATCACAAAATCCAGGTGCAGTAGCGATTTTTCCTAGATAAATCATATCTTTAGCTTTATAGCCAGTTTCTTCTTCTAGTTCTCTATGAGCACAAGTTATAGGGGTTTCATTTTTATTAAGTTTCCCAGCTGGAATCTCAAGAAGTGTTTTCTCTAAAGGTTTTCTAAATTGTTCTACTAATATAACTTCATTATCATTTAGAAAAGGAATTATAGCACAAGCTCCCGGATGTTTAATTATATCTCTATTAGATAAATTTCCATCAGGTAATTCAACGTCAACATTTATTAAACTTAAATAATTACCATTATATATTACTGTTTCTTTAATAGTAGTTTCAAAAAAAATTCATAAATATATCTCCTTGTAATATCTGTTAGTGTAAAGTTTTTTACACTACTTTTCTTTTAAATTCTTTATATATCAA
>OOCW01001750.1_pt1 | contig 14252 bp, 17 predicted proteins | sample 1671201 | NCBI WGS metagenome assembly OOCW01 (sample SAMN06348132, study PRJEB24527) | human gut metagenome | biome: human gut; feature: ankylosing spondylitis patient; material: feces | host: Homo sapiens | place: China | collected 2015-10
CAAAAGCCGCCTTTCGTGCCAAACAGCACAAAAAGCGGCTTTTTATCGTTTTATTTCAGGAGCAAAGAGCCTTGCGGAAGCTTATTCCGGCAGATCCTCTTCGTTCTCGAGAGAGTGCCAGACGTTCTGGACTGCTGTGCACTGAAGCCATACGAGCCACTTTTGATTGTTTGATTACAGTGTACCATATTTCAGAATTTATCGCAAGTACGATATTATTTTATAAGTGCACTTTAGTTTTTCCGTTGATCACTGTCTATCGCATCCAACCTCTCACTTGATTGTTTATCCCAACTTTTTAAGGCAAAAAGGCATCGCTTGACTTTTTTACATTGCCGAACATCACCATAGATTTCCAAAATCATCCGTTATGTCTTTCCTTTTCCACCGAGATTCCTTCTCGAAAATGTCTATCTATTGCATCTGCAACTTTTCTATCCTATTCTTTTAACGTTGTTCGAGCATGAAAAAATCAGACGTATTTGTGGTGGAGATAAAATGTTCGCTCGCCTTCCAACGTCCGAAAACAGCTCATTTTGAGCAAAAATCCCCTATTCTAGGGCAAAATCCACCCAAAACAAACCCTAAACGACACCAAAACAGGGGTAAAAAAGGGCTTCGGTCACTGAATCGGTGGGGAGCTTTTACATATTATAAAATGAACCCGCCCCAAATAGAAGCGAGTTCACTTGTTTGCTGTTCTTATGCCCCGCCGGGAATCATTGTTTTTGTGACACCTTCAGGCTGTCCATCTGCCAGACTTCCTTACAAAGACAGAACAATAGCGATGAACACCGCCGCTGCCAGCACGAACATTCCAACTGCAAACAGCGCATTTAGCGTGGCATTCTCCAAGTCGGGGTCTGTATAGTCCTTCTGATTATAAGTAGTCTGCGGCTCTGCTTCCTTCTTTTTTGCCGTGTCTACTTGTATCGATGGACTGGAATGTGCCGTACTGTGATAGCTACTATGGCTACCAGAACGGGATGAATTTGGAAATGTACTTTTAAAGGTCTGTGAATAATGGGCGTAGCCCTCTGCGCCTTTACCAAAATATCCGTAGTCTGCCATATTGCCACCCATCCTTTTGCTCTTATTTTCTGAGTTTCACTGCTGTACCATACATCTGTAAGTAAAAATAGGCGAACCCGTTGGTGTCCAAGTCAATGTCCTGCCGCATCGCTACAATCGCATCTGCACCGACCATTTGAGCACGCTTTTTCAGTTCTTCCGTTGCCACAAAGAACGCCTGTTCAAAGTCGCTTTGACCTACCGACCATTCACCATAGAGAAACCCCCAGTCCATTTGACCTTCAGACATTGTGCCTTTCCTCTTCATGGCCTGAATCTCATTTGCATATTCACGGGTGAGCTTGCTTAATGCACTACCAAACAAGCCCTTATTGGAAATTTGGAAATACACAGGGCCAATAACATCGTAATCCTCTTTCAGATCACCAGTGGTAACGATCATATCAATCATTGTCATTACTCCCTTGCATCATCTAAATAGCCGATTGCATCTTCCAGATTGCTGACAGCCTCGGCCAGAGAATCAGCTGCCGAACTAAGATTATCGCAAGCTGCATCGGAAATTTCATACCGTTCACTGTCCTGCAAGCTCTCCGGGATATTGTCACGGGCTTCTTCTTCCTCGTACTGAACATCCTCCGTGTCGGACTGAAGTGTATCGAACTTGTCCTTGATGCTTTCGAGCTGGGCTTTCAACGGCTCTATCTGGTCAAGAATGCTCTTGATTGCCTTTCTACGCTTGTTGTTCATGATTCACTACTCCCTTTTGTTTGTATTTTCAGAGCTTTTCTTTCGCTCTGTCTTTATTATAATCATTTTATGTCCAATAAGTGGGACATTTGTATCAATGTTTTCCTAAAGTTCACTTTCAATATTGTGCACACTCCGTTGCAAATTCACAATACCATTCCAATGACTGCGAAATCCTGCAAAAAAATTTCCGGTCAATCTCTCGAAACCTACTGTTTGATTCCACCATTGACACGAAATCCACAAGTTCCTCTGTATCTCCGATTGCATACACCTCACTTACTGGAATGTCAAGCTTTGTTACCACCTCATCACATACGTTGATCAAATGAATTGTATCCTCCATCCTACTTTGTGAAATCCTCTTTGTTGTCAGCAGCCACGTTGAAAATTCCAAATCAGGCAAACTCACTTTAACACTGCTCGGAATCTGAGCCTCTATTTTTAATAGCTCCTGATTCTGTTTTGCCCTTTTTATAGGTGTTTCGATTTTTACAAGCGGTTTTCTTTCTGAATCCGGTAGTTTATCTGTTCGGCACTCATCTTCACAGATTTTCAAAAGTTTTCCATGTTTTAAGGGTTTGAAAATTGTTTCTGGCAACTTCTCCTTTTGGAAGGTTGCAACAACTTCATCCCATCCTTTTCCATTGGGAAGTTTAACTGGCTCGCAAATTCTTTGTTCCTCTTTCAAGTCCATCGTGCTACTACTTTGTGGTACCACTTTTCGCATCTTTATTCCCTGAAAGCGGTCCACAACTTCTTCCCAATTTTTTGATTCTATTTCAGGCAGTTCAACTGTTCTTACTTGTCCTTTATAGTGCACACTTATTTTCTTTTGTGCACTTTTTAACTGTGGTTGACTTTCCATCGATTTTACTGACAGGTTATAATTCTCATTTCCACCTGTGTTCTTGCAGTTTTCTTTTGCTTCTGCTGGTTCCTTAACAACAGCCTCCTCGATGCCGCTATCATTCTCCAATCCTTTTTCTTGTTGCTTACCTCTAGCTCCATCCGTATCTGCTATTTCCTTTTTACACTCAATCTCGGATGTTTTGAAAGAATTAAATTGAATTCGCTGTTCTAACTCACCCTTGCTTTCGATACTGAAGACCCTATCAAAAACTTCCTTTAACTCTGTTTCTTCCACCTCTTCCGATTCGGATAACTTTTTTGTTTCCTCTGCATACTTTTTTGCCAGATTACGATATTTCTGTAAAAAATCATTTGCCTTTTTTGCAATAAAGTCGGCAATCGAATCCAAACCGTTAGTTTTCTTTTTTTGAGCAAGAGTAGAGGTACTTTCTTTTTTATCTTGCGCGCTTTGTCCCGTCTTTTTCTCCGGAATATTTACATCCCGGCTTTCTCTATATTCACACAAATAGGCTAACGCCTTTTCGTAAAGATTATTTTGCGCATCATCAATTATAGAAAATGACGAATTTGCTTTCCAAATATTTACTATTTCCTGAACTTGCTCAAAACTTTCTAATTCAAGAATTGAGTCATAGCCTTCCGGCAATTTCCGAAAATGCTCGTCCATCCACAAAATCTTATCTAAAAATATTTGTGCAGACCCTATGTATTGAAACGCGGGTGATTTATTTTCCGAAATATAATCCGTATATGCGCACTTTTCTTTTTCAACTTGCAGTTTCATTTTGTAGCACTCCTACACCGATTCGTTTCTTCGTCCAACTTTATTATACGCCCTATTATATCCAACAAATAGGTCTTTCGATTCCGCATTCTTTCGTTCTATCTCTGATTGGTATTCTAAACCATTCTTATTTATGAAAAAGATGTACTGCCCCGGCGGATACTGTCGATCCGTCCCACAAAAATGAAAATAACCCCCTGTTCACTGTTCGGTCTGCTCCTGTTCCATCCGGGCTTGAACGGCTTTCAAAATATATTCTGACAGGCTTTCCCCCGCCTGTTTTGCTGCTGCTCGAATTTGGGAGTCAACTTCTTTCGGCGGTCTAATTGTGATACTGCCCATCTTTTTGTTATGGGCAACACTTGCCCTTATTTGTGCATCACTCGACATTTTGAAACACTCCCTTTCGCCTTATAAGGTAATTATATAATATGCTCTGTTCACCTGTCAATCCGCAAATCAGTCGACTTATACAATTCGCACAATAAGTCGACTGGTATTCTTGTGCAATATTCCGTCTTGTTTTGTCATATAAGTCGACTTATAATATAGTCAGTGAACAACACACCACCACACAAATCGAAAAGGAGATTTCATCATGAGCATTGACAACATTTTGATCCTTGTCGAACAGTATAAAGAGGCCGCACAGCTGATCGAAGCGGCGCAAGCCGAACAGGAAGCCTTAAAGTCCAAAATTCGAGATGCACTGACCGAGCGCAATGTGAACTATCTGGAAGTCGGATGCCACAAAATCCGCCTGTCCGATTTTTCCAGCACACGGCTGGACAGCAAAGCCATCAAGACAGTTGCTCCAGAACTTTATGAGCAGTACAGCAAAACCGTTACCGGCCAGCGACTTACCGTAAATTAAAAAGGAAAGCCCTCATGAATGCAACCGACCAAAGCAACATTCAAGAGAGCCTGTAGAATCCGCCGGGAAGCGGAGTTCATTTATATTATAGCCCCGCTTCCCTCTTTTTTCAAGTAGAGAGGAAACCACCAAATGAAGCAAACTGTTAAAACGTCTCGTGCCGCCGGGCAATTGGAAAAGATGTTCCGCGAGCTCAACAAACACTATTTTAACGGCATTTTGCCGGAGCCTGTTATAAGCCTGAAGAAAACACCTTCCGCATATGGACACATCACCTGTAGTAAGGTCTGGCAAGCCGGGCAAGAGAACAAATACGAAATCAATATATCATCCGCAACTTTAGGCAGGCCCATAGAAGAAACTGCTGCCACCCTGCTTCATGAAATGGTGCACGAGTACTGCTTAGAGAGCGGCATCAAAGACACCTCCACAAACGGAGTTTATCACAACAAGAACTTTAAAGTACAGGCAGAGGCGCACGGCTTGCTTGTAGACCACCATCCAAAATATGGCTGGACGATTACCAGCCCTTCCGAAGAACTGCTCGACTTCATTATTTTTATGGGATGGGAAGACATTCAGATGTGTGAGCGGCTTGCATGGGTTGATATGGCAGGCACCGGAAGCGGAAGCAGAGCTCCCGGCAGCAGTGAGACAGGTGCACCAAAGCCGCCCAAGGCAAAGAGCAGCACTCGCAAATGGATTTGCCCAAAATGTGGGACAAGAATCCGAAGCACCAAAGAAGTGCGTGTGATTTGTGCAGCCTGCATGGAGTTGTTCGTGAAAGCTGAATAAGTCCAGCCTAACAAGATTGATTGGCACGAGTGAGAGTAGTGCTTTCTTATTTATATAAGAAAAGAGGATTTATATGCTTGCCAGTTTTCCTATACGACTAAGCACCTTGCGCATCTCCGCCGGGATGTCACAGAGAGAACTTGCCTATTGTATCAACACAAACCGATGGACAATCACAAGTTGGGAGAACGGCCAATCCTCTCCTACTTGCGAGAAGCTGGCCGTGCTTGCTACTTACTTTAATGTATCAGCGGATTATTTATTGGGGCTATCAAGTGAAAGGAATCATATCTTTTAGCATAATTTATTTATCCACTTGAAGGCATTTTCTGTTATGCTATACTAATATCACAATCTTATATACACAGAAGGGTGTTTTCCCATGAAAAACGCAAAGAAAGAAAAGCATCATTGGGTTCCTCTTGAACAGCGATATGCTCCATTATTCCGCGATGGCCAAAGTGTACTTTACCGCAATGGTGACCATCCAAGTCGCTTTGATGGTCATTTTATTCCTGCCAATGCGTTCTTTGGTCAACTTTCCGATGGAAGACGTTTCATTGTCGTTGTCGAAGGTAGCAAGGTTGGAATGGTCTCTCACACTGGACTTAGTATGTGGGATAGTACATTCTACCAATCAATCCTTGATTTTTTGAAAAAAGCGGGCATCAAATTCACTCAATTCGGCGCAATCTCTAATATCCACCACGCTGATTTCACACCCGCCATTCATAATTCGCAAGACCTTATTCTTTCAAATCTATACTCGGCTCATACAGTTTTCCACCCTTTCACTGACTATATTCTCTTTATCGCAGATCAACAAGATCCTCTTACTGAGTGCACAAAAAAGTCGTTCAAGAATTTTCAAGTGTCCGCCAGCTCAATGAAAATACTGAAAGATATTTCTCTTTCTTTGTTTCATTTAGAGCGAGAATATATGGACTCTTATTTTCTTGAAAACAAGAATACTGAACGTCGTCTAAAAGCTCTTAATCGCTGGTATGTCTTTCTCGGTTATAAAATACGTTTTGATACAGAACCCTTTCAAGTTCCAATCTTCAATGCAACTCTAAATGACCTGTATCTAGTAGACACAGCTTATCTTAAATCCGCACAATATCCTTTGTCTTCAAATCCAAGGCCCGAAAAAATATTCTATTGTGAGCTTTTACTTAATACTGCACATCAGTTAAAGAGAGAGCCTCTTGTTGGGAGAGATTTTTCTCTTCATCAGACCGCAGTCAAGTTTTATTCTGAAAAAAAGAATCCCAAACCTGTTCGCATGATTAAACAAGATCCGCCTAAAGACACATCACCTGAAGCTGCACCAAGCGATAAAACATACCGTACTCCCATTTCAAAAACAAAAGAGCTTTCTGCTGTATCCTCAGAGTTTCAGTATGAAAAGCATACACTTTATGTGTACCAAGGCACTATAAAATGCACCCGCAACCATCATAGAACAGTATGCGTCACAGCCAATATCCCAACCGCCTCCAATATCATTGTCGTTCTAAATGTAAATTTATGCCTAGAGTGCCACCGCTTCTTTATTAGCTACGATGAATATGCCAGATACCTTGAACGCTACAAATCGCTCTTAACCCGCATTGTTCTCGTAAATGGAAACGGTTCAGAATTATTTTCTGGCAACTTTGCAGAAGCATCGCCTCTAAAGCTGTGTGGTTATTCTGTGTCTCAAAGCAAAGGCTTTTCACAGCAGGAGCGAGAGAACCTTCTTGCCGAAGTGATTCACAACGGTATCATGTCCAAGCCCGATGTCATTCAATATCTAAATTGGTTCATAAAGATGAATGGTCATAAGACCGGGAACTCGATTGCAAAAGAAAAATGGGAGAGTGACCTTGCATTTGTTCACTCCCTTGATATTAAAAAGCAGACCACCTATACCATTTCAAATGTTGTTCCCTATAAGCAGCGGCGCTCCAAAAAGTAACACGCAGCAAATTTGCGTAAGACTAGAGTGTATTCTATTCTTACGTTGCATTCCCTCACGAAATCCATAAAAATAGACTTGCTTTTCGCCTTTATTTACGGAACGTTAAGCAAGTCTTTATTTTCAAATTTACATTGAGAGAGGATTTTTCAAAATGGCACATATTGCTTATGTCCGTGTTTCTACTGAAGAGCAAAACGAAGCTCGTCAAATCGAAGCACTAGAAAAACGCGGCATCGATAAATGGTTCACCGAAGAAATCAGTGCCAAAGATATGAACCGACCCCAGTTGAATGCCATGCTCGATTACGTCCGTGAAGGCGACACCGTTTACATCCATGATTTTAGCCGACTTGCCAGAAGCACCAAAGACCTTTTGGAAATCGTAGAATTTTTGCAGAAAAAGCAAGTCCATCTGGTCAGCAACAAAGAAAACCTTGATACCAGTACACCAACCGGAAAACTCATGCTTACAATGATTGCAGCCATTAACGAGTTTGAACGTCAAAACCTTCTTGACCGCCAACGGAAAGGCATTGCTATCGCCAAGCGCGAGGGAAAATACAAAGGGCGGCAGGTAAAGCAAATTGATGATACCACGTTCTCTGCGCAATATGCCAGATACACCCGGCGGGAAATCAACAAACGCCAGCTTGCGGAAGTTCTAAGTATTAGTCGCCCCACATTAGATAAAGTGCTAAAAGACAAAGGGTTTTAACGTGCGACTTACACCCGCTTATATTATATACAACTTTTCATCGTTCAACTTTCAAACACATTTCAACGTGCACTTTCGATGGTTTTGGATATCAAGTATTATACACCCATTTCGATAAATCGTCAATTATGAGTTATTCCAAAATTCGGTTGTATTTTTCGTTAGCGCTCTTCGTGTTTGAGTGCTTGATATCATTTACAACCTATGGTATACTATTGTTGCAATCAATCGAACCGCGACCAGTGACCATCGGGATGGTGAGAGATTCCCTCTTGCATTATAATATAAAGGAAGGAGCCAATTTATGGCAAATGGTTTTGAGAACGAATTTTTTTCTGAGGAAGATCGCAGTGCGATGGAGTTCGTACTGGGACAATGCATTAAAAACGCCACCAATGAACAGCTACAGGATATTTTGACCGCCTCTTTGGAAATCGCCCCCATTCCAGAGGCCGAAGATGTTGACAAAGGCCACATTCAGGAACTGGCAAGTCTCTGCACGAAAGCCGCTGATGCTCTGTATTTCCCGGATGATCCTGAAATGTTCGGCATTTACCAGTTTTTTGTATGGAGCTACAACGAAGCCCTTTCTACTGCTTATCAAACAGGTGACCTGACCGACTTGGAGGCGTGCACAAACACTGCTACTGCTATTCTATGCGCGGCCATGAATCCAGAGTTCTGTAAGATTATCAATAATGAGGATGGTGACTAAATGCTAAAACCTGAAATCAAGAAAATTTATGACCTGACTGCACATCAAAACCGCATTTTATTCCTACCAGACCAATTTGTAAAGATGTTCGATGGAAAGCAAATCACCATCGAGTGTATCATTACAAATGATAAAGATGATTTAACTGTCCATTGGCAAATGCCACCTTCAAAGGCCAATGTTCAGTACAACCGTGAAAAGAAGCTTGTTTCTATCAATGGTATCAACATCTGTGCTTGGCTCGAAGCATCCGCTGTTGTCGATGACGAGGGAAGATATATGCACAAGGATGCTTGCGGTATTCGGGTAACGGGTGAAGAACGGCTTTCCGGCAGTGAAATTGCTTATTACCGCTTTTTCCTTGAAGTCGAACAAGGGAAGCGGCTATATGATTACCGTTTAGCCACTGGCGCAGTCCATCATTTCGATGGCCGTTATGTTGTTGCTCCTAGCGGCTACATTTTTACTTGTTGTGCACACTTACAATCTGGTCGCAGTTTCCTGCGTTCAAAATTCCTGTGGACACCTCTTATCGCTCGCAAACAAGGCCGCGATTATCTATATGTCCAACTCACAGCATCCCATCAAAAGAAAGCTCATCCGTACCGACTTCACAAAATTATTGCCAGTGTCTTTTTGCCCAACGAGAAAAATCTCTCTGAAATAAACCACATGGATTTGGATGTCACCAATAATTCCGTAGAAAATCTTGAATGGTGTGATCGCCGCTATAATCTCAAATACAGCACCGTTTTTCACAGCATTCGCAAAGCTCTCCCTGAAATCAACTGTCACGAATGGGTTCTTGTTTGTCGAGACATCACCAATAAAATTCTGAATGGCGGAAGCAAAAAACATTTGATTTCTGCCGCTATTGCGAAAATCGCAACAACACCTTGCCAAGTTTAACAACGTTCTACTTGTATGGGAGCTACTACGTTCGACCTCTTGAATGGTCACAACTGAATATATGATGTTAAGCCTGACCTTGATAGCTCCCGGTCGGGCTTTTACTTTGGCTCAACTATCACTGCTTACCATCCGACAGTTCGCCTAATGTGCACTTTCGATTCTCAGCAACAGTTTCTTTTCCAAATCATCTTGCATACTCAATTTTTCCCAGCAGAACCTTTGGTTGCTTTTCAATCCCCAGCTCACGGATGTATGCAAGATCAGCTATCCATTTGGAAACACTGTCAGCCATTTCAGGCCGTCCTTGATTCATTCTTATAAACATTTCCAGATATTTAATAATCTCCGGCTTCTTGACGTATTCATTTTCCACCAGAATCTTTAGCAGATTTTGCCGTTCTTCATCTGATAAATTATCCTCTTTTCCTACGTTATACCCGTAGAGCCTGAGTATCGAGTATTCTGCCATCGGGAATTTTGCATATCCAGTCGAATGACGTTCCACTTTCAGCCCGCATACAATTCCGTAGAGTTCCCGGTAATGGAAAAATTCAGATTCCGAAATAAAATATTTGTGGCAATCACAGCAGCAGTTTACATTGATGTCTACTGTGCCTCCCCGGCGGTCATAAACTGTTGCCGTAACAGAATCAATCTCGTGATGCTCACGGAAACATTTCGTCTCGCCTTTATAAATATACAAAACATCCCCGCTCAAATCGAAATCGTAGTTTTCGTATACGCTCTTGAGAAGATTCGTTGATGTCCATATTGAGAACGCCTTACAGCTATAAAGTCCGACAAGTCACTTTTTTGTAGTATATCACATAGCACCGTGGCCGTAAAGGAAATTCACTTTGGCATTTGCTATAGTGAAAAAATCCGCCGGGAGGACGGACTTCAAAAGTCTCATTCTTCCGGCGGAGCTTTATATATCAATATCCCTGAACTATTCAAAACTTTAATAGCTATGTATGTTTCTTATGTGACCGACAAACACATTCATCGTTGTCGCCGTGATTCAAATCGAACCAGACAATATTAAAAATTCCATCCTCTATATATCCATAGATTCTATGAGTTCCCTGTAGTCTCAAAGAAAGAATTCCATCAGGCTCAATGTACAACTGCCCCGCTCGCTTAATCGCCTCGGCACTCAAATTTCCAACTTCCAATGAATGGTTTTGTTTTTTCGCGTCCAAAAAAATATCCTTCCAAACACTTTTCTCCCAGTCTTGCATACGAGGAAACACTTCGCTCCAAAAGCAGTCATGCAGTTCTTTTGAATTAACGCTCCATTTTACAGGATCACAGCTGGAAAAGTTCCACGCGGGATGAAGGTTATAATATTTATCCGGATTTTTTCTTTGACGAACTTCCTTTTCCTTAGGTTGATAAGCTTGTTTAATCTCTTTGTTCTTTCTTTTAGAGGCCGCCATAGTACATTGCCATGCTTTCTTTTGTAATCACTTGATCGCATCCTTGCCCTCTAGGAATTCCAACCCGCGCTCTTTTCCAAGGATCTTCCATGTGAGTAAGTTCACTTAACCATTGAGCATCATGTGTACTATAGTGAGCTAGAACTCTGTCAATAGAATCTTTTTGATTCTCTGTTAATTCACTTGCATCTCCCGGCTCATCATCTGCCTGCACAGAAAACCTTCCTTGTGTATTATAAAATAATTCTGGACACACTGGCCCATTCGCCCATGCCTGAAAGTCCTGTTCAAACAGCGGCTCATCATCCCATACCAACGACCATGCCTGAGCATAATAACAAAGCTTTTGAAGCTTCATGGTAGACATTTTCCCACATCTCTGCAAAATATACTTAGCAACATCAAATACGCTTGCCATATTCACTTTCTCCCTTCTACTCGTATTATATACTTTTTTACTTACAATAGCAACAATAGCCTTTATCTTCTTCCTATAAAGACTTTACCTTGTTCTTGTTAATAGAACCACGGTGCACTTTCCTGCACTTGGCTTTCATCTTGGTATAAGCGTACTACCTGATAATATGCTGGTTCAGGATAACACTCTTTTCCTTCCAGCCTTGGACACCTCTGCTCTTGCCATTCTGTTTCTCGAATCATCTTGTCAACAAGCAGCTTTGTCTTATCACCATCCAATACGATCTTTCCAAAATAGAACTCTTTTTTCATCTTCGCCAAAGCCGAAATATCTCCCCAATATACCTGTTCTCCATCAATTATCTGCGTATTATTTGTCCGATAACTCTCTCGGTAATCACGAAGCCGTGTTGCTGTCAACTGCTCCTTTTCCATCGTTTTCATATTGATCAAGCCTTCACAGATCTTACTGTTCAACTCCGTAAAAAGCTCATCGCTGTAAGTTTCAGGCTTTCCCAGTCTGCACATTGCGTGCTCTAGCGCTCCCGGTTCTACTGTTATATCGTATACCTCTTCAATATATCTGCAATCCTCTCCAAATTTATCCTTCAGCTTTTTTCGAAGCGTTCCATAAAAATCTGCCGCTTTGCCAGACGTAAAGATTGCCTGCAAAGTCGCCACACCGCCGCCTGCTTTTCTATAACTACGAAGTGTCTCATCTACAATTTTTAGATACTCCACTTTTTCTTCTGCTGTTAATGGAATTATCCACTTATTTCCTTCTTCTTTACTATATTTGATAAAACACGTCCGCTTAGCCAAAACAATTTCTTTGTTTTTGCTCATTGAGTTCAGCGCAGCTTTGATGTAACTAGAGAACTTAGGGAGTACGATACGTCGGAACGCATCTGCATAACTACCGTTCTCCTTCTCTTCCTCATCCATCTCTCCATTTCTTCCATAATTCGTAAAATGCTTATTGACTATCCGGCAAGAATACATCATATCCTTTGCACACCAGAGAATTTGGAAGCCCAGACATCCGCCATGTCCTTTGTACAGTTCATCCCATCGTTTCCACATATACCAAAAATGGTATACCAACGCTTGCTGGATCAGTTTACTGTACTTGATATTTCCACCCTCTGAACGCTCTGGCAAGATTTCGTCCTTCGTCCGAATGTGCTTGACAATCAGCTTCTGCCCTACTTTTTCTATCTGAACAAAACGGTTAAGCTCTTCCATGAACTGCTTTTTGCTGTTCCCTCCAATGGGTTCGCCCTTGTTATTCAAGAGATTCCACTGTAAGCACAGATCGCGAAAGCTCTTAAAGACCTGTCCTTCATAGAGCCTCTGTAGCATTTCTTCTGTAACATCATAAGTTTTTACTGTCATAGATCAACCTCCTAATTTCCGTTTGCCAAAAATGGCGCCATTTCTTCAATTTAATTATATCACAATTATACGTTTTTGTTAATTAACTTTTTGTAAACTTTTAGATGTTTTCGACTTACTTGCATTGCCTTATCTGACGCAATATCCCCTCTGCTACACAGCCTTTTTCCCTATTTTTTCCGTTCCGCGTTTCCAGCGGTTCGCTTCATCTACACATCGCTCATCGCTCGTGTAGATTACGCTTCTCTGCTTATCGGAGAAATCAACTTTTCGCTTGCACTCAAAAAGTTGATTTTTCCGACAAGCAGTACTTACTCAAGTTGGATTTTCTTTTCTTACACTCTGACACCATTGTAAAAAAGTTGCACACCAAAAAAATATTATATTTAGTAAAACATAAAATAATTACTTTTTCAGTGTACAACTATTAGTTATTTCCTATATAATAGATAATTCACAGAGCTTTCCACTCTAATGTGCACTTATAAAACTATTCTTCTATCATGAAACCTCTACCGCTGGGAACATCATAATTTTTCAGCTTACTTTTTCAGGCTCGCAATCACGCTACTATTGACCGCATTCTCCACGATTTGCGCATCCTGCATATTCTGCAAGTAGATTTGGGTGATACTCACCTTTTCATGTCCCAGCAAACGGGACAGGGTGTAGATATCCATGCCGTTCTTCAACTGGATTTGTGCATAGAAGTGCCGAAATGTGTGGGGCGATACTCGAGCATCCTGTATTCCCTGCCCCGCAATCTTTATCAATCGTTCGATTGCGCTGTTGGTCAGCTTTTTCCCTTTCACGCTCAAAAAGAAATTGCTATCTGGTGACTTCAGTTCAAATTGGCGCTCTATCCGCACCCGATACTTTGCCAGTTGCTTGCCCAGATACGGTGTGATAGGAACCAGCCGCTCCTTGTGATTCTTACCGTGGATAAGAATATAGTTTTCCTTGATGTCCTCCGGCTGCATATCGATCAATTCTTTGCACCGGATGCCCGTCTCCAGAAACATTGTGATAATGGTGCGATTCCGGCAAGATAGGTAGCTTTTATTATCGTAGTACTCCAGCAGTTGCCGTGCATCCTGTGCAGAGAACGCCTTGATCACAGGCTTTTCTTCCCTGACCCATGCTACCTTCTCATAGGCAATATCGGTGTAGTCCTCTCCATTTGTATACTTGAAGAACGCCCGTAGTATCTTGATGATACCATTCACATAGGTTGCCTTGTGCCCCATTTTCAGGTGATAAGCCACGTACTGTTTCAGGTGGATGACCCGAATCTTCTCCAACTCATCAATCGTCCATTCCTTTTGAAGCCAGTTAGCAAACAGATTCAGGGCATTTTTATACCCTCTGAGTGTTCGCTCCGTCTGATTTTCAATCTTCTTGGCATACAAAAACTCCTCTACTGTGACGTACAACTTCATTTTTCAGCCCTCCAAAACCGGTCAGTATGTCACAATCCAAAAGTGCCCGTATGTCACAGCAAAACAACGTTTTTACACTTTCCTGCCTAACAAACAAAAGCCGCCTTTCGTGCCAAACAGCACAAAAAGCGGCTTTTTATCGTTTTATT
>OOCW01001755.1_pt1 | contig 14199 bp, 13 predicted proteins | sample 1671201 | NCBI WGS metagenome assembly OOCW01 (sample SAMN06348132, study PRJEB24527) | human gut metagenome | biome: human gut; feature: ankylosing spondylitis patient; material: feces | host: Homo sapiens | place: China | collected 2015-10
GAGTTTGTAAAACCGCACCAAAACAAAGTTTTGGGGGTTATGCAATAAACTAAAGATTAAATAGATTGGGGGATATTAATGAAAATTAAATCAACAGCACTTCCACCAATAGGAATGCGTATTATTAAATCATCAATTGGAGTACTGTTAGGATTTATTATTTATTTGCTTAGAGGAAAGCAAGGCGCTCCTTTTTATACAGCATTATCAGTTTTATGGTGTATGCAACCGTATCCTAGTAATGCAAAAGCAAATGCAAGACAAAGAACTATAGGAACAATGATAGGAGCATTTTATGGATTAATAATGATATTACTAGAATATTATTTTTTACCATTTGATAATGAGTTTATTAGGTATTTAATAATATCTGTACTAATAATACCAGTTATATATACAACAGTAGTAATAAATAAGAAAAACGCATCATACTTCTCGTGTGTAGTTTTCTTAAGTATAGTTGTTAATCATCTTAATGATAAAAATCCATATTTCTTTGTTTTTAATAGAGTTTTAGATACAATGATAGGGATAGTTCTAGCATTAATAATAAATACTGCTAGAATTCCTAGAAAGAAAAGAGATAATTTATTGTTTGTTTCAGAACTAGATAAAGCTTTATTAAATATGCATAATACATTAACTCCATATAGTAAGATTGAGTTAAATAAGATGTTAGATGATGGACTTAAATTTACTATTGCAACAATGAGAACTCCAGCAGCCTTATTAGAAGCATTAAAAGATATTAGAATAAAACTTCCTGTTATTGCTATGGATGGAGCTATATTATTTGATGTAAAAGATAATAGGTATTTAAAAGTATATGAAATGACATATTCAGAAACCAAAGAATTTCTAGAATTATTTAAAGAAAATAACTTACATTGTTTTGTTAATGTAGTGGTAGAAGATTCAGTAATTATTTATTATGATGATTTTAAGAATGAGGTAGAAAAAAGGATTTATGATACTCTTAGATCATCTCCATATAGAAATTATATTAAGGAAGAACTACCAGAGCGATATGGTGCAGTTTATTTAATGCTTATAGATGAAAATAAAAAAATTGAAAATTTATATTCACAAATGAAAGAACTTGGATATACAGAAAGATTTAAAATTTTAAAATATAGCTCAGATGATTTTCCAGGATATTCTTATATAAAGGTATATAATAAAAAAGCAATTAAGGAAAATATGATCCAATATATTAAAGAATTAACTAAAGCTGATGATATAATAATTTTAGAAAGTAGTAAAGAAGGAAAAAACCTAAGAGTAAATAAAAATGAATCAAATGAAATAGTTAGAAATTTAAAAAAAATATATGAACCTTATTTTTGGAAGTAAATAATAATAGACTACTTTTCTCATGAAAAGTAGTCTATTATTATTTAAAAAACTTTAATGTTTATAGCCACTTCCAGCACCGGTTTTAGCTTTTATTTCATGTAGATTTAAGTTACCATCATGTTCATTAATAACATTTTCAATTTTATGGCTCTTATGAGATTTTCCATAGTTACTTATTTCTTCACCAATCTCTAAATTAGTGTTATTATGCTTATAGCCATTTCCAGCACCAGTTTTAGCTTTTATTTCATGTAAATTAAGGTCTTCGTCATTTTCGTGAATAACTTCTTGGATTTTATGGCTTTTATATTTTTTCATTTTATCCTCCTATAAAACAATAATAGAAAATATATTTTCTATTATTGTTTTATGTTAATTAAAAATAAAGATACGTTGTTTTTATTACCATTTCAGTATTAAAATAAAAAAATATTGTTAGTATTATTTAAAAAATAAGTGAATATACATTAGTATGTAAATGTATACAAAGAGGTTTGGGAGGGATATTTAATGAGAATAAAAGTTACATCACTTTCAGTTGTTAAGGAGACAAGTATAGCTAAAAAATTAGGAAATAATAAGGCTTTTAGAGTAAAGTATATAAGAGTAAATACTGATTCTGAAAGTTTAGAAAATTACGGAGAAAAATCAGATATATTAAGGTGTTTAAAGAGCTGTATAAAGGATAATGGAAAGACAATAGATTATAATGAAATAAGCGAATTAGTTGCTTCTAGTAACATAATAGGAAATAATTTCTGGAATGAGAATGAATTTGAAAAAGTTTTTAGATTTGAGTATAGAGATTATTTTGATTTTTCAGAGTGTAAGTTCAATTACGTGTAAAATAAAAAGATTAAATAAAAGTCGAGCAATAGATATGATACATCTATATAAAATAAATTAAACTATTATTATAAAAGTATCATATTGAAGGTTCGACTTTTTTTTAGAGTTAAGATATAAATTAATACCATTATTTAAACATATATGATAATTATTTTTTTATAGGATATATAATATAGTTTAACCAACAATTTACTATTATAAAATTTATATTGTTATGTTAGTATGAAGTGGACAAGTTGTTAAAGACGTAAAAGTACATAACGACTAAAAATGAATTATTAATAATAGTTCAAATTATAGGAGGAATGGAAATGAAATCGAAAATAATTTCATTAGTATTATTAGGAAGTATATTTGTTGGGGGAGTACAAGCTCATGCAGCTACTATTAGTAATAGTGATAGTTCTAGAAAAGTAACAGTTTCTAGACCTAATAGACCAAGTAGGCCATCAAATGGAAGTGCTTCAACAATAACACCACCATCAAGTGGAGAAAGTACAGAGAATAATAGTACAACAGACAATAATACAACTGTTAGTGATAAATTTATGGCAGAAGTTGAACAAGCTATCTATAATAAAGTAAATAAAGAGAGAGCTAAGGCTGGAGTACCAGCATTAAGCTATAATACTACTATGGAGAAGTATGCGAGAATTAAATCTCAAGATATGGGAGATAAAAATTATTTTAGTCATACAGATCCAAATGGTAATTATATAACTACACAGATGAAGGCTGATGGAGTTACATATAATGCTTGGGGAGAAAATATTGCATATATAGGTGGAATTACTGATCCAACAGCATTAGCAAATCAATTTATGACAAACTGGATGAACTCAGAAGGGCATAAAAAAAATATATTATCTACGAATTTTAGTAGTATAGGTGTAGGTGTATATAAAATAGGAGATAAGGTATATGCAACGCAAGAGTTTTATAAATAAAATTAAACTTACATAAAAATAGAGGGGTTGTAGTTGGACAACCCCTCTATTCTTATAAAAATAAAGCATCTTTATATCGTCTATTAGTTATATAATAATCTTTTAATAAAGTAGTAAAAACTTTTTTTAGCTCTATTAACTTTTTAATATTATTAATTATTTTAATTAATAATTCTTCCCAAGCAGGATTTTTTATATAATTATCATCAGTAATAAATATATTAAATAATTCATAAATTAAACTTGATAATTCTGGACTAATATGTTGCAATGTATATTCAGAATTTAAATAATTAATAACAGCTTTCAAGGAGGTTTTATCACCTAATGAAAAATAAACTAAAGATTTAACAATAGTGTCAGGAATTATTATGCGATGATCTATTAATTCTGTATTGTAATTCAAGTATTCTAATGATTTTTCATAATCATCTAGTCTATAATAGGCCCAAGCTAAAATTGAATTAATATGTTCAATGAAATAAATATTATTGAATTTTTTAGCCATGTTTAAAGAAATTTCTAAATAATCAATAGCATCACTATAATTATCTAACATGAAATAGACTTCTGCGAATTTCTCATAAGTATTCATTATGCTTATTATATTTCCCTCAGCAACATATAAATTTAATGCCTTTTGAATTGAATCATAAGCTTTGATAGGATTATTTTCTATTCTATAGGAATATGATAACCAAAAATAACAATGGCCACTTTCTTTATAGCTTAAAGCTTCTTGAAGTAAAGTTTTTCCCAATTGTTTATTGTCGGATAATAGTAATATGTCAATTGCAACATAAAAATTATATATAAATTTTTGTTTATTTGATAATAAATCAAAGGATGATAAAATCATATCTTTGGAATCTTGGAATTTATCTCTACAAGGAGTAGAGGCATATCTGGCAAGCTTTGCTAAAAGATAGTCAATAATTAAAGGAGAGGCTAGATATTTATCTTCATCCTTTTCTAATATAGCAAATAACTTATTTGTATAATCAAATTCATTATGATTAAGATTATTAAAAAAGTCTCTTAAATGATTTGTACCTTTATTTATAAACTCAGGGGAATCATTAAACTCAAGACCAAGTCTGTTAAAAATTATAGATAGGACATCCTCACTAGGTAATAATTCACCATTTTCAATACGACTTAAATATGATGGTACGCATATACCTTTTGATAATTGTTTTTGACTAATATTATTGTTTATTCTATTAAATTTTATTATTGATCCGATTATTTTTTTATTATTATTGTATGTATCAATCATTTATTAACCCTTTCATATTACCCCATAAATTAAATATCATTAATAATAACAAAAAAAATAAATTATATCAAATAACAATATAAAATATTAAAAAGAAAGAATAAAAGGATTACAATGAGAAATTTTAAAAATAACATAGAATTATATTTTTGAGGATTAAACTATTAAAAAAGTAAAATTATTTTTAAAGAAATAATAATAACAAAATAAAAGTGTGAAAGTTTAAACGAAAAAACTATATTTAAATATTAATATGTATATAAAATTGAACACAAGAAAAGTTATGAAATTTATTGACTACTTTTTGTAAATTAATTATAATGTAAATGTAAACAAAGAAAAAAACTCAAAAAATTTAAAAAAATACCAAAATAAATTTTTTAATTTTATGAATATTTTCTTGAGAGGCTACATATATGTTTAAAACATATCGGAAACGGTACCTAAAAGGAAAAAAATGAAAAATATGTAGACAAGCATCTATTTTATAAATATAAAGGATTACGATAACAATTTATGAAATCAATTACAAATAGATTTTCATATTAACACGATTTGGAGAGGTTAGAGTAAAAGAAATAGTAAAATCAGAAATGATTTCAGAAATGATTTTTGAAAAAATTGGAATCGGTTTCTAATACTTAGAGTGTATTTAAGTTATATTTGATTAACTTTAAATAAATAGATTTTTAAAAGTGGAGGAGAATATTATGAAAAAACTATTAGTTACATTACTTGTAGCAGCTACTTCAATTAATTTTGTAGCTTGTGGTTCAAGTGATAAGGGAAATGGCAATAAAGGAGATGAAAAGGGTAGTACTAGCTCATCAAGTGATGAAAAGGTAACTTTAAAAGTTCAAGCTGAAAAAGAGTGGATGCCTTATTATGAAAAAGTTAAAGAAACAATAATTGAAAAGTATCCAAATGCAACAATTGAATTAATAGAAACTGGTTCATTTGATCATTTAGATGTTTTAGACCAAACTGACGCAACTAACTCAGATGTTGCAGACGTATTTGCTTTACCTGCTGATAGATTATATGGTTTATCTAAGAACCAAGTTTTAGCGGCTATGCCTGCTGATGAAATGGCAAAAGAAGTTGGTGGATTTGCTGATTTTGACAATGGATTAGGAGGAAACTTCCAAGTTGATGGTGAATATTTAGCATTCCCTTACAATATAGAAACATTAATCGGCTATGTTAATGTTGAAAATGCTAAGGCTGCAAATATAGATACAACTCAAAACATAGAATTTACAGATTTAGGTTACAACCAAATTTTAACAACTGTTCATGATGCTTGGTACGGAGTTGCATTTACTAACTCAGCAAATTTTGAATTATTATCTAAAGATTTAAAAAGTGATGCAACTAAAGAATGGGCTGATTTAACAGAAGAACAACAAAAATTATTTGAAGGATTATATAACTACTGGAAAGGACATAAAGAAAATAATACTTCTTTATGGGATAAAGATGCAGCTGGTGGATATATTGATGAGCAATTTAAAACTGGTGGAACTGATGTTATAAAGATTGATGGACCATGGGCAACTAATTCAGTTAAAGAGTTAGTAGGAAGTGCTGACAATATGCAAATTATTCCGTTAAGCCAAATAACATTTAATGGACAACCATTAAAACACTGGAAAGGTGGATGGGGTCTTGGAATAAATGCAAGATGTGAAGACAATGAAGCACAAATGGAAGTTGCAGAAGCTTTCATTAAAGAAATTGTAAATCCAGCAAATGCAAAAGAATTATTTGATGCTACTGGTAAAGTATTAGAAAATGCTACAATTGACGATTATAAGGATGTAGATGAACTACAATTAAAAGTTATAGAAGCAACTTATGCTAGTTACGAAGTTGCAGAAAATAGACCTTTATTCAGCGAATATGGACAAGTTTGGGAAACTTGGCAAAACTCTTTATTATCATGGTCAGCTAAGAACCCTGCAAATGCAGAAGAAGCTTATAAAGAAGTTAAAGCTTCATTCGATGGTATGATGGCTAACTTCAACTAAGATGTTGAAAAGTTTTAAAGCTTAAAAGGGGACTTAAGTCCCCTTTTAATAAAATTAAATATAAAGAATAACAAAGTTCAAGGAGGAGCCACATGAGAGATAGTATAGAAATGTCAAAAGGAACATTTTATACAATTGCAGCAATATGTGCAGTAATTATTATGCTAACATCATTAGAGATGTTAATCAAAGCAAAGGATACAAGTTTATTTAATATGTGGTTATCCAATGGAAATTTAGGTGAAGACCTATTAACTCAAACAACAAACCAATTATATTCTACATATTTAAATGTATGTATAGCAACATTCTTTGTTAGAGTAATAACTCCAATGGCAGTGGCAATTCATAGTTATTTTACTTTTACAAAACTTAGAGTAAATAAATTATTTGTAATTATTTGGAGTGTAATAATAGTAGGAGCATTTGCATTAAACGCTTTAACAGAACAGTTTTATTCAATATTCTTTATCGGGAGTGGAATTGGTTATTTAGCTTTAATTTTAACAATGATTTACTTAGGGAAGTGTTTAAGAAATGTTAAAAGTATATAATTATGAGGGTATTCAGAGGGTATAAAAGGGGGTAACAAGGTTGAAAAAATTCAATAAGTATTTATATGATAATATTAATCGGGAGTATGATAGAAAAAATTTATACCTTTATGAAGTTTCGGCTTTACAAGAAAAAATTGAAGCTGCAACTGGTAATGAAAGGGAAGAGTTACAAAATAAACTAAAAGAATTAGTTAAAAATAAGAAAGATCATGCTTATAACAAAAAATTATCAGAATACAAGGAAAAGGAAAAAGTATTTCTTGCAGAGGTTAAAAAGAAAACAGACAATTATAAGACAAAGGTAGATACAAGCTTACCTAAGAGTGTTCAGAAGTTACAAATAAGACTTTTTAAAGCTAAAGAATTAGTTAAGTTTTATCAAAATTATGTAAAATTAACTTACGATGCAGAATTAATTTATGAACAAAGTAAGTTAGAAATAGCTCAAATACCACCAGTAATTGAGTTTGCAAAAGAATGTACAAAGGAATTAAAAGAAGCGCAAAGTAAACTATCAAAAATAGATAGTACAAGTACTGAAAAATTCAATAAAGAATTTAAAGATTTTAAAGAACAAGAAAATAAAAAGTTACAAGATAGAATTAAAGAAGTTAAGTCTAAATGCAAAGAGGGATTAATTTCAGGACAAGCAAAAGATAATACAATAAAAGAATTAAAAAGAAAATATAAAGAAGTTCTATTAGTAAAATCATTTGAATGTGAAAAGACATACAACGAAGAAATAGTAAAAAATAAGAAATATGAGCTTTCAAAAATTGTTAAGCAAAAAATTAATACTGTAAACATTAATGTTGCAGATTTAAGAAGAGTTTATCCAGTTGAAACTGAAAAAACAATGCCTTGGGTATCATGGGTTACATTCTTAATTCCAGGTCTTGCTCAAGCCATTAATAAACAATATATAAAAGCGATAATTATGTTCTTTGCAACAATATATATATATTTACTGGCTATTCCTTATTCATTAGGATATGGTAACTATAAAGGTGATGGTATCGCAGGTCTTATTACTCTAGCTGCAGATGGTGGTAGATTAGATAGATCTATTATCTTTATGATTGAAGGTATATTAGCAATATTCTTATTATTAATTGGAATATTCCTAATGTTTATATGCTTTAAAGATGCAAATAAAGTAGAAAAAGACACTATTAAGGGTACTAGATATAAGAGTTGGGTAGAAACTAAGCAAGCTGTATTTGAAGATGGATTCCCATATTTAGTTTTATCACCAGCAGCTATAATAACTATATTTATAGTATGTATTCCTGTTGTAACAACTATACTTTTAGCTTTTACAGGAATGGGACCAGATACACAAGCTAAATTTGGATGGGAAGCATTAAAGAACTATAAAATGATATTCTTAGGAGAAGGTATGATAGGTGCAATCTTCTGGAGAATACTTGGTTGGACTATAGTTTGGACAATAGGAGCTACAACTTTAGCAATAGCTTTAGGATTTATTTTAGCAATAGTTCTTAATAATGATAGAATTAAAGGTAAGGTATTATTTAGATCAATTTATCTTTTACCATGGGCAGTTCCTGCATTTATTTCAATACTATTCTTTAGTATTTTATTTGCAGACGGTGGTACAGTAGTTAATTCATTAAGAGAAGTTTTTGGATCAAACTTTTCAATAAAAAATGATCCATTTGTAATAAGAGTAGTATTAATTTGTATTCAAGCTTGGCTTGGTAGTGCATATATATTCTTATTATCTACAGGTGTTTTACAATCTATAAATGAAGAATTATATGAAGCTGCAGATATAGATGGTGCTACAAGCTTTAAGAAATTAACTAAGATAACAGTACCATTAGTATTATTCCAAACAGCACCACTTTTAGTTGGACAATATACATTTAACTTCAATAACTTTAGTATTATAGCATTATTTAATAATGGAGGGCCTTTTGATCCAAGTAAATATGGTAACTTAGCAGGTTCATCAGACCTTTTAATATCTTATATATTTAAATTAACAATGAATAGTCAATATCAAGCTATAGGTGCAACAATTACAGTTATTATTTCTGTAGCTCTTATGATAATTGCATATATAGGATATAGAAACACAGATGCATTTAAGAGGGGGTAGGATTGATGAGTATATTTAAGAAGAAAAAAAGTGATTTATATCTTTCTGATAAACAACCTCTTACTGTAGGAGGAAAAGTAGCACTTGGTGTAGCATATGCTTTCTTAATATTATGGGCAGTAATAGTAATAGTACCAATTGCACAAATTGTAATATCATCATTTAATGGAGCACAAGCAAATAGACTTATAATTGGTGGAGAATTCAGTTTTTCATTAAAGCATTTTAAAACATTATTTGAAGATACACTTTATTTAAAATGGATGGGTAATACTTTATTTGTAAGTATTAGTACGGCAATCTTAGTAATAATAATTGTTTCATTTACTGGATATGCTTATTCAAGATATAGATTTAAAGGGAAAAAAGCATCTCTTATGACAGTTATGCTTATACAAACAATACCAACATTCGTTGGAATTACAGCATACTTTACAATGTATTCTATTGCAGCAGATATAATGCCAGGTTTTACAAGACAAATGATGCTTATACTTATATATGCAGGGGGAGGTATAGCTGGTAATACTATTATCTTAAAGGGATATTTAGATTCAATATCTACAGAACTAGATGATGCAGCTAAAATAGATGGTTGCTCTAGTATGAAGATATACAGACTTATCATTATGCCAATTGCAAGACCAATGCTTGCAATAATAGGTTTATGGTCATTCATAGGGCCATTTGGTGATTACTTATTACCAAAAGTATTATTAAATTCATCAGCTGATTATACATTAGCTGCAGGTTTACAAACTCTTATAACAGATGAGCGTACAATTAATCAACCGGCCTTTACAGCAGGAGCGCTTTTAACGGCAATACCTATAGTAATATTATTCGTTGCATTACAAAAACAATTAGTATCAGGTCTTTCAAATGGGGCTACAAAGGGATAGGATAGGAGATAGTAGATATGAAGGTAACATTAAATAATATAGGAAAGAAATATGAAAGTAGAGAAGATTTTACTTTAAGACATATAAATTTAGAAATTGAAGATAAGGACTTCTGTGTAATTTTAGGACCATCTGGATGTGGTAAAACTACATTATTACGTATGATTGCCGGTCTTAACTCAATTACTGAAGGTGATTTAATATTTGGTGAGAAGAGAGTTAATAAACTTGCTTCTAAAGATAGAGATATAGCTATGGTTTTCCAAAGCTATGCTCTATACCCACATATGACAGTTTATGATAACATGGCATTTTCATTATCAATGAGAAAAGAAAGAAAGAACGTTATTAATGAACGTGTTACTGAAGCTGCAAAATTACTTCAAATAGAAAAGTATTTATATTCTAAACCATCAGATATATCTGGAGGTCAAAGACAAAGAGTTGCTTTAGGAAGAGCTATAGTTAGAAAACCAAGCGTTTTCTTAATGGACGAACCTCTTTCAAACTTAGATGCTAAATTAAGAGAGCACATGAGAGTTGAATTAGTAAGAATTCATAAAGCACTTGGAACTACTTCTATTTATGTAACACATGACCAAGTAGAAGCTATGACAATGGCTACTAAGATTGTTCTTATGAATGATGGTAAGATTCAACAAGTTGGTAAGCCATATGAATTCTATGATAAACCACAAAATATGTTTGTTGCTAGATTTATTGGATCACCAACAATTAATATGATAAAAGGAAAAATTGATGGAAAGAAATTCGTATCTGAAGATGGATTAATTTCTTTAACTCCATCAGAAGCTGATTTAAAAGCATTAGCTAATTATAATGGTAAGGATGTATACTTAGGAATTCGTTCAGAAAGATTTATAAGCGGTGGAGAAAAGGATACATTTGAATGTACTATCGATGTTATAGAAGTTTTAGGTAAGGAAAAGACTTTATATGTTAAGTTAAAGAGTGGAAAAGATCTTGTAATTACAGTTCCTGGATACTATTCATATGAAACTGGAGAAAAGCATAAATTTGGATTTGACTTAGATGCTTTACACTTCTTTGATGCGGAAACTGAATTAAGAATAAACTAATTTAAATATAAGGGTTAAAGCTATTTAGTATATGGCTTTAACCTTTTTTTATTTTAATAAATGTACTTATTTAATATGATATGGAATATAGTTTTAAAGAGGTAAATGAAAGTTCATATATTGCTTTGAAGATAAGTTAGTTAATAAAATTTATTTCAAATAAAATAAGGAGAATTATATATTATATGAATAGCTTTGAAATATTTACAGGTATATTTGGTGGATTAGGATTATTCTTGTATGGAATGAAGTTAATGAGTGATGGACTTGAAAATATTGCGGGAGAAAAATTAAAAAGTATATTGGAGAAAATAACTAGCAATAAAATAATGGGAGTATTAGTTGGAACCGTTGTAACAGCTATTATACAAAGTTCAAGTGCCATAACTGTAATGGTTGTTAGTTTTGTAAATGCAGGATTAATGACATTAGGCCAAGCTACAGGAGTTATATTAGGTTCTAATATAGGTACAACAATTACAGCTCAAATGGTAAGTCTTAAGTTAGAAGTTATAGCACCAATATTTATTGGAATAGGTGCTATAGTTATAGTGGTTACAAAAAATAAAAGGGTTAAAGACTTAGCTTATATAGCATTAGGTTTTGGAGTATTATTTATGGGAATGGGATTAATGTCTTCCTCTTTGAAACCGGTATCTGAATTGGCTATATTTAATAAGTTTATTTTATTAGTAGGCAAAAATTCAATATTAGGAGTACTAATTGGAATCTTAATTACAGCAATATTACAAAGCTCATCTGCAACTACAGGTATCTTAGTTGCATTGGCGGTATCAGGAAATTTGGATATGAGTGTTGCTTTCCCAATTATATTAGGATGTAATATAGGAACTTGCATTACAGCAATATTAGCCGGATTAACAGCTAATAGAATAGCAAAAAAGGCTGCATTGCTTCATTTATTTTTTAATATATTTGGAACTATTTTATTTTTACCATTTTCAGATAAGGTAGTTATGATTGTGCAATACTTAACACCAGATAATGTTGCAAGACAAGTGGCAAATGCACATACAATATTTAATGTAGTAATAACGATCTTTATATTACCAATATCAAAATATTTTGTTAAGCTTGTAAATAAAATATTACCGGATGATGGAAGAAGGCAAGTGTGTGGTGCAATATATTTAGATAAAAAACTTTTAGAAACACCTATTGTTGCAAGTACTCAGGTTGTTAAAGAAACTATAAGAATGGCTGAAATTGCAAGGAATAATTTTCAATTAGCAATGCAATCATTTTTTTACGGAAAAGATGAGGATATAAAAAATGTATATGAAAATGAAAATATTATTAATATGTTAGAGAAAGAGATTACAGAGTATTTAATAGCACTTTCTCAGCATAATTTACCGGAGGAGAATGCCGAGTTAGTTAGCGAAGTTTATCATACAATTAATGATATAGAGAGAATAGGAGATCATGCAGAAAATATTGTAGAGTTAGCTATAAATAAAATTAATAATAATATTCAATTATCTGATGAGGCATTAAAAGAAGTTGAAGAGATTTCTAAAGCAACTTTAGAATCTGTTGATATAGCTATAAGATGTTTTAAGAAGAGAGAGAGTAATGATGAGATTATAGTCAATGAAATTGAAGACCGTATAGATATACTTGAAAAAAATTTTAGAAATAATAATATAATGAGATTAAATTCAAGGCAATGTTATGCTAATGCTGGAGTAATGTTTTTTGATCTTTTATCAAATCTTGAAAGGATAGGTGATCATGCAAATAATATTGCTACTGTTAAGGAAAATCATGTTCATAGAACATATGCATAATGGGTGAATTAATATATTTACTAGTTATATAAATTAAAATTAACACATATAAATTTTAGTGTAAATTGATTCTTGGAATGGGGGAAGAAGGATAGGTATGAAAAGATTAAATTATTGCTTAGATTGTCAACGCGTATTTACTTCTAAAAATGTTTGTGAGTATTGTAACTCAAATAATATTAAAGAATTAAAACGTGGAAAGTCTGTAAATATAATTGGTAGCAAAGACAAAGCAAGTTATTTAAAATATAAAGAAGGAAAAGTTAGTGTAATAGTTTATGCTGAAAATAAGCAAAAGTTTATTAAGGAATATGATATTGATAAAATAAGAAAAATATTATAGAATTATCAATTAAAAAAAGTAGTTTATAATTAAATTATAAGAATAGTTTTTTATAGAGGTATAATTTGAATTGTATAAATTTAAGTTATACCTTTATTTTATAATTTGATTTTTATAGGGTATAAATAATACATATGTTTATGTTAGAAATATATTTGGAGTGAAATTGCTGAAAATTTAATATATGGTTTAAAGTATATATAAATTTTTTATTAGCAAATTACAAATAATTAAATATTATAATATAAATAGATTTTTAGGAGGATATGTGCTTGACAATTTTTTTTATAGAGAACTATAAGAAGATAAAAAGTAATATCATATTTGCTATACCTATTTTATTTATAATAGCTATTCCCATTCATTTTTTATATAACCTAACAGGTAAAATAGCAATAGTGGGTTCTATAACTCCAGTAAATGAAAGTATAGCAGAACATTTTAAGTTAGTTACTATTCCAGTTATTTTATGGTGGATTATTAGTTATTACATACTAAAGAGAAAAGTAGATATAGATTTTAAAAAATGGATTTTTAGTGGTGCTATTTCTACACTTATTATGCCAATTGTTATAACTATTTTCTATTACACATATACAGGAGCTTTAGGAATTTCATATTTTCTATTAGATGTATTTTCATTATTTCTATCATTAATAATAGGGTAATGTTTAGCATTATATTTATATAAAAATATTAAAATAACAAATATAAAATTTATAATAGGAATTTTAATAATAATTACAATAATAGTTTGCACTGTAGTATTTACATTTTATCCACCACATATTCCACTCTTTAAAGATTCAATGACAGGACTATACGGCATTTAAATAATACTGCGAACCAAAGCGTTAATGCCGTGATGCCGAAAATTAATGATATAACCTCCAGTAAGTC
>OOCW01001762.1_pt1 | contig 14125 bp, 13 predicted proteins | sample 1671201 | NCBI WGS metagenome assembly OOCW01 (sample SAMN06348132, study PRJEB24527) | human gut metagenome | biome: human gut; feature: ankylosing spondylitis patient; material: feces | host: Homo sapiens | place: China | collected 2015-10
AATCCTAATTCTCTTATATCATCACCGATTAGCGATTTTGTTCTCCCCGTATTTATAAATATTAAATGACCATTTTCCTTAGCTTGTTTTAAAGCATTTTTTGTACTTTCTGGTATGGTAAAAGTCTTATGAGAAAGCAGTGTTTCATCAATATCAAAAAATAAAATTTTTCTTTTTCCCATTTTATCATCCTCCCAATGTCTTTATATTTACATATAAAGTATTAAATTATACCTTTTTCAATTGTGTTTTTTCTATAACATTATTATTTCTATCGTATGTAATTATATTATACAATATCCAACATCTAAGAAGAAACTTTATAAGTATAAAAGTTAACCTATCTAAAAAAGCCAGGTTTAACCTGGCTTTTAATCTTCATCTTTAATACTAAAATTTGCATCATCTATTATATTTGGATCTTTATATACTTTTTTACTTCCTCTTATGCTAGAATTTTGTGGACCTTTGTATTTCTCCAACTCTTCATTTATAGTACCTACCATCCATATTACCATAAATGCATCATCTAAAAATCCTATGGGACCAAATAATAATTCTGGAATTATATCTATGGCAAATACAAAGTATATTAAAGTAGCTAAAAAAGCGAAAAATATTTTTGCTTTTCCAATTAAAGACACATCTCTATCATTAAAGTAATCTGCTACTTTAGGAAGATTTTTTATAAATTTTATACCAAAGCCAGCTTCTCTGAATTTTACTAATATCCTTTTGAAGCTATCTAAAAATCTATTGCTAATATTCATAGTCTTGTTCATCTATACATTCTCCTTTAGAATAAGTTATTTTCATATAATTGTTTATACAATATATTAAAACAAATATAGGCTGTATTCAAGAAAATTATATATATTGCTTTGGTTTATTCTATAATTAATCCTATTAATTTAACTAAATCTAATCCTTGGCTAGCATTAACTTTGGCTTTGTAAAGCTCTGGGATTCCAATTTCTATTCCATCTATTTCACAGTTTGATAAATTAACATCTTCCAAATATGTTTTTGTAAACACTGATTTCTTAAAATTACAATCATCAAAGTTCATATATTTATTTTTCACTTCCATAAAAATACTAGAAGCAAAAGATGAGCTTTCAAAACTTACCTTATTTAGTTTACTAAATGCAAAACTACTATAATCACCTAAAATATTTTTAAATAAGCAATCCTTCAAATGAGCATCCTCTATTTTAGACCCTATCATCTTGCAATTTACGAACTCAGTCCTAAAGATACTACCTTCTGAAAAATCTATATTGGACAAATCACATTTTTCAAATGTAACATCCATTAAGTCTATATATCTAAAAGTACAGTTTTCAAAATTTACATTTCTAAAAACACAACTATCAAAAGATACTCTAGACTCATCCATACTCAGTATGTCAATATTTTCAATTAATTTATCACAAATTTTTTCATCTTCTTCAATTAGTTGTATTAGTTCTTCAATAGTATTTATCACTTCTAAGTTCAGGTTTATCTTAGGCTTTTGAATCTTCTTCAACTTACTCATCTCCATCCTTGAAATTCATCTGTATATTTCAGAGGAATTATTATTTTTATTTAATTATATTACCATTTATTAATTTCTTTACTTAAAATTTTACCATCTGCATATTTTTCTAAATATTCACAAGCTTGATCCATATATTTACCTAGTTCATGATCCCCATTAAAAGAAATAATATTCATTAAAATATGTTTTGCATCATTAGTTATCATAGCTCTTATCGAGTCTGAAGTAGTGCTTCCAAACTTCCCTTTATCATCATAAAAAACTGGTAGATTAGAAATATTTAAATCTCCTCTTCCTATTCCAACATAGGTTTCTCCTTCACCAGCAATTGTAAAATGAATTTCTCCACTTAATTTATCTAAATCATAAGTTCCTACTGAATAAGCAGAGTTTAATGAGATTAAATTATTTATATCTACAATATTATTCACCTTATACAATCCTAATCCCCTTGAAATCCTTCTATATAAAGCTTCAGAAGATAATCTATATCTAGATGGATCTTTGCCAAAAACTTTATAGGCACTTCTAGAGTCTGCTATGTTTTTTATTGATGAAATTTGTTTTACTGGCACATTTTTTTCTATCTCTACTGCCTTTTCATCTATTATTTTCCATAAATCTTCATTGTCTTCTTTTACTTTTACATAAGCCTCTATGGAAGCAATGGCAATCTGACTACATTTTTCATTAATTTTATTATCTATAATAATTTTCATTTTTCATCTCCTTCTGTGCTTTAAAGTAATTATACTATAAAAATACACATTTATCATTTTTAGCTAAAATTCTTCTTCATATTCCCTACTTATGCTACTTAATAAGAACAATTTCAAAGTATGAAAGCCCTTTTGTTGCTAATTTATCCCATAATTGTGATAAAATTATAATAGTTAAAAATATTATATAAAGAGGTGTATATATGTTAAGTGAAAAATTAGAAAAAAGCCTAAATGATCAAATAACTTTTGAATTTTATTCTTCATATACTTATTTAGCAATGGCTGCTTATTGTGAATCTTCTGATTTAAGTGGCTTTGCTAATTTCTTTAGAGTTCAAGCAAAAGAAGAATTAGATCATGCAATGAAGCTATATGATTATGTATTCCAAAAAGGTGGTAGAGTAATTCTTGGGGAGATAGAAGAGCCTAAAAAAGAATATGAAAGTATGGTTGATGTATTTGAAACTGGTTTAGCTCATGAAAGAATAGTAACAAGTAAAATTTATGCTATTACTGATATTGCCACTGAAGAAAGAGAACATGCTACTATGAGTTTCTTAAAATGGTTTATTGATGAACAAGTTGAGGAAGAAAATAACTTTAATTCGCTACTAAAAAAAGTAAAAAGATGTGAATCTAATCCAGCAGCACTTTATATGCTAGATGATGAATTAGCTAATAGAGTTTATGTGGCACCTGCTACAAATTAGTTTAGATAGTTACCTAGAATTATTATAATTTTAGGTAACTATTTTTATTTAATATAAAATTTAAATGAACTTTTTATTCAAATAAAAAATATTTTTCAAATCGAAATATAGTATTATAATAATGTTAAATAAATCCAAATAAAATGTAATTCCATTTTACCCCTTTAATAATTAAAATTTTACAATATAAAGGAGCATCCATATGAATATGTCAAATGCTACAACCATAAAAGATATGGAAAAAAATATACTACTAGTATCTACAAATTTATTTATAAATCAGGGATATGATAAAACTACTATTAGACAAATTGCTGAAGCTGCTGGTATAGGAAGAGGTCACTTATATTATTACTTCAGAAAAAAAGAAGATATTTTAATTCATATTTTAAAACAAATTATAAATAAAATATATGATGATGTTATAGAAAGTAGCAATAATACAAATGAAATAATGCTAAGCTATGCATTAATCCAATGTATATATACTTACACTTTAGTTTATAACGAAAAACTATTTAGAATTTATATTCAGGCTTCCGATATAGAAATAGTTCGACGAGAAGCTCAAAATATTTTAATTGATTTATGTAAGAAAAAAGCAAAGGAAATGAATTATGATATTTGCGAAAAGGATATATGTCTTAGTGTTACTATAGGATTCGCCGGTGAATGTGAATTACTTAAAAGATTTTATAATGGTGATAAAAACTTTGATATTGATTCAATTGTCAGAAGTATAACTTCAACTCGTTTACTTTTACTTAATATTGTAAATCACCAAGAAGTAAATGAAATTGTTGACAAAGCCATATTAGAGGCAAAAAAATTTGATTACCACCATGCCATTGAAAAACTTCACTTTCTTAAATTTTAAATGAACAGATTTATCTGTTCATTTTTTACTGTAAATCTTTAACAAAATTAGTTGACATATATTTGGGCGTGCCCTACAATTTTGGTATAAAAATTAGGCACACCTAAAATGTACCTATTTTGGAGGGGTAAATATGGGAAAAATAGCAGAGAAAATAGTAAAGTATAACAAATTAATTTTACTATTAGCAGTAATTCTTTTAGTTCCATCTGTATTTGGTTATTTCAATACAGGTATAAACTATGATATATTAAGTTACTTACCAGAAGATTTATCTTCAATGAAAGCAGAAGAAATATTAACGGACGATTTTGATTGTGGTGCTTTATCTATGCTTATACTTGAAAACATGAATAACAAAGATATTACTACAATAAAAGAAAAAGTTAAGGATGTGGATGGAGTTAAAGAAGTATTATGGATTGATGATTTAGTTGACTTATCAATTCCAAAAGAGATTTTGCCAAAAGATCTTACCGATTTTTTCTATAGTGGTGACAATTCCACTATGCTTTTAATTAAACTAGCAGAGGGTACTGGTGCTGAAAAAAGTTTAAAGGCTGTTGAATCTATAAGAAAAATAGCATCAAAACAATCTTTCTTAAGTGGTATGAGTGGTATGCTTGAAGATACTAAAAATCTATTAGATAGTGAAATGCCAATATACGTCATAATTGCATCCATCTCAATATTAATTGTTCTAGGATGCACAGTTGAATCTACTATTATGCCTTTTATTTTCTTATTAAGCTTAGGTATGGCTATCATCTATAACTTTGGTTCCAATGTATTCTTAGGTCAAATATCTTATTTAACAAAAGCTTTAGCTGCTGTATTACAACTTGCAGTTACTACCGACTATTCTATATTCTTGCTACAAAGGTATGAAGAAGAAAAAGAGTTATCTCCAGATGACAATAATCTAGCCATGTCAAAGGCTATTAAAAATACTGTAACATCTGTATTTGGTAGTTCAACAACCACGTTTGCAGGATTTTTAGCTTTATGCGTCATGGATTTAGGATTAGGTCGTGACATGGGTATAGTAATGGCAAAAGGTGTTGTCATAGGTGTTTTATGTACCGTTACTATATTACCTTCTATGATGTTAATTTTCGATAAACAAATTTCAAAATATAAACATAAAACTCTTTTACCTAAATTTAATAAAGTCTCATCTTTAGTCGTTAAACATTATAAAAAATTTGTTGTTGCTTTTATAGTTATACTTATTCCAGGTTTCTTTGGATATACTCATGCCAAACAATATTATAATTTAACAGACACTTTGCCAGATTCTTTCGATTCCATAATTTCAACAAACAAAATGAGAGATGACTATAACATGGAAAGTACAAACTTCATTTTAGTTAAAGATAGTTTGAAATCAAAAGAAATAAGTAAAATGATTAAAGAAATCGAGAATTTAGATGGCATAACATCTGTTATGGGACTTGAAAAATATATTGGCCCAAGAATTAATCAAGATTTCCTACCATCAGATATAACTAGCGCAGTAAAGTCTGGTGGATACGAACAAATACTTGTTAACTCTGAATATAAAGCCGCCAGTGATGAATGCAATAAACAAATCGAAGAAATAAATGCAATTGTTCATAAATATGATAAGGATGGTTTAGTCAGTGGTGAAGCTCCTTTAACTTATGATTTAATAAAAATAGCAAATAGTGACTTTGCTAAGGTAAATATAGTCTCCATAATTGCCATATTTATTATAATTACTATTGTATTTAAATCAATATCCATACCAGTTATATTAGTGGCAGTTATAGAATGTGCAATATTTGTAAATTTAGGTATCCCTTACTATACAGGAACTGTTGAGCCATTTATAGCTTCCATAGTTTTAGGTACTATACAACTTGGTGCAACTGTTGACTATGCAATATTACTTACTTCTAGATTCAAAGAAGAAAGAAATAAAGGCTTTAATAAAAAACAAGCTATGACTCTTGCCATAAAAAATAGTGCACCTTCCATATTAACAAGTGCATTAAGCTTCTTTGCATCAACTGTTGGCGTTGGTCTTTACTCTCAACTTGAAATTATAAGTTGTCTTTGTACTCTAATGTCAAGAGGAGCTTTAATAAGTATGATTATGATTATATTTATATTACCAGCAATTTTATTATTATTTGAAAAAGTAATAATTAAAACTTCAAAAGGTTTTACAGAAGCTAAAAAAAATAGTGAACAAGGAAATCCTGTTTTTGCAGGAAATAATTAATTTTATTTATTTCATAATAGGAGGCTTGAAAATGAATAATAAAGAAATAAAAAATAAATCTGTTGCTCTAGCAACTATAGTATTAATGCTTGGTAACTCTTCTTGTGTATTTGCTGATAATAATATAAATAAAGATGAAATAGTTTATTCCATATTAGATGAGAATGGTCATGTTAATAAAAATATCGTATCTGCTTGGATAAATAGCTCATCATCTCTTGGTACTATCCATGATATAAGTTCATTAAGTAATATAAAAAATGTAAAAGGTGATGAAAAACCAGAAATAAATGGAAGTAAATTAACTTGGAATGTACCTGAAGATGACTTATATTATCAAGGTGAAACTAATAAAAACTTACCTATATCTGTAAATATAAAATATGAATTAAACGGTCAAGAAATAAATCCTAAGGATATTCAAGGAAAAACTGGTAAATTTAAAATCACTTTATCCTTAAAAAATAATGAAAGCCGTAAAGTTTATATAAATGGAAAAAATAGAACAATTTATGTTCCTTTTATTACAGCTTCTGAGATTATGTTGAAAAGAGATAACTTTAAAGATATAAAAACAAGCACTGGTGCTCTTTTAGACGATGGAAGTCACTCTTCCATAACATTTGTTTCTATACCAGGTTTTAAAGAATCTCTCGATTTAGATAGCAAATACTCAAGTTATTTAAATTTAAAAGATGAAATAGTTATCGAAGGTAATACTACTGGATTTGAAACTCCTACTATCATGATTACTGCCACAAGTGACGTATCCAAGTACTTAGAAGATATTGATGAAGACACTGATTTTAGTGATTTAAAAGATTCTTTAGATAAATTACAAAATGCTGGTCAAGAATTAGTTGAAGGTGCTAAAAAAGTTAGTGATGGTGCTTCTACATTAAATACTAATTATAAAAAATTTAACGATGGTGTTAAAACATTAGATTCCGGTATAACAACTTTAAACAATGGTGCTTCTCAACTTGTTACTAAATTACCTGAGTTAAACAATGGTGCTCAAAGTTTATCTAGTGGACTTGGAACTTTAAGCTCTAAGACTGGTGAACTTAGTAGTGGGGCTAGCAAACTTCACTCTGGCGCTTCTTCTCTTTCTAACGGGCTTGGTACTTTAAGCTCTAAGACTAGTGAACTTAGTAGTGGGGCTAGTAAGCTTCACTCTGGCGCTTCTTCTTTATCTAGTGGTCTTAATACTTTAAGTTCTTCTTCTAAGGATTTAAGTGATGGTGCTATAAAAGTTAATTCCGGGGCTTCTTCTTTATCTAGTGGTCTTGAAACTTTAAGTTCTTCTTCTAAAGATTTAAGTAATGGCGCTAAAACTGTTAGCGATGGTGCCTCTCAATTAAATAGCAATTACTCTCAATTAGATGATGGTATAAATTCTGCTTATAATGGTGCTTCTCAATTAAAAAATGGTTCTTCTCAATTAAAAGATGGTGCAGAAAGTTTAGAAGAAGGATTAAGTGGTGGCTCTGATGGTATAAGTAAGTTATCCGCTTCTACTGGTGTAATTAATGAACTTGCTAATAAAATTAGATATATATCTTCTCAGCTAAACTCTGGTAGTAGTAGTGATGTTAGTAATAGTCTTGCTTCAATAGCTGAAAGAGCAAAAGAAAATGGTGATAATGAAACCTTAGGTGATATAACAAAAATTAGTAGTTCATTAGAGTCACAATCTAAGGCGGCTAATACTGCTGCTGAAAGTTTAAATAAGATTGCTGATGGATTAGATAATTTAGCCTCTCAACAAAATGCAGGACTAAAATCTCTATCTGATGGTATAGATTCAGCAGTTGCTGGGGCTAAAAAACTTGTTTCTGGTTTAACAAATCTTGATTCTGGTTTATCTGATCTAAAAGGCGGTTTAGGTAAAGTAAGTGAAGGATCTAGCTCAGTATCTTCTGGATTAAAATCTTTAAGTGAGGGTAGTGCTTCTCTAGCAACTGGTTCTTCTAAATTAGCTGATGGTGCTTCTTCTGCTTATGATGGTAGCAAAGATTTAGTAAATGGTACTTCTCAACTTGCTAGTGGTTCTGCTCTACTTTCTAAAGGTGCTTCTTCTGCTTATGATGGTAGCAAAGATTTAGTAAGCGGTACTTCTTCTTTAGCTAGCGGTTCTGCTCTACTTTCTAAAGGTGCTTCTTCTGCTTATGATGGTAGTAAGAAACTAGCTAGTGGTACTTCTCTATTAGAATCAAGTGGTAAAAAACTTGCTTCCGGTGTAGGTACCTTAAAATCTGGTTCTAGTACTCTTGCTACTAATTCAGATAAAATTTTAAATGGTATAAGTACATTATCAGATGGTACTGATAAATTATACTCAGGAACTAAAGCATTACAAAGAGATGGTTTAGATAAATTAGCAGATGAAGGAAATACTTTAATTAGTTCTCTAGATGGTGCTATGGAAGTTAAGGATAAATTAATAGATGCAGCAGATAGCTATGATAACTTTACTGGATTAGATGAAAGTATGGATGGTAGTGTAAAATTTGTAATGAAAGTTCAAGCTAATGACACTAAAAAAGAATCTAAGAACTCAGAATCTAAAAATACAAAAGATAATTCAAATGACAATAAAGACAAAAATCAAAATTTTATAGAATGGCTAAAGAGCAAATTTAATAAATAATAGCATATTTACCTCTTTAAAAGGGAAGAAAGAAAAATAATTATAATCTTTCTTCCTTTTTATTTTAAATAAAAACAATGTATTTAAAATTTAAATTTGTATTATAATAAATTTAGATAATTACATAATATTACAATTGAGGGATGATACAATGGAAAAAGACATAATTATAAATAAAACTAGAGCTTTTGTAAAAGATAAGCTTCAAAATGAAGGTTCTGGTCATGATTGGTTTCATATAGAAAGAGTATATAATTTAGCCACTTATCTTTGTAAAAAAGAAAATGGCGATGAATTTATTATAAAAATGGCTGTTTTACTCCATGACATTGATGATTGGAAATTTAGTAACAACAATAATACAACAAAAGATTTTTTACAGTCTCTTAATATTGATACAAGTTCTTATAATAAAATTATGAATATTATTAATACCATATCTTATAAGGGTGGTATTGAAAACTCTGCTCAACATGATATAGAAGGAAAAATTGTTCAAGATGCAGATAGACTAGATGCCATGGGTGCCATTGGAATAGCTAGAGCCTTTACTTATGGAGGAAATAAAAATAGATTAATATATAATCCCAGTATTAAACCTAAAGAATTTAATTCATTGGAAGAAGTAAAAAATAGTAATAATCACACCATAAATCATTTTTATGAAAAGCTTCTTAAATTAAAAAACTTAATGAATACTGATACAGCAAAGCAAATTGCAGAAGAAAGACATAGGTTTATGGAATTATTTTTAGATGAATTTTATTATGAATGGAATTTTAATAAATAAAAGTAATATGCATATTAAAAGACCTACTAATTTAATAGGTCTTTTCTTAATTAATAAAATGATGTTACTTTTTCCAATCCTCTTTCTTTCATAACTTCTACAAAGTCTGCATCAATAACTAAAGTTCCATCTTTTTCTTTTAATTTACCTCTTACCTTAATCCAGTCACTTTCCTTTGGAAGATTTTTATCATATAAAAACTCTAGACCACATTTCTCTTCTACAATTTTAAATTCTTCATGGTCATGAGCATGCTCCTTATTATATTCATCTTCTTCATACTTATGAATATTCTCTACCATATCAGCTAATCTATAAACATAAAAATGCTCTTTATTCTCCTTATCTTTTTCTATTGTAAACATACCTTCTAGTTCTATAGTTTTACCTAAGTATTTTTTACTATCTAAGTATATATCATTTATATAATCCACATATACATTTTCCATTACCTTAATTATTTCATCTGATTTCTCTGATTCTTTAGTATCATTAACTTGTTTTCTATTACATCCAATTAATATCATAACAAAACATATACTAATTAGTATAATACTTAAAAATTTTTTCAATATTTTTCCCTCCAAAATTATACATAAATATTGTGTTTTATATTATCATGAGAGAAAAAAGGTGTCAAATAGAATAAAATCTATATATTTTCATCTTCTTCTGTTGTACATAATTGTGGTATACTCTCTTTTTCTTTGACTTTGGCTCCATATATTTCACTTATAAATGTAGAACCTAGTATTAATATACCTCCGAAAACTTGTAATAAAGTCATTTTTTCACTTAATAATATGGATGACATTATTATAGCTGAAATAGGGTCCACATATGAATAAATAGCAACAGTTTGGCTCGGTAGTTTTTGAATTACTGTAAAGTATATTAAATATGCAATTCCTGTATGAACTATACCAACTATAAGCAGTAGCCCTATAGATAAAAAGCCTACTTGTGAAAAATTAATTCCATCAGTAAATAAAACATAAGGAATTAAAAAAATTCCTGCTACTGATAATTGGATTATGGAACTATCTTTCCCTGGTATATCTTTTAAAAATTTATTACAGATAACTACTCCTGCATATAAACATGCAGCACCTAATCCATATAATATTCCTATAATATTATTACTACCCATATTGTTTTTATCTATTCCAACTATACATAGCATACCTATCATTGCTGCTATAATACATAAAATCTTAATTGATGTTAGTTTTTCTTTTAATAATACTGGTGATAAAAATATGACAATAATCGGCGCTAAATAATAACAAATTGTTGCTGTAGAGATAGTAGTATAATTATAAGCTTGAAATAAGAAAATCCAGTTAAATCCAAGACATATTCCACATCCTATCAAAGTTAATAAATTAGCTTTTATCTTTTCTTTTGATAAATGCTCTTTTGAAAATAAACTAAAAGTAATTAAAAACAAACTACCTACAATAGCTCTTACTAAAGCTATTTGACTAGATGTAAAATCTATATATCTTACAAATATACCAATACTTCCCCAAATTAACATGGTAACTATAAGACCTAATTTATATCTTTTCATATATTCACTCCTTATAATTTTTATAACTCATTATAAATATTTTCAATGTACTCTGCTACAACCTTTGATAATAATACTCTTTTATTGCTATAAGAGTGATCAGTATCTATAAAAATATCCTGTACATTTTCTCTATTATATTTATATATTTCCTTCATTAAAGGTATATGATGAAGCTTATTAGGTCCTATTTCATCCTTAGTTGCTGCTATAATCAATATTTTTTTATTAGATAGCTCTTTAGCCTTATTTTTTAACTTCCACTTATCACCATTTATCATAGTTTCTCTAATTAAAGTCATAGTATCCGTATCATTTAGAGGTGGAATGGCTGTAGAAAACATATTTATTCCATCTCTTAATTCTTCTTCGTCTTCCTTCATAACACATCCTTTTAATCCAAAATCATAGGGGCTTATAGCTACTGCCGCTTTTATTCTTTTATCTAAACAATTAGTTAAAGTTAAAAATCCTCCCATGCTATGACCAACTAAAAAAATATTATTTTTATCAATAAAATAATTCTTTATATTTTTTTCATCTGTTACAAAATCTATTGCTTTTTTTACATCTTCTATACAATTGGCAAATGTAAATTTACCTTTAACTCCCCAACATCCTCTATAATGAAATGTTAATACATTTAGACCACATCTTCTAAGGCTATGAGCTAAATCATGATTATCTTCATAACCAGGAAACCCATGTAACAATATAACTGTAGGATGAGGGCCCTTATTGCCAGGAGTCAGCATAAATCCTATCAATTCGCTATCACCGCTCTTTATCTTAATATCATATAAATCTGGCAAATACTCATTGTCTAATTCAATTTGTATATCCGTAAAAATATGTTTACTATTCATATAATATCACCCTTATTTATAAAATTTACTATATAAATAAATTATAATAAATTCAACAAACTATTGGCTATGTATTCTATTTTTTCATAAAAGTTTTTGTTTTTTTACACATCAACTATTCCTTTACCTATATAATATTTATATAGAATAATCTAAAATTTTAATTAAAGAGGACGAGTTTTATGAAGAAATTAAAAAAAGCTAATAATATGAATAAAGCTTTTTATATTATATTTGGCACACTTCCTTTATTGATAACACTTTATATGTATCCATCAATTCCAGATAAAATACCTACACATTATTGGATTGATGGCACTATAGATAAGTGGGGAAGTAAAAATGAATTGCTTATAGCTCCAATTATAATTTTATTATTTGTTTGTTTACAGCCTAAACTATTTAAATTATATTTTAATTATGAATCAGAAGATAAAATAACAAAATGGACTAATCATTATTTTTTATTAATACTAAATGTTTTAGTTTATTCAACACTTTATATAAGTATTAATTTTAATACTTGTTTAAGTCATTTTAATTTTTATAATTTATTTGCTTGCTCAATTTGTTTTATGTTTACTTTCTTTGGAAATTATATTCCTTATTCTAATAGAAGTTCTAGCATTTCCATAAGAGTAAAATATACATTGGAAAATTCAATTATTTGGAGTAGAGTTCACAGATTCTGTGGATTTCTTTGGTATAGTGGTAGCATAGTATTTTTTCCTATGCTGTTATTTAGTTCACAGTATTATTTATTATTTTTAAGTATAATAATGATAAGTATTTTCTTATTATGTCCTTTTATATATGCATACTATCTTCACAAAAAGTTTTTAAAAGGAGAATTAGATAAAAAAACACAGCAAAAAAATATGCAGCACTCTCATTAATTTAATATATAAATATAATTAAGAAGACTGTAAATAAGTATAGAAACTTACATACAGTCTTCTTTATTTTTTATTAAAAATTATTTATTATATTTTGTATGAGTCCATTTTATATTGTCAACATAATCTTTAACTAAATCATAACATAATTCTGGATGAATAGTTTCTTCTGTTGATATTGTTATTGTAGACATAGATATGGCAAATTTAAGTGTATCTATTAATGAAGCTTCCTCCATATAACCATGAGCTATACCTGCTACAAAAGAATCACCTGCTCCTGTAACATTTACAACTTTAGAATCATTTGCTTTTAATTTACCTTCTTCTACTCCATTGTTGTAGTATATTCCATCTTCATCTAAAGTTATGAATACATTTTTTATACCTAAATCAACGAAGTATTTACCAGCTTTTCTTAAGTCTTCATCATTTTTTATTTTAAAACCACACATTATTTCAGCTTCATATCTATTTGGCTTAATAGTATGGAAATATTTAATTAAGTGTTTTATACCTTCTGACTTTGCAGCTGATACTGGATCTAATATAAATTTAGTTTGTCCATTAAAGTTTTTAAGTATATGTTCTACTATATCAGGTCTATCTGAGTCTAATATCATATACTCAGAGTTTTTTATTAAATCAGCTTTAGAATCAATAAATTCTGTAGTAAATTTATCTATTATTTTCATATCTACTACTGCTGATACCATTTCCCCTTGATGATTTAGTATTGCCATATATGTTGGTGTATGTCCACCTTTTACAATTAAAGAATCACTCATATCATAATTCATAAGCTTTGAATACTCTAGCATTCTATTTCCAGTTTCATCGTCTCCTAAGATTGATATAAACTTAGTATTAACTCCTACTCTAGACATACATTCAGCTATGTTTCTACAAACACCTCCAAAAGAAGTCTTCACCTGACCTGGGTTAGAGTCATTGCATCTATAATTATTATCCGTAAATCCACAAATATCAAATACTGATACTCCGAATACTAATGCATAGGAATTTTTATTATTCATAATATAATCGTAACCTTTCTAAGAAATTATTTTTATATTTTAACATATTTTTAACTTACATTTCTACAAATTTCAACATTTTTACGATGTATTTTTTTTACAACTTATATAAGTTTATTTTATCCCACATATGATAACTTATTATCAAGGTAATTATTACCATATTTTTCATAATAAAAAAATGACCTATAAATAAGTCATTTTTTATTT
>OOCW01001766.1_pt1 | contig 14112 bp, 10 predicted proteins | sample 1671201 | NCBI WGS metagenome assembly OOCW01 (sample SAMN06348132, study PRJEB24527) | human gut metagenome | biome: human gut; feature: ankylosing spondylitis patient; material: feces | host: Homo sapiens | place: China | collected 2015-10
ATACTTTCAAAAATCAGTTGCGGATTATCCTGACCACGATTAAGCGCCACATCGACAATTAATAACTTTGCTAACCCACGACATAAGGGGATCAAGTCATCACCGAGTTTGGCAATTTGTTCATCAAAGAAAGTAAAGTTTTCCATTATTCGATGGGAATAGTTTTCTGGCATTGGTCTTTGTTTTATTAACGCCAGCAAACTGTCTTTATCAGTCTCGGTCAGCAGTAATTTAAATCCTTTCTCGCCGGACTCATAAGGATTGAGCAAATAATAATTACGCAATTTCATTGCCGAAAAGCCATCAAAAACTTCGTCTTCGCCAAGATGGCGCGATAAAGCCTCAATCAGCAACATTGCGGTCGTCAGCCGCTGCTGACCATCAATGACCAGCAACGGAGAAATACCAGAAACCTGATACAATCCCTGCTCTATATAAACAACCGAACCGATAAAATGCGCTGATATATCGTCACGCTTTCCGGCACGAATGATGTCGTCCCAAAGTTGCCGACATTGTTGTTCTGTCCATGAATAAGTCCGTTGATAAATGGGAATAACAAACTGCTGCGAACGTTTTAAAAAATCGAGTAGGCGAGCTTCTGTAGCTTTCATTCTGACGTCTTTCCGTGAAGCGATGATTTCGCAATAATAACCACTTCCTTGTGGAGGTTATAGAGAAATCCTGTTTATCCGCGACGAACAGCCCCCTCACTCCACATCCTCCCTGCGTAACCCAATATCCCTCAACCGCTCATCACTCATCTGCTGTAACACCCGCCGGGCCTGCATTTGCCGCCGCCAACGCCTCACTGCCTGCCAGAGTTGCACAAGTCCAATAAACGGTGCTTTAGCTTTGTTTTCATGAAATTCCATCGACTGCCTCCTCATCTTTCAGAGGCTTCATCATCCGTCTTCTGGCAGTTCACAATACAGATGCAAATATTAGTTTTATTTAACATACAGACAGGTTAAAACAGCATCTGCATCCGGTTTTTTAGCCTCATCTGTACCGGTTTTTCTCTCTGTATGGTCCAAAGAAGGAATACAGCATGACGCGTTATCAACATCTGGCGACTCTGCTTGCCGAGCGGATTGAGCAAGGGCTGTATCGTCACGGGGAGAAATTGCCGTCGGTGCGCAGCTTAAGTCAGGAGCACGGCGTCAGCATCAGCACCGTTCAGCAAGCCTACCTGACGCTGGAACAGCAGCAGCTGATCGTACCGCAGCCGCGTTCGGGTTATTTTGTCGCACAACGTAAAGCCCAGCCGCCAGTACCGCCGATGACGCGTCCGGTGCAGCGCCCGGTGGAAATTACCCAGTGGGATCAGGTGCTGGATATGCTGGAGGCGCATAGCGACAGTTCCATTGTTCCGTTAAGCAAAAGCACGCCGGATGTCGAAACGCCCAGCCTGAAACCGCTGTGGCGTGAGCTAAGCCGGGTGGTGCAGCATAATCTGCAAACCGTTCTCGGTTATGACTTGTTAGCCGGTCAGCGAGTGTTGCGAGAGCAGATTGCCCGCCTGATGCTCGACAGCGGCTCGGTGGTCACCGCCGATGACATCATCATTACCAGCGGCTGCCATAACTCGATGTCGCTGGCGTTAATGGCGGTGTGTAAACCGGGCGATATTGTCGCGGTCGAATCCCCCTGTTATTACGGTTCGATGCAGATGCTGCGAGGCATGGGCGTGAAAGTGATTGAAATCCCAACCGATCCAGAAACTGGCATCAGCGTTGAAGCGCTGGAACTGGCGCTGGAACAGTGGCCGATTAAAGGCATCATTCTGGTGCCAAACTGTAATAATCCGCTGGGATTTATTATGCCGGACGCGCGCAAACGGGCCGTTCTCTCTCTCGCTCAGCGTCATGATATTGTGATTTTTGAAGATGATGTCTATGGCGAACTGGCAACGGAGTATCCGCGCCCGCGGACCATTCATTCCTGGGATATCGACGGGCGAGTGCTGTTGTGCAGCTCGTTCAGTAAAAGTATTGCACCTGGCCTGCGTGTGGGCTGGGTCGCGCCGGGACGTTATCACGATAAACTGATGCATATGAAATACGCCATCAGCAGCTTTAATGTACCGTCCACGCAAATGGCGGCGGCAACGTTTGTGCTGGAAGGTCACTATCATCGCCATATCCGGCGGATGCGGCAGACTTATCAGCGCAATTTGGCGCTTTATACCTGCTGGATACGGGAATATTTTCCCTGCGAAATCTGTATTACGCGCCCGAAAGGCGGATTTTTACTGTGGATCGAATTGCCTGAACAGGTCGATATGGTCTGCGTCGCGCGGCAGCTGTGCCGCATGAAAATCCAGGTGGCGGCAGGCTCGATTTTCTCAGCTTCCGGCAAATACCGTAATTGTCTGCGCATCAACTGCGCTTTGCCGCTCAGCGAAACCTATCGCGAAGCACTAAAGCAAATTGGCGATGCCGTGTATCGGGCAATGGAATAAATTCGAATTAGTGCCGAGGCCCCTGATTTACTCTCACGAATAACCTGTGACTCGTTTTATCTTTATAGCGACATCGCCACGTTCTGGCATGGCTCAGGCAAAGTGTGCTTCGTTCATGCCGGATGCGGCGTGAACGCCTTACCAGGTCTACAAAATCTTTAAAGTTCAATATATTGAATGGGTTATGTAGACTTGATAAGCGTAGCGCACCAGGCAGCTTTGCGTTTGTCATAAGTCTCTGATTAGTACTCGATCCAAGGATCGCGCTTGCTTTCAGGCAAGGGCTGCTCTAATGCCTGCATTTGCTCTGCCGAAAGTCCGGTATATCGTTGTATCCATTCAGGATCGGCCCCATTCTGCAACAACAATCGGAGGAGGCTCCGTTCCCCTTCTACTTTCCCTTCTTTCCTCCCCCTCTCCCTTCCCAACAGCCATCCATCATTATGAATTCGCTCTGCAATCGTCATTATTCGCTCCCTTTGTTGTGGCATTCGACTGGTTAGTTCGCTGATAAACTCTTTAAAACGCGCTTCATCGCCAGTCAGTAAAATGTAATTTAACAGCGCGGTTATCTGGCTGTCATTAGCACACTCTGTAACCAGTAATAGTACCAGTTGATCGATAAGCCCCATCAGATCGCGCTGGCGAATATGCTTTTGGATCAACTCCAACAGGGCGACTCTGCGATGCTGCACAATCTCGTCGTCTGGCACGACAGTGACATCCACCAGCGGGAACGCTGCGGTATAAAGCTTCCGTGCGGTGGTCGGGTCAGCAAATTTGTCCAGCCAGCACAGGGACCAGGGATAAGGACTACGGCTACCGTGATAAAACAGCATCGGGATGACCAGCGGTAGCGGCCGGCGTTTATCATGCTCGATATGGCGCTGCATCACCGCCATGGAATATCGCATCAGGCGAAAGGCCATATGGATATCCTCGCGGCTCTGATGTTCAATCACTACGTAAATATAACCATCACCTTCACGGGTCTTTACCGACCACAGAATATCGGAGTGTAGCGCCCGCAATTTTTCATCGACAAAGCTGGCGGATTCCAGTTTTAAGCTGTCGAGATCGCACAGTTCACGTAAATCTTTAGGTAAGTGGATCTCCATAAAATCCCGCGCGGTGTCAGGGTGTGTGAGAAAAGATTTAAATAGTGCATCGTGCGGTGTGCTGGTCGTGAAGTTTGTCATGGCGATCCGTCACCTGTAGATAAGATGGCCCGACTTTAGCGGCTAACAAAACCATTCTCACCCGGCAATTTCCCGTTCCCTATTTTTGTTCCTCTGCAAACGATACATTTTTCCGGAAACAGGCTCGCGTTTTACATTTCCTGTACCCGGCAGATATTCCCCTTTCCACCGCACTCTTTTGATTAACCGCAAATTTTAATTACACTTAAGGTGTATATTTTCTATGCAACCCATCAATTCAAGAGGTGTAATGTGCTGATGACTATTTGTAATCGTTATACATTCTGACCTGGAGTCAGAAAGTATTTCTCTGTCTGTGTGTTCACAGGCAGTGTGATTGATTACATGAAATTCAGTACATTTGCAGTCTCGTTGCCCTTCTCGCCTGCCTTTCGTCATTACCGACGGTATTGAATTTCGTTTTCCCCGTTGGGGTTCTCCGGACAAGGAGTTGTTTGTTATGCCACGTTTTTTTGCCCGCCATGCCGCCACGCTGTTTTTCCCGATGGCGTTGATTTTGTATGACTTTGCCGCCTATCTTTCGACGGATCTGATCCAGCCGGGGATCATTAATGTGGTCCGTGATTTTAATGCCGATGTCAGTCTGGCCCCGGCTGCCGTCAGTCTCTATCTCGCGGGCGGTATGGCGTTACAGTGGCTGCTGGGGCCGCTTTCCGACAGGATTGGCCGCAGGCCGGTGCTGATTACCGGGGCGTTAATTTTTACCCTTGCCTGCGCCGCGACAATGTTCACCACGTCAATGACACAATTTCTTATCGCGCGTGCAATTCAGGGCACCAGTATCTGTTTTATTGCCACCGTTGGTTATGTCACGGTGCAGGAGGCGTTCGGACAGACAAAAGGGATCAAGTTGATGGCGATTATCACCTCCATCGTACTGATTGCGCCGATTATTGGCCCGCTTTCCGGCGCAGCTCTGATGCACTTTGTGCACTGGAAAGTCCTTTTTGCCATCATTGCGGTTATGGGTTTTATCTCATTTGTTGGCTTACTGCTGGCGATGCCAGAGACGGTGAAGCGCGGCGCGGTTCCATTTAGCGCCAAAAGCGTCTTGCGCGATTTTCGTAATGTCTTTTGCAATCGGCTGTTCCTCTTTGGCGCAGCAACCATCTCTTTAAGCTATATCCCCATGATGAGTTGGGTGGCTGTCTCGCCGGTGATCCTGATCGACGCGGGCGGCTTAACAACTTCGCAGTTCGCCTGGACACAGGTTCCGGTGTTCGGCGCGGTGATTGTCGCGAATGCCATCGTGGCGCGTTTCGTTAAAGATCCGACCGAACCGCGCTTTATCTGGCGTGCCGTACCCCTTCAACTGGTTGGCCTCGCGCTGTTGATTATCGGCAATCTGCTGTCACCGCACGTCTGGCTGTGGTCGGTGCTGGGCACCAGTTTGTATGCTTTCGGGATTGGTTTGATCTTCCCGACCTTATTCCGCTTTACGCTTTTTTCCAATAACTTACCGAAAGGGACCGTCTCCGCATCGCTGAATATGGTGATCCTGATGGTGATGTCTGTCTCGGTCGAAATCGGCCGCTGGCTGTGGTTTAACGGCGGTCGCTTGCCGTTTCATCTGTTAGCCGTCGTGGCGGGCGTTATCGTCGTTTTCACCCTGGCAGGATTGCTTAATCGCGTGCGCCAACATCAGGCTGCCGAGCTGGCGGAGGAGCGGTGATTTTTGCGCGATCCTGCCGTCAGGCTCTATTCTTAACGTTATGAATAAACTCATTGAACTCAGACGCGCCAAAATGTTGGCGCTCTCTTTATTGCTTATCGCCGCTGCTACCTTTGTCGTTACGCTGTTTTTGCCGCCCAATTTTTGGGTGAGCGGCGTGAAGGCGATTGCTGAAGCGGCGATGGTCGGCGCGCTGGCGGACTGGTTTGCGGTGGTGGCGCTGTTTCGCCGCGTGCCGATTCCGATCATTTCTCGTCATACGGCGATTATCCCGCGTAATAAAGACCGGATTGGCGAAAATCTCGGTCAGTTCGTGCAGGAAAAATTTCTCGATACCCAGTCGCTGGTGGCATTGATTCGACGTCACGAACCGGCGTTGTTGATTGGCAACTGGTTTAGTCAGCCGGAGAACGCCCGCCGCGTTGGTCAGCATCTGTTGCAGATCATGAGCGGTTTTCTTGAACTGACCGATGATGCGCGTATTCAGCGCCTGCTTAAGCGCGCAGTCCATCGGGCGATTGATAAGGTCGATCTTTCCGGCACCAGTGCGTTGATGCTGGAGAGTATGACCAAAAACGATCGTCATCAGGTGCTGCTGGATACGCTGATCGCACAGTTGATCGCCCTTCTCCAGCGCGATAAATCGCGCAAGTTTATTGCCCAGCAAATTGTTCGCTGGCTGGAGAGCGAGCATCCGCTGAAAGCCAAAATTTTGCCTACTGAATGGCTGGGCGAACATAGCGCGGAGTTGGTTTCTGACGCGGTGAATTCTTTGCTTGATGATATCAGCCGCGATCGTGCGCATCAGATCCGCCATGCGTTTGATCGCGCCACCTTTGCCCTGATCGACAAGCTGAAAAACGATCCTGAAATGGCAGCGCGAGCCGATGCCGTAAAAAGTTATCTGAAAGAAGATGAAGCTTTTAACCGCTATCTCAGTGAATTGTGGGGGGATTTGCGGGAATGGCTGAAAGCGGACATCAACAGTGAAGATTCTCGCGTGAAAGAACGTATCGCGCGGGCGGGGCAATGGTTTGGCGAAACGTTAATTGCCGATGATGCCTTGCGGGCGTCGTTAAATGGTCACCTGGAACAAGCCGCGCACCGCGTCGCGCCTGAGTTTTCCGCATTCCTGACGCGCCACATCAGCGATACAGTAAAAAGCTGGGATGCTCGGGATATGTCGCGGCAAATCGAGTTAAATATCGGCAAAGATCTGCAGTTTATCCGTGTCAACGGTACGCTGGTTGGCGGTTGTATTGGGCTAATTTTATATTTGTTGTCGCAGCTCCCGGCCTTGTTCCCCCTCAGCAATTTTTAGAAATCCATGAAAAACTAAGTGGCTAACCGCGAGAGAGATCAAATAAACCACACTAAAAGAATGGTAATAATGTGGCCTCTTTTCATTATCTCCCGTGGTACGGGGAAGGAAAATCATGTCACTTATCACCGATCTACCCGCCATTTTTGATCAGTTCTCTGAAGCTCGCCAGAAAGGCTTTCTCACCGTCATGGATCTCAAGGAGCGCGGCATTCCGCTGGTTGGCACCTACTGCACCTTTATGCCGCAAGAGATCCCGATGGCAGCCGGTGCAGTTGTGGTTTCGCTCTGTTCCACCTCTGATGAAACCATTGAAGAAGCGGAGAAAGATCTGCCGCGCAACCTCTGCCCGCTGATTAAAAGCAGCTACGGCTTCGGCAAAACCGATAAATGCCCCTACTTCTACTTTTCTGATCTGGTGGTCGGTGAAACCACCTGCGACGGCAAAAAGAAAATGTATGAATACATGGCGGAGTTTAAGCCCGTTCATGTGATGCAGTTGCCAAACAGCGTTGAGGACGATGCCTCACGCGCGTTATGGAAAGCCGAGATGCTGCGCTTGCAAAAAACGGTAGAAGAACGTTTTGGGCACGAAATTAGCGAAGATGCTCTGCGCGATGCCATTGCGCTGAAAAACCGCGAACGTCGCGCACTGGCTAATTTTTATCATCTTGGGCAGTTAAATCCTCCGGCGCTTAGCGGCAGCGACATTCTGAAAGTGGTTTACGGCGCAACCTTCCGGTTCGATAAAGAGGCGTTGATCAATGAACTGGATGCAATGACCGCCCACGTTCGTCAGCAGTGGGAAGAAGGCCAGCGACTGGACCCGCGTCCGCGCATTTTAATCACCGGCTGCCCGATTGGCGGCGCAGCAGAAAAAGTGGTGCGCGCGATTGAAGAGAATGGCGGCTGGGTTGTCGGTTATGAAAACTGCACCGGGGCGAAAGCGACCGAGCAATGCGTGGCAGAAACGGGCGATGTCTACGACGCGCTGGCGGATAAATATCTGGCGATTGGCTGCTCCTGTGTTTCGCCGAACGATCAGCGCCTGCAAATGCTCAGCCAGATGGTGGAAGAATATCAGGTCGATGGCGTAGTTGATGTGATTTTGCAGGCGTGCCATACCTACGCGGTGGAATCGCTGGCGATTAAACGTCATGTGCGTCAGCAGCACAACATTCCTTATATCGCTATTGAAACAGACTACTCCACCTCAGATATCGGGCAGCTCAGCACCCGTGTCGCGGCCTTTATTGAGATGCTGTAAGGAGTGGCAGTGACATATTCGATTGGCATTGATTCTGGTTCTACCGCCACCAAAGGGATCTTACTGGCAGACGGCGTGATTACGCGCCGTTTCCTCGTTCCAACACCCTTTCGTCCGGCAACAGCAATTACTGAAGCCTGGGAAACTCTGCGCGAAGGGTTAGAAACAACGCCGTTTCTGACGCTCACCGGCTACGGACGGCAACTGGTGGATTTTGCCGATAAACAGGTGACGGAAATCTCCTGTCACGGGCTGGGCGCACGGTTTCTTGCGCCAGCAACGCGCGCGGTAATCGACATCGGTGGTCAGGACAGCAAAGTGATTCAGCTTGATGATGACGGTAACCTGTGCGATTTCCTGATGAATGACAAATGCGCGGCGGGCACCGGGCGTTTCCTGGAAGTGATCTCGCGCACGCTTGGCACCAGCGTCGAGCAACTCGACAGCATTACTGAAAATGTCAGACCGCACGCCATCACGAGTATGTGCACAGTGTTTGCCGAATCAGAAGTGATCAGCCTGCGCTCAGCGGGCGTCGCGCCAGAAGCGATTCTCGCCGGAGTGATTAACGCGATGGCGCGGCGGAGTGCCAATTTCATTGCTCGTCTCTCCTGTGAAGCGCCGATTCTGTTTACTGGTGGCGTTAGTCATTGCCAGACGTTTGCCCTGATGCTGGAATCTCATCTGGGAATGCCGGTAAATACCCATCCTGATGCGCAATTTGCTGGCGCAATTGGCGCAGCGGTAATTGGTCAACGAGTGAGAAAACGCCGATGAAAGAGTTTTTATTTTTATTTCACTCCACGGTCGGCGTCATACAAACCCGCAAGGCGTTGCAGGCAGCGGGCATGACTTTTCGCGTCAGCGATATTCCCCGTGATTTACGCGGCGGCTGCGGGTTATGCATTTGGCTGACCTGCCTGCCCGGCGAGGAAATACAATGGGTGATCCCTGGGCAGACCGAAGCGATATATTGCCAGCAGGGCAGCGACTGGCAGTGCGTGGTGCATTACGATTCAGAAGCGTCAACCAGGCAATAAGACCTTTAAATATAACGCCCGGATATTTGGTTGCACATTACCGGGTTTCTCCGCGTTAAGGATTCATTAAGGTCGCTACGTATACTTCTCGATATCTTATTGATTTGCCTTAAAGGGATTACCGTGACAAAAAGTATTTCGTTAAGTAAACGCATCTTCGTTATTGTGATTCTTTTTGTCATTGTGGCAGTGTGTACTTTCTTCGTGCAATCTTGCGCCCGTAAAAGCAATCATGCAGCATCATTTCAGAATTACCACGCCACCATTGACGGCAAAGAAATTGCAGGCATAACGAATAATATCTCTTCGCTGACCTGGTCGGCACAAAGCAATACTCTTTTTAGCACTATCAACAAACCTGCCGCCATTGTTGAAATGACCACCAATGGTGATTTTATCCGCACCATTCCGCTCGATTTTGTTAAGGATCTCGAGACGATCGAATACATTGGCGATAATCAGTTTGTCATTAGCGATGAGCGCGATTACGCCATTTATGTGATTTCACTGACCCCAAACTCGGAAGTAAAAATCCTCAAAAAAATAAAAATCCCGCTGCAGGAATCCCCAACCAATTGCGGTTTTGAAGGGTTGGCTTATTCTCGCCAGGATCACACTTTCTGGTTTTTTAAAGAAAAATCCGATTGAGGTCTACAAAGTTAACGGGCTGTTAAGTAGCAATGAATTACACATCAGCAAAGACGAGGCACTACAACGGCAATTTACTTTAGATGATGTGTCCGGCGCAGAATTTAACCAACAAAAAAATACGCTTCTGGTGCTGTCTCATGAATCTCGCGCACTCCAGGAAGTAACGCTGGTTGGCGAGGTTATCGGTGAAATATCACTAACCAAAGGTAGTCGAGGTTTGTCGCATAACATCAAACAGGCCGAAGGGATTGCGATGGATGCCTCTGGTAATATTTATATCGTTAGCGAACCAAATCGTTTTTATCGCTTTACCCCTAAATCATCGCATTAACAGGCTGGCATGCTTCACCTTTTTGTTATTAACTTGTTAACAACAAAAATGACAAACAAGGTTAAACATGCCTTCGTCCACGCATCCCGTAGAACGCTTTTCTTTCAGCACCGCGCTTTTCGGGATGCTGGTTCTGACCCTAGGTATGGGATTAGGTCGCTTCCTTTATACGCCTATGTTGCCCGTCATGATGGCGGAAGGGGCGTTTTCATTTAGCCAGCTCTCGTGGATTGCCAGCGGCAACTATGCGGGGTATCTGGCTGGCAGTCTGCTATTTTCGTTTGGCGCATTTCACCAGCCATCGCGCCTGCGCCCATTTCTGTTGGCTTCTGCCCTGGCGAGCGGGTTGTTGATCCTCGCAATGGCATGGTTGCCGCCATTTATTCTGGTGTTATTGATTCGCTTCCTGGCGGGTGTCGCCAGCGCCGGTATGCTGATTTTTGGTTCGACGCTGATTATGCAGCACACGCGCCATCCTTTTGTGCTGGCAGCTTTGTTTTCTGGCGTTGGCATTGGCATCGCACTGGGCAATGAATATGTTCTGGCAGGCCTGCATTTTGACCTCTCCTCGCAAACGTTATGGCAAGGCGCCGGGGCGCTTTCTGGCATGATGCTGATTGCACTTACGCTTTTAATGCCCTCGAAAAAACACGCCATCACACCAATGCCATTGGCAAAAACGGAGCAACAGATAATGAGCTGGTGGTTACTGGCTATTCTGTACGGCCTGGCGGGATTTGGTTATATCATCGTCGCGACTTACCTGCCGCTCATGGCGAAAGACGCGGGCCAGCCTGTGCTGACGGCTCATCTTTGGACACTGGTTGGCTTGTCGATTGTCCCAGGTTGTTTTGGCTGGCTGTGGGCAGCCAAACGGTGGGGAGCATTACCTTGCCTGACCGCGAATTTGCTGGTGCAGGCGATCTGCGTGCTGTTAACTCTCGCCAGCAGCTCTCCTTTATTACTCATCATCAGCAGTATTGGTTTTGGCGGCACCTTTATGGGGACGACCTCGCTGGTGATGACCATCGCCCGCCAGCTTAGCGTGCCGGGAAATCTTAACCTTTTGGGCTTTGTGACACTCATTTATGGTATCGGGCAAATTCTTGGCCCAGCGCTGACCAGCATGCTCGGCAACGGAACGTCGGCCCTCGCCAGTGCCACGCTCTGCGGCGCGGCGGCGCTATTTATCGCAGCATTAATCTGCGGGATGCAAATATTCAAATTGCATACGAATTATTCTTAAGTAATTTAACGAATTTAACTTTTCAGTACATCACGTAAAATAATTAAAACATCCTTTTTCTTTGGAGGTACTCAGCCACCGCCGTTATTGTTCCTGGTTTAGCAATTCCACGGCCAATTCATTATTTCTGGTCACATTATAGTCAGGATCGTTTTATATCTCCGTGCTAGAAAAAACAAGTTTAATTCTGTTTTTTCACGGAAGGTCACTATGTCTTCAACAAATGCGCATCAAATAAAAAATAATGATCAAAACTCTTTATGTGGTCTGGGTGACAAAATACGCCGCCTGACCGCCGGAGTTTGTTTATTTACCCAAATTTTTTTCCCCGTCATGGCGACGGCACAAAATGTGGTACACGCTAAACCTCAGACGACAGTTTCATCTCCGTCCCCTCTAATAGAAAATAATACTGTGCCTTACACGCTTGGTGCGCTGGAATCAGCGCAAAGCGTTGCTGATCGATTCGGTATTTCACTGGAGGAGCTTCGTCGTCTTAATCAGTTCCGTACTTTTGCTCGCGGCTTTGATAACGTGCGCCAGGGTGAAGAGCTGGATGTTCCGGCAACAACCTTGCAGAAAAGTCATGAGCAACAAAATGCCGTACCGCCTGCGAATGGCGAAAACACGCTGGAGAATCAAATAGCCAGCACTTCGCAGCGAGTTGGCACCCTGCTTTCACAAGATATGAATAGTGAGCAGGCCAGCGGCATGGCGCGTGGTTGGGCGTCTTCAGAAGCCTCAGGCGCGATGACTGATTGGTTAAATAACTTTGGCACTGCGAGAATCTCTCTGGGTGTGGATGAAGATTTCAGCCTGAAAAATTCGCAATTCGACTTCCTGCATCCGTGGTATGACACACCTGATTATCTGCTCTTCAGCCAGCATACCCTTCACCGAACAGACGATCGTACCCAGATCAACACCGGTTTGGGCTGGCGTCATTTCACCCCCAGCTGGATGTCAGGCATCAACCTGTTTTTTGACCACGACCTGAGCCGCTATCACTCCCGCGCGGGTCTTGGCGCAGAATACTGGCGTGATTATCTGAAGTTGAGCAGCAACGCTTATATCGGCCTGACTGGCTGGCGTAGCGCACCGGAATTGGATAATGACTACGAAGCCCGCCCGGCCAACGGCTGGGATTTACGCGCGGAAGGCTGGTTACCAGCCTGGCCACAACTGGGTGGAAAACTGGTCTATGAACAATACTATGGTGATGAAGTGGCGCTGTTTGACAAGAATGATCGCCAAAGTAATCCCCATGCTATTACCGCGGGCCTCAACTATACCCCCTTCCCGCTTCTGACTCTCAGTGCGGAACAGCGTCAGGGGAAACAAGGTGAAAATGACACACGTTTTGCCGTTGATCTGACCTGGCAACCCAGCAGTTCAATGCAGAAACAGCTTAACCCGGACGAAGTGGCCGGACGGCGCAGTCTGGCCGGTAGTCGTTATGACCTGATTGATCGCAACAACAACATCGTTCTGGAATATCGCAAGAAAGAGCTGATTCGCCTGAGTCTACTGGATCCGGTGAAAGGAAAGTCTGGAGAAATAAAACCGCTGGTTTCCTCGATACAGACCAAATATGCCCTGAAAGGCTATAACATCGAAGCCGCTGCGCTGGAAGCTGCCGGAGGTAAAGTCAGCACGTCTGGAAAAGATATCACGGTCACGCTGCCAGGTTACCGCTTCACTAACACTCCAGAAACCGATAATACATGGTCGATAGACGTTACCGCCGAGGATGTAAAAGGTAACCTGTCACGTCATGAACAAAGCATGGTCGTCATTCAGGCTCCGACATTAAGCCAGAAAGATTCTCTGTTATCCGTTAATCCGCTAACCGTGGCTGCAGATAAAAAATCGACGACCACATTGACCGTTACTGCGCACGATTCCGACGGAACTCCGGTGCCGGGGCTGGCGCTGCAAACCCGCAGTGAAGGCGTTCAGGATATCACCCTGTCTGACTGGACAGATAACGGTGATGGTAGTTACACACAGATGCTGACCGCCGGAACGACATCAGGTTCAGTAACACTGACGCCGCAAATTAACGGTGAGAGTGCGGTAAAAGAATCCATTGTCGTTAATATCGTCCCTGTTGTCTCATCCCGCGACCATTCATCAATAACAATTGATAACGTATCGTATTATGCCGGAGACGACATCAAGGTTAGGGTGGAACTGAAAGACGACAGCAATCAACCGGTTGCATATCAAAAAGAGGAATTGGTAAAAGCCGTTACTGTCGAAAACAGCAAACCTGGCGCCACGATTGTCTGGCACGAAGAGCAGCCTGGCGTTTATACCGCGAATTATCCGGCCCATAAGCAAGGGACAGCACTAAGGGCACAACTTAGCCTTCACAACTGGAATGCTCCACTGCAATCACATATTTATAACATTGAGGCAAACCAGAATAAGGCTCGCGTTGCCACATTATCAGCGACAAATAATGACGTTTACGCCGATAAAAAGACATTTAATACCCTCACGATCAACGTCACTGATGAGAGTGATAATCCCCTGACAAATCATCAGGTTACCTTTAAGAATGAAAAAGGAAGCGCGGAGTTTGTCGAACCGCCGCAGCAAAATACGGATGCATATGGTGTTGCCACAATAAACATGGTAAGTCAGGTTGCGGAAGAAAATACGATTAGCGCCACGCTGCCAAATGGTTTCTCACAACGGATAATTGCGAAATTCGTTAGCGATTCGAGTACGCCAAAATTCAAACAACTGGTTGCCGATCCAGATACCATTATTGCTGGCAACAGCCAGGGCAGTACTCTGACCGCCACCGTCACAGACTTTCATAACAACCCGTTAAAAGATATGAAAGTGAATTTTGTGGCACCTGGTGGCTCGCAACTGGACAACACGTCCGC
>OOCW01001768.1_pt1 | contig 14095 bp, 13 predicted proteins | sample 1671201 | NCBI WGS metagenome assembly OOCW01 (sample SAMN06348132, study PRJEB24527) | human gut metagenome | biome: human gut; feature: ankylosing spondylitis patient; material: feces | host: Homo sapiens | place: China | collected 2015-10
GATTTCTCATTTATATTTGCGTCATCATATTTAATGATATTTTATACAAAAGTATTAGGAGTAAGCGCTGCAACAGTTGGAACATGTTTCTTAGTAGCAAGATGTATAGATGCATTCACAGATATAGGTATAGGACGTATAGTAGATAAAAGCAAACCGGGAAAATATGGTAAATTCCGTACTTGGATATTAAGAGTAGCTGGACCGGTTGCACTTATGAACTTCTTAATGTATCAACATAGTTTAGTAAATGCACCTATGGTATTTAGAGTAATAGCAATGTTTGCAACATATATATTATGGGGATCAGTATTCTATACTGCTATCAACATACCATACGGATCAATGTCATCAGTTATGACTGATGATACAAAAGAAAGAGCATCTCTTTCAACATGGAGAAATATTGGAGCAACATTTGCGGGGATAATAATAGGTGCTGTAACACCTCAATTAATTTATAGCGCAGATGCTGCTGGAAATCAAATAATAAATCCACAAACATTTACTACAGTTGTAGCAGTATTTTCAATAGGCGCATTCATTTGTTATATGTTATGCTTTGCACTAACAACTGAACGTGTTAAGAGTGAGGTTCAAGAAAATCAAGAATCACTTTCTTTAATAGATACATTTAAAGCTTTATTAGCAGATAAAGCAATGATTTCTTTCTTAGCAGTAGCGGTAATTTTAACATTTAGTTCGCTTATGGCACAAACAGTAAATACTTATTTATGTATCGATTATTTCAATGATGTAAACGCTTTATCTATATTAAATATGATAACTTTACCAGTTGTTTTATTACTTAGCATAGTAGCAGCTAAATTATCACAAAAATTAGGAAAACGTGAATTTGCAATGATAGGTTTAATATCAGCAGGTTTAATATTCTTAGCAGCATATTTTATAAAAATAGATAATGCATATACTTTCATAGCTGTATTTGCTTTAGTAACACTTGGTACATCAACATTTAATATATTAATGTGGGCATTTATAACTGATATAATAGACCATTCTGAAATAAAAACAGGGGAAAGAAATGATGCAACTGTATATGGTTTAATTTCTTTCATTAGAAAATTAGGTCAAGCAATAGGTGGAGCTATGACAGGATATGCCTTAACATTTATAGGGTATGACTCACTAGCATCAGTTCAGGTTGAAAATGTAAAAGAGGGGATTTATACATTAAGTACATTATTCCCAGGAGCTTGTTATTTATTAGCAGGTCTATTATTAATGTTTACATATCCTTTAACTAAGAAAGTTGTTGAAGAAAATATAGGGAAGTTAGCTAAATTACGTGAAGTTAGAAATTAATATAAAATATATAGCAATATAAATTATTAAAATATGGGAGATATGAAGATGGTAAATTTAAAAGCAAAACCTTATTATTTAAATGAAGAAGCTATATCATGGGTTGAAGAAACTCTTAAATCAATGACGATAGAAGAAAAAATAGGTCAACTTTTTGTAAATATGGGATCTTCAACAGAAGAACAATACTTAAAGGACTCTTTAGAAAAATATAAATTTGGAGCAGTTAGATATAATCCAGGAACTGCTGAACAAGTATTAAATCAAAATAGAATATTACAAGAAAATTCAAAAATACCTCTATTAATAGCTGCTAATGCTGAAAGTGGTGGTAATGGAGTTTTCATGGGTGGAACAGAAGTTGCAACACCTATAAAAATAGGAGCTACAAGAAATGTAGATTATGCTTATGAAATGGGACGTGTATCTGGTATAGAATCTGCAGCTGTAGGAGCTAATTGGACTTTTGCACCTGTTACAGATATAATGCTTAATTGGAGAAATCCTGTTATACAAACTCGTACATTTGGTGACGATGCAGATAGAGTATTAGAAATGAGTAAAGCATACATGAAAGGTTTCATGGAAAGTAATGGTATATGTGCAATGAAACACTTCCCAGGAGATGGTGTTGATGAAAGAGATCAACATTTATCAAATAGTAGCAACTCATTATCTTGTGAAGAATGGGATAACACATTTGGAAAAGTATACAGTGGAATGATAGATGCAGGTATACACTCTATAATGGTAGGACATATCATGTTACCTGCTTATGAAAGAAAATATAATAAAGATTTAGTTGAAGGTGGAGAAATAATGCCTGCAACTGTAAGTAAAGCTGTAATAACAGACTTATTAAAAGGTCAATTAGGATTTAATGGGATTGTTGTAACTGATGCATCTCACATGGTTGGATTAACATCAAGAATGAAACGTAGTGATATGCTTCCTGCTTCAATAGCAGCAGGTTGTGACTTATTCTTATTCTTTAATGACCCAGATGAAGATTTCGGATACATGATGGATGGTTATAAAAATGGAATAATAAGTGATGAAAGATTAAATGATGCTGTAAGAAGAATACTTGGAACAAAAGCATATTTAGGACTTCATAAAAAAGATAAAAAAGAAATAGTTCCTTCAAAAGAAGAAGCTTTAAGTATGATAGGACAAGAAGAGTTCAAAAATATAGCTAGAGAAATATCTGATGAAGCTATTACTTTAGTTAAAAATGTTGATAAAACAATACTTCCTATATCAGTAGAAAAAAATAAAAGAATACTACTTATAGAACAAGAAATATCTAACCCTGTAATGGCAATGTTCATGGGTGCTGGAAATAAAAAGACATTTACAGAATACTTCAAAGAAAAATTAGAAGCAGAAGGATTTGAAGTGGAAATTTATGAATCACCAATAGATAAAGTTAAGAGAGTAAGTAGAGAAGAAGCTGGAAAAATAATGATGAATGCTTATTCTGCAAAAGCTCCAATAACTGATTTAACTGATAAATATGACTTAGTTATACAATTAGCAAGTATATATAATGCTGCTGGTACAACTCAAAGAATAGAATGGAAAATGAGTAAAGGAACTCCAGATATACCTTGGTATATACATGAATTACCTACCATATTTGTCTCTTTATGCTCTCCATTCCACTTAGCAGATGTGCCACAAGTTAAAACATATATAAACTGCTATGATAAAAATGAGCATACATTAGATGCCTTAGTAGAAAAATTACTAGGACGTTCAGAATTTAAAGGTAAGGATCCTGTTGATTCATTCTGTGGATTAGAAGATACACGTTGGTAATATATAAAGGTCATAGATTTTTATAAAAATCTATGACCTTTACTAATTTGTTAAAAACTTCAAGTATGATTAAATTGTTTTACTAGATTAGGCAAATAATTTTTTTTCATCATTAAATATTCATTTTTTGTTAATTGAAATATATAAGAAGTTTGAGAAGTATTTTTAACTTTAGAATTGTTCACATGTTTAAAATTTAAAATATCTAAACATTTAGTACTGTATTTATTATTGGAATAAGTAACTGCAATTATTTTATCTAAATTCATCAATTCAAAACCAGTAATAAGAGAAACAATACATAATTCAGTAGCAAAGTCATGTCCCCAATATTTAGGATTAAGGCAAATACCTATCTCACCTTCTATTGAATTTGGGGGAAGATTGTTAAATCCTGTATTTGCAATGACTTTTTTATCTCGTTTATAATAGACTGCATAATTACTAACGTTCCCATTTTTATAATTGTTAATAAAATAGGTTTGTATAAATTTTTTCGTAACACCTATATTCTTATGAGGTTTAAAAGGCAAGTATTTTACTACTTTTTCTTGACTAAGATATTCATAAAAATCTGGCACATCATTAATATTTATTGGTCTGAATATGAATTTTGGTGTTTCAATAATTTTCATTTGGGGATACTGGGAGTCTGAAAGTTTATATCCAAATATACTATTCATAATTGTACCTCTTTATAATTCATATTTATTATAAATTATGTATTTATAGAAAAATATGTTAAAGAAGACTTATAGTATTAAGTTTTATTTGTGATTAGTATATAATATATATGTTAGCTAATTTTAACAAAAACATAATGGGGGTAGATATATGTATTACATAGGTGTAGACGTAGGTGGAACAGGAATAAAAGCAGGTATTGTAGATGAAAATGGCCAAATACTTTACAGAGAAGAATGTAAAACAAACGTGGAAGGCGGATTTGAAAAAGCAAAGCAGGATATAAAACAATTAATAGAAAATCTATTAGTAAAATCAAATCTTACTAATAATGATATAAAATCAATAGGATTTGGATTACCAGGCCTTGTTGATAATAAAGGTTATGCAAGTTGTGTCAATTTAAAATGGCAAGATATACCGTTTATAAGTGAAATACAATCATTATTTGATGATATAGAAATATATGCAGGAAATGATGCTACAGTAGCAGCTTTAGCTGAAAGTAAGTTTGGAACTATGAAAGATAATGATATAGCAGTAATGCTTACTTTAGGAACAGGTCTAGGTGCTGGAATTATAATAAATGGAAAACCTCTTATAGGTGCTCATGGAATGGCATCAGAGATAGGACATTGCATAGTAGGTGAAAATTATTATGACTGTAACTGTGGAAGTAATGGATGCTTTGAGACTTTCTGCTCTGCCACAGCAATGATAAACTATGCTAAAAAATTAATAAAAGATGGCATGGATAGTTTAATAATGAAGGAATGTAATAATAATTACGATAAAATAAATGCAAAAGTAATATTTGATTGCTATAGAGAAAATGATGAAGTTGCAAAGTTAGTTGTAAACAGATTTAAGTATTACTTAGGAAAAGGGATAGGATCCCTTATAAATACATTAGATCCAGGAATAATATCTATAGGTGGAGGTTTATCGAAATCAGGAGATATTATACTTGATGGATTAGAAGAAGAAATAAAGAAAAATGTTTTACATAAAAATAAAAAATTCGCAGATATAAATATAGCCACTTTAGGAAATGATGCAGGGATAATAGGAGCTGCATTTTTAAGCTAGATTTATAAATAGATGTAAATTTATAGATATAAATATAATTTACATCTATTTTTTTATGTGTGTGGATATTTTTCTATTTATTTCCAAAAATATACTGTTTAAATCGAGCCAAAAAGTATATTAATTATAGTGTATATTGAATAAGATGATAGGAGGGATATTAAGTGGAAGAATCAAAAGCAATTGAAATGATAAAGAGGTTTCCTACTATTATAGAAAATATAAAAAATCCTACTGATGAAATGAAACTACTTGCCATTAGTAAAAATGGGCTTGTATTAAAATTTATAGATAATCCAACAAAAGAGATGCAGGAGTTGGCCATAGAAAATAATGTGAGAGCAATTCAATATATAGAATATCCCACAGAAGAAATGATGATAAAAGCTGTTAATGAAGGATGGAGTATATTAGATTATATTAAAAATCCCACTGATAAAGTAATTAAATTAGCTATTAATCAAGCGGGATGGGCTATACAATATGTTAAAAATCCAAGTGAGGAGTTACAATTATTAGCTGTTAGAAAAAATTATGATTCTTTAAAATATATAGAAAATCCAAGTGAAAAAGTACAAGAAGAAGCTGTAAAAATTTCGTACGATGCTTTAAGATATTTAAAATCACCAAGTTTAAAAGCGCAACTTATAGCAGTTAAAAATAATGAGGCAGCAATTAAATTTGTAAAAGATTTAAATAAAGATAAAATAAAAGAATTCCTAAAAGTAAATATTTTAGTAATTAAATATGTTACTAAGGAAATAGATAAAGAGGATTTAGAAGACGTACTAAAAGAAGTTTTAAATAGAGAAAATATAGAAGAAAAGTATGTTAGAGATTTTCTCAATTGCTCTATTATAGATAGAAATAGTGAATTTATACAAATAGACAAGATTATGTTTATTTATAAATATGGAAGTAAAACAGCAAAAAAAATAGCTGTAGATGAAAGACTAAAAATGATTTAGGAGATGGACAGGATGAATTTTATAGATACATTAAAAAGTGTTGAGTTAGTACTCGCTACAGAAGAAGTACCTTTAATAGTTGGGGAAAGTGGTATAGGAAAAACAGCTTTGGCAAATAAATTAGCAAAGGAAAATAACTGGAGCTTAGTTGTAATAGATGGAAACCTTCTTAAAGAAGGTGAAATAGGAGGACTTCCAACAGTTGAATCTTATATAACAGAAGATAATAAGGGAAATAAAATAGAAAAGAAAACTACAATATATGCAGTGCATAATAAATTAAGAGAAATTGATGAAGAAGTTGAAAAAGGAAATACAGTCCTTTTATTTATAGATGAGATAAATCGTTGTGAACATACGGTTCAACAAGAGCTTATGAACTTAATTTTAAATAGAGAAATAAATGGTTATAAATTACCGAAACAAGTGAAAATCATAGCAGCTATGAACCCATCAAGTAAATACGGTTCAGACTTTGATTATCAAGTTGTTGATATGGATGCGGCTCAAGAAAACAGATTTGTATGGTTAAATATGGAGCCAGATCATAATGTATGGATAAAATGGGCAATAGATGCTGGAATAGAACCAAAAGTTATAGAATTTATTTCTACTTTCCCAGAATATTTAAATAAAGTAAATGAAGATGATGTAAGGGCAACTCCTAGAAGCTATGAAAGAGTTTCTAAAAGTTATGCTGTTTATAAAGAACAAATAGATTCAATCCCAAGGAATGTATTTTTAAATGTTATAAAAGGAAATGTGGGAAAAGTTATAGCAGAGGAATTTATAAGTTTTGTAGAATCAGATCGTGAACCATTAATTTCTTTTGATGATGTTTTCTCAGGAGAAACTTTAGATGAAAAAGTTATAGACAAAGTAAAAAATGAAAGTCATACAAGACTTTATATAGTTGCCATGAATATTTTAAAGACATTAGAGATAAGAATGGAAGAAAATAAATCTGATTATTATATGAATAGATTTATGGAATTCTTAAAAGCTTATCCTGTAGATTTAATGGTAGGCATAATGAAGGATATTAAAAATAGTTATGAAGAAGTTTATAAAAAGGCTATAGAAAATGAAGAATTTGTAGATATTTACTTTCAAGCTTATAGCTTAATAAGAGGTTAATAAAAATGGAAACTTATTTTCAAAAACAGATAAGAGAACTTTATGATAAAGCTATTGAAACTGTAAATACTTCTGAAATGTTAAAAGCAAATCGAAAAGGTGAAAAATTTGAAGTAAAAGTATCAGAAGATTATAAGAAGAAATTTTTTGATCTTGTGAATAAAGTTAACTTTAGTCTAATGGAAGATAAAGAAAACTTTTATGGATACTTTTTATTTCAAATTGAAAAAGAAATTAAGTTTGATATAAGTAGTGCCACATCAGTTAATTTTAAAGGAGCCAAATATGTAATATATTTTAATCCGATAATTTTCTTAGAACTTAATATAAAGCAAATGGAAACTACTATTAAACATGAAATTCTTCATATATTATCTCAGCACTTAATTAGAGCGAGAGATTTAAAGGATAAATACAGTACTTTAGCTATAAATTTAGCTATGGATGTGGTGGTAAATCAATATTTAGATTATCTACCTCAGTACTCCATCACTTTGGAGTGGATAAATAATAAGTATGACTTAAAGCTAGAGCCTTATAAAAACTTTGAATATTATTTAGAAAAAATTCAAACAGAACTGGATTTACAAGAAGATGATGAAAATGGAGAAGAAATTGATAGCAATGAAAATGTAATATCTGAATTTGATCCTGAAAAGACTCATGATACTTGGGATGACTCTGATGAGATAGATGAAAAAACACTTAGAGATTTTACTGAGAAGTTTGTTGATAATTCAAAAAAAGGAATTACTCCCACATATATTGATACAATGATAAAATCTCTTAAAAATAGTAAGGGAGAACTTCCTTGGAATTTATTTTTGAAAAAATTAATGGGAACTGTTGAAGCTAACAAAAAGAAAACCATAACTAGAAGAAATAGAAGACAACCAAATCGACTAGATTTGAGGGGAGAGCTTAGAGGTCATAAAGCAGAAATAGCCGTAGCTATTGATATAAGTGGAAGTATCAGTGATGAAGAATATAAACAAGCTATAAAAGAAGTTTTAAATATTGTAAAAAATTATAACCAAGAAATCACTATTATAGAATGTGATAAAGAAATAAGACGTGCTTATAAAGTTAAATCTGTAAAAGATGTAAAAGAAAGAGTTGCAACAGGAGGAGGCACAAAATTTAGCCCCGTATTTGAATATGCTAATAATAAAAAAATCAATCTACTAGTGTATTTTACAGATGGTAAAGGCGAAGAAAAACTAAATGTAATGCCTAGAGGATATAAAGTTTTATGGGTGATTTCAGGTAGAGGAGATAAACTTTCTTTAGAAAATCCTTATGGAGCTGTGAAAAAACTTAGCAAGATTGAAATAAAAGAAGATACAATTGATATGAGTGATGTGAGAAGTGATGGATATTCAATGAATAATCAAGCTCCAATGCTGTAAAGACTAAAAAGGACTGTCTTCACATAGATAAAATTGAAGAACAGTCTTTTTAATTATAAAAAATTATAATTATTCCCATAAAAATTTTAGAAAATATAGTTTAAAAATAAAATTTTGAGGCATATATATAATATATAAAATGTGTATATAAAATATACATTATAAAACGGAGGATAAAAATATGTTAAGTCAAAAAACAATTGATATAGTAAAAAGTACAGTACCAGCATTAAAGGAACATGGATTAGAAATAACAACTGTTTTTTACAAAACAATGTTCAAAAACAACCCAGAAGTAAAAGGTATGTTCAATATGGACAAACAAGAATCAGGAGCACAACCAAAAGCATTAGCAATGACAGTACTAGCTGCAGCTCAAAATATAGATAATTTAGAAGTTCTATTACCAGCTGTAAAAAAAATAGGACAAGTTCATGTTAATACAAATGTAAAACCAGAGCACTATCCAATAGTAGGTAAAAACTTATTAATAGCAATAAAAGAAGTTCTTGGAGATGCTGCAACAGAAGAAGTATTAAATGCATGGGGTGAAGCCTATGAAGTAATAGCTAAAGTATTTATAGATGTTGAAAAAGATATTTATGAAGGAAAATAATTATTATTAAAAATTAGCTTTGTTAGTTATTTAAGTTAATAGGTTGGATATTAAAAAGGATGGATAGCCAAAAGGTAATTCATCCTTTTAAAGTATATCATCTAAAGTGTACTTACTAAGTTCAAGTTTAAAAGATTCTAAGGCATCATTTATAATAGGTTTTAGTTTGCAACAATTATTAAGTGAGCAAGTATTATTTTCAATAGAAAAACATTCAAGAATATCTAAGTTATCTTCTGTTATCTCTAATAGTTTACCAAGATTTATATCCTTAGGATCCATTCCAAGTTTTATACCGCCATTTCTACCTTTTAAAGATAAAATATAGTTATTTGTAGATAATTTATAGACGATTTTTTTAACATGGTGAGTTGACAAGCCTAAAATTGATGATAACTCATCAACTGTTGAAAGCTTATCAGGATTATTACCCAAATACATCAGTATTCTAAAGCTATAGTCTGTAAATTTCTATAAATACATAGTTACTCCTTAATAAAAATTTATTATATATTATAAAATATAAGATTAAGCATATATCAAAAAAATATTAGTTTTAATACAAATTTTAAAAATATTTAATATAAAATTAAATATTTTTAAAAGTGTAACATACGTTACGGATTTATTTTATCTTTCTATATATAATGTGTATATGAAATGAACATTAAAATATTGGAGGAAAAAAATATGGAAAATAAAATGTTTTGTTTTCAATATCGATACTTAATCTAGCAGTTTTATAAATATAATATTAATTATAAATTAAATCCCAAATTATATAATAATAACCAAAAAAATAACTAGATATATTATATTAATAAATCTAGCTATTTCTAAATATCTTAATTTGCGTCATATTAATATTGTGAAGTAACTTATTTTAAATTTATCTTTATTTCAGTTACCAGTTCACTACTTCCATTTAAATTTTCTTTATATGCCAAAACTGTTATATATTTCATATCTTGACCTATATTATTTAAATAATAATCACCATCATAAGTATCACCACTTGACATGCCTAATCCTGCACCACTCAGTATATTTCCTTGGTCATCTTTTACTTCAGCATATAATCCTATATTTTCCTTAGATGATAAATTTAGATTAAGTGAAGTTTGAGTTAGTACAACTTTTTGAACTGTAATACCATCTTGTGTTACTTTTGGTCTTATTGTTTTTGTTTTACTTATATTAGATTTAACAGGGAATTCTAGTGACCAAGGACCATTAATATCTTCAATATGATTATATTCATGTGTCTCTCTATCGTAATCTACTGCTTCTAAGTTAAATTCCATTTTAAATATATCATACTCATTACTTTCATCTATAAATGGCTTAAAATCTATTAGCATATTACCTTTCAAAGTGTATTCATCTATGTAGTGAAATCTAGGATAAGCAAATGTATAATTTTGCATTTTTTTATTATTTATAGAAAATTTCCAATCTCGTCCTACTAACTCTAAACTATCAGCAAATTGTTCTCTAGGGTCATGAACAATAGTTTTTGCATATTTGCTTTCTTCAAATGGGACATCTGTTTTTAGTTCTAGTTCCATAAATATTTGATTATTACTATATACTACTTTATCAATATTTACAGTAAGTCCATCTTTAGAAAATGATTTATTTACTTCTGTATAGCTATCTAATAAATTATCATTATTATTATTTAGAGAGTTTTGTATCATTTGTAACATACTTCCTAATATAGGTACATTGTAAGCCAGTGATTTATTTAAAACTCCTACACTACTTAATCCAATTCCAACTATACAAATACTAGCAGCCACTGATATATTTTTTTTGAATTTATTTTTAGTTTTAATTTGTGTTCTCATTTTTTTCTTTAATTTATCTTTATCAATATTTAAATCCTCGTATTTATCTAAATCCATATCAACATTATTTAATAGTTTAAAATTATCTTTCATAATTTATATCTCCTTATAATTTAAAGTTTTTTTTATTTTCTTTCTACCCCTGGATAGCCTACTATATAAGTTTGTAACATTTGTTTTATTTGTTTTGGCTATCTCCTCAAGTTCATAACCCTCAATATAATATTTAATAAATAATTCTTTATCTTTATTATTTAGACAACGTAAAATATCTTCTACATCTTCATTTATCTCTAATTTTACTAAGTTTTTATCTATATAGTAAATTTCATTGTTTATTTCTGTTTGTTCATATTTAGCTAAATACTTTTTTCTGTAATTAATTGATTTATATTTAGCAATGGCACATATCCAATTTTTAAAGGTGTTTTTATCCTTATCATATCCATTAATACTTTCCCAAATAGATAGTAAAACATCATTTATACATTCTTCTTCGTAATTTATTAAAGTCCCTAGATGTTTTCTTACTACGGATGCTATGATTCCACCATAATTATCTATCAGCATATCCATTCCCTTAGGATTTTTTTTCTTTATATATTTAATCAATAGTTTATCTTGCAATTTATCTTCCTCCTAACATTTTGTAAAAGCTTTTACATTATTTAATTCAATTTTAATTAATAAAATCTGACACAAATAGAAAAATAATTTTTATTATTTTTTTATTTGCAACTCATTTAATGATTATATCTAAAAAAAGCACAAAAAAAGATGCCATAACTGTATTTATAACACCTTTATAAAACTATCAATTATTTTATTTCTAATTCACATTATATAATAATTGTAAACCTTATTATTATATTATAAACTTTATTGAATAATTTACCAACTAAAATAGTTATTATAGTTTATAACATATTTTATATTTTAATTTTAGGCTCTGTTAGCTAACTTCGTGATTAATTATATATCCAAGTTCGCAATTGTTATATAATGCGAATTAAATGTTATAGTTACTTAGTGTGTTCACGAAAATATTTAATTTAGCAGATACTTTTTAAAATTTAAGATTAAATTTATATAAATTTGCATTATAATTTTAATATGTCAGATTAAAGGAGGTGATTTTTAATGGATATTCTTATAGGTATATTTGTAGCTATTGCAGATTTTTTACTAACTTTATTTGCAGGTGATGATGTCCAAAAAGTTTCAAAGTTTTTAAAGAAAAAAGGCTTAATCTGATATAAGCGATGTTAACTATTTAAAGTAATAGAGCAATATACCAAAAGATATTACTCTATTATGATATTTAAACATAGATGAACAATATTAATATATTACGAACAATTTATAGTAAGCTATAAAAGTAACCACATCTTAGAATTCAATGTATTGAAAAGTCTAAGATGTGGTTATTTTTATGATATACTTATCACGAAGAAGGCTAACATAGCCTTAAGTTATAATTTTTTAATATCATAAATACGATATTTAAATTTAGAACCACTATCGTTGTCTATTAAATAAATTTTATACTTTCCTATAAAGTCATGACTTCCACCATTAGATTCAAAATATGCATTTACTTTTGCAGTATAAGTATCATCATTATTGTCATATGCATCAAGTACTTCTATACTAATCCAAGGCGCTCCATCTGCTATCATCAAATAGTACATATCATCATCACTTGAATAATACATAATATCATCAAATGCGCCATCAACTCGAGCATTATCTAGTACATCACCAGCAAAATTAGTTGTAGCGACTTTTATATATTCATTTGCGTCTTCTCTAGATACTCTTGCATAACTCTCTCCATCTTCAAAAGATGGCATTATAAAGCAGTCATCTGTTGAATAATAATTTAATATGCTATAAGCCAGTTGTGGCAAGTTTGTGTAATCTATAGTTGCATCATAATTTTGCTCATTTTCATACATATCATATAAAACTGAGCATATTATCTCTTCAACTGAAGAAATATCGATTTTCTTCTTTTCTTGATTTGAGTTATTTTTATTTTTGATGCTTCCAAATTCAGATTTATCCTCACTTTGCTCATAATTATTTTCACTCTGTTTTAATTCATTTTTTTGACACCCAACACTACAAAATGCCAAACATATTACAAGTAAAAAAGCTAATTTTTTCATAATAAATCCCCCCGTATTTATATATTTGTGCTCTCTTCCTTTTATCTCTTTTCTTTTAATATTTTCTTAATATATTGAAAATGCATATCTCTTCTTTGAGAGCCTGCAGATCTCATATTTGGAAAGGCATTTAAAAGTCTTCTATGGACAAATGTTTTACGTTTTATATTTTTAAACTTCTCTTGCATTTCGTCGATTTTTGTTTGAACTTTTAAATCACCGTATTTTTCTGAAACAGCTTTTAATCTTTGTACCACTTCTTCTGGGCTTATCTTCAACTTGCGTAAAAATTCTTCATCTTCATATAACTTGAATTTTGCATGAATTTTTTTCATATCGTCAACAATTGATGCCAAGGCATCTACCCTTACTGTTAAAGAATTTAGTGCTTTTGCAGTAACTACTAAATCACCTATCATACACATCATCGCAAGTATTAAAAACACAAATAAAACCAAACTGTTCATCTTTGATAATACATCTATAACAAATGGATGTAAAACTTCGATGACAAATAAACTCATAAATCCAAACATTGTCGAATTTAACAAGCAAACTTTTCCATTTATATTAAATTTGTGTTTTGAATAATCCCACCATTTTGCATGGAACAACTTTTCCAAAATAGTAGCTGTCACATATTCAAGTAAAGATGTTAAAATAATTCCCATTACAAATACTGCTATCATGCTGTATCTATAAGACCACAACCCTGTAATTATAATAAGTGCTCCTACCCCATAAACTGGGCATACTGGTCCATTCAGAAATCCTCTATTTATCACCTTTTTCTGTAGACAAGAACAGTATATACTCTCACAAACCCAGCCTAAAAATGAGTATATAAAAAAATACAACATGTAATTATATATTATACTCATAAACTCCTCCTTAAAATTTTCTCTTATTTTATTTTACTCTATAATTATTAACTATTTATTACTTTTTTTCAAATTTTTTCAATTACTTGTTGACTTTTCAAAATATTTGTAATATACTTCATAACATAAATTAAATAAGTCTT
>OOCW01001771.1_pt1 | contig 14088 bp, 11 predicted proteins | sample 1671201 | NCBI WGS metagenome assembly OOCW01 (sample SAMN06348132, study PRJEB24527) | human gut metagenome | biome: human gut; feature: ankylosing spondylitis patient; material: feces | host: Homo sapiens | place: China | collected 2015-10
CTTAGCCTCTCATAAATTACGGAAGGAGTATCCTCTCACCCACCACTACCTCAGCGGCCCGATTTTGCAATACCTTATTTTTTAACTATAATGATTTATTATAAATTCTAATGTATCTAGGAACTCATCTACTTCTTCTTCTGTGTTATAGAGCCCGAAGCTAACTCTAATCATTCCTGGCGATTTTAATTCTGGATGCCTTAAATAGTAGTATCTTTCTCGTTCAGTAACTCCCATCAAACGCATAACATATGGATGTGCGCAAAAGCACCCTGTTCTTACTGCTATTCCTCTTACTTCTTGTAGCAGTCTTCCTACTTCTTTATTATGAATATCCTTTACATTAAAAGGTACTACACCTACCCTATTTTCTTCTCTATGATCACCGTATAAAATAATTTGCTTCATGCTATTTAGACCTTTGATAAGCCTTTTTCTTAAACCATCTTCATGCTCTGCAACTTTCTCTAATCCTATAGCTTTAAGCACTGTCATAGCAGCCACTATGGACATACAACCTAAAAAATTTGGTGAACCTGCTTCCTCAGCCTCCCACGTATCTTTATAATAAACATCATAATCAAATACAGCTTTGACTGAGCCGCCACCTTGTAAAAATGGTTTCTTACCTTTTAAAAGCTCTTTTTTTATTATAACTACACCACTACCAAATGGCGCATACATCTTATGCCCCGAAAATGTTAAACCATCTATATCCTCTTCTTTTGTTTGTCCCTTTAAGTGAATAGGCCTATGAGCTACAATTTGTGCCCCATCTACTAGAAGTTTTGCCCCATATTTATGTGCAATCTTAGCTATCTGATGAACATCGGTAATATAACCTGTTACATTACTTGCCGCTGTGATAGTTACATATTTAATTGTCCCCATTGCACGTTCTAACATATATTCTAACTCTTCTAAATCTATCTTCCCCTGCTTATCTACATCCACATAAAAAACATCCCCCACATTTCGCCACGGCAGGTCATTGGCATGATGTTCCATTCTAGAAGTTAATATCTTATAGTTATTTCGATCACATAAGGTATTGGCTAATAAGTTGATTCCCTCTGTGGTATTTTTAACATAAATGACATCATACTCATCTAATTGTGTGACACCAAAAAAGCTTAGTACTTCTTCCTTAGAAAGTTCATAAGCTTTTGTGCAATATTCTGATTTATGGCCACCTCTTCCTACAGATCCATACATCAATATATTTTCGGATATAAATTTGTCTACTTGCTTTAAAGGTGGCGTAGTAGCACCATTATCAAAATTTATAGGAATGACCTGCTGCCCATCTATAAGTTCTACAGGTACTTCTATGCCATTAAATAATTCACGATAACTTATTTTTTGTACCATTATATATCCTCCTCCTAAAAGATATATATTCACTTTGTTGTTTTTTTATGTTTCTTGATACTTTTCAGCATATTACCTAATTCAAAAAATATTTTAGTCAATAATTTCGTTTTTTTGAACAATTTATTTTTTGCTTTAAAATTGTATAATTTTATTGTTTTTTATATTATTTTTTATTGACTTTTAATCTCTAATATCCGATAATTAGTTTGAAAGAAATTTAACATTTCTTGTCGTATTAGCTAAACTTATTTATTTTATAATAATTTAGGTTCATCACCATGAACTGTGTTTGACAAGCTAAATACCAAATTTTGTAGATAAAAAATACATCTGATGTCATGTACTCTAGTAAATGCTAACAGACTTAAATACGGAGGACTCCAGATGTATTTACATGATATCAATACTATTAAATCTTCAAGGGGGTTACTCATATTACTATACCTATTGAGAATACAGCGTATATTACTATAGAACCTACAGATTTACATCAATCATGTCCTATTAGAAAAATAGATTGCTTATGGTGGAAATTTAGGCATTCCTGAAATGACTGAAGTCTTAAAGGCTTTCAAGAATTGGAGAATTGAATTGCCAACTATCATCAATTAAGAAATAGACAAAGTTAAGAGTATCGTATTTATCTAGAATGTAATGGTAAGTTTTTAACAGCTTAACAATTAGATTATCAAGCACATATTTTGGTGATGAACCATAATTTATTTTAAATCTAATTATTTTTAAGGAGGCTTTACTCATGGCAACAAAAGCAAGATTCCCTAGAACTGAAATTGGCGCAAATAACCCTATTTTCAACTCAATCCGTGCAACAATCGAAACTGCATTCTATGGTAATAACGTAGTTCCTGTAAACTCTTTGAAAGAAGCTTATAAATTAGCTACAGAAGCTCCTGGTACTATTATTACTGACATGCCAGTATATAAACCAGAATTATTAGGTCTTGATGAAGATTCTAAAATTCTTCTTTTCAATGACGGTGCTGTAACAGGACGTACAGCTGCTGCTCGTAGAATTATCGGTGAAGCTGGTGTAGATGTAAATGAATATAGACTTAAAATTAGTGAAGCTGTATTCCAAGGTAGAACTAAAAAAATGTGTCATGCACAAGCTATCGTAGGTCTTGACAAAGATTTCACAGTAAAAGCTCACCTTTGTACACCTGCTACATATGCAAACAACATGTATTCTTGGTTACTTAACTTCCAAGTTATCAATGAAGAAGTAGCTAAAATGTACAATGAATCTAAAGTATATGATAATGAAGGAGATCTTTACATTTACTCAGATCCAGACTGGTCACATCCAGATCATCCACTTGGACTTTGTGTATTTGACACAGCTCATAACTGTGCTTGCATCCTTGGTCTTAGATACTTTGGAGAACACAAAAAAGGTACTCTTACACTTGCTTGGGCTATGGCTAACCGTCACGGATATGCTTCTTGCCACGGTGGTCAAAAACGTTACAACTTACCAGGTGGTAAAAGCTTCGTAGCTGGTGTATTCGGACTTTCAGGTTCTGGTAAATCAACACTTACACATGCTCGTCACGATGGCAAATATGATATCACAGTTCTTCATGATGATGCTTTCGTTATTTCTGGAGAAGACGGTTCTTCAATCGCTCTTGAACCAGCATACTTCGATAAAACAGCTGACTACCCACTTACATGTGAAGATAACAAATATCTTGTATCTCTTCAAAACTGTGCAGCTACAATTGACGAAGATGGTAAAATCGTTCCTGTTACAGAAGATATCCGTAATGGTAACGGCCGTGCAGTAAAATCTATCCTTTGGTCACCAAACCGTGTTAACAAATTTGAAGAACCAATCAATGCAATCTTCTGGATTATGAAAGACCCTACACTTCCACCAATCGTAAGACTTAGTGGTGCTGAACTTGCTTCAGTTATGGGTGCAACACTTGCTACAAAACGTTCAAGTGCAGAAAGACTTGCTCCTGGTGTAGACCCTAATGCTTTAGTAGTAGAACCATACGCTAACCCATTTAGAACATACCCACTTGCAAACGACTACCTTGCATTCAAAAAATTAGTAGCAGAGAAAAATGTAGATTGTTACATCATCAACACAGGTGAATTCATGGGCAAAAAAGTAACAAAAGAAATTACTCTTGGTGTTCTTGAAGCTGTTGTTGAAGGTAAAACAGAATTCAAACAATGGGGACCATTCAGCGATATCGAAATCATGGAAATCGAAGGATTCGTTCCAGACTTCTCTGATGCAGATTATGTTGAACAATTACAAAAACGTATGCAAGAACGTGTTGACTTCGTAGCTTCTCGCGAAACAGCTAAAGGTGGTTTCGATAAACTTCCAGCTGATGCATTAGAAGCATTACAAAAAGTAGTAGAAGAATCAAAACGCGCTTAATAATAAATCGTACATAAACAAAGTATTTAAATCGTCACAAAAAGGTCGTAGGAATTATCCCAATGTCATTAAGTTAAGACATTGTTTCTGAGATTTCCTTAAATAACCAAGTACTTATTATAGGTACTTGGTTATTTTTTGCGTGAAAAAGCTTGACAAAGTATTAAAAATTTGCGGCGAAGCCCCTCGTTGAGGAGGTGTTGTGATGAATACACACGCAAATGAACTAAAAAATTGTATATTAGAAATTATAAGAGAAATGAGTAATGATCCACAGGGATTTTCTACTTCTGAGAAAGCATGTTTTGTACGTCAGAGTAAGTTTGGGTTTGAAAAACTTATGCAATTTATTTTATCTTTTGGAAGTAACAGTTTAGGCCATGAAATTGGGGAGTTTTTTGAGTATAGTGATGGTTTCCCTACTACTTCAGCCTTTGTTCAACAACGTAAAAAACTGAGTTATGAGGCTTTTAAATATTTATTCCATGAATTTATTAAACGAAATGATCATTCACCTACTTTATATCAAGGCTATCGTCTATTAGCTATAGATGGAAGTGATCTATCTCTACCATATAATCCTAATGAAGATAATGTGGTAGGAAAAAACCATGTATCAACACTGCATTTAAATGCAGCCTTTGATGTAGAGACCAAACAGTTTGTAAATGCAGTTGTTCAAAAGGGACTTAAAGAAAATGAATGCAGTGCCGCTTGTGAGCTTGTGGATGGACTTTCAGAAAAGTATCCAGTTATCGTAATGGCTGATCGTGGATATGAAAACTATAATCTATTCGCACATATTGAAGAGCGACTTTTTGATTATGTCATCAGAATCAAGGATGTTAAAAGTAACGGTATACTATCAGGCCTAGAATTGCCTGATACAGACACTTTTGATGTTACAAAACGTATTGTTATTACAAGGCATTCTACTGGTCCAGCTGCAGTAAACCCTCAAAAATACAAATACTTTTCAAAGCAAAATCGCTTCGACTTTATTGAAAACAGTAAATGCCCAGATTATGAAATGACAATACGATTTGTGAGATTTAAAATAACAGACGATACTTATGAATCAATTGCTACAAGTCTTTCAGACGACAGATTTAGTGTAGAAGAGTTAAAAGAAATCTATAGAAAAAGATGGGGAATAGAAACCGGATTTAGAGAGGTAAAGTATATCTTAGGCTTACGAGCATTTCACTCAAAGCAAGAAAATTCTATTTTACAGGAAATCTATGCTCGTTTGGTTATGTATAACTTCAGTATGTCTATTACATTAAATACATCATTAGAAGAAAAAGGCAAAGAAAAAGACCTAAAGCACCACCTTCAGGTCAATTTCACGCAGGCTACAAAAATTTGTCTACACTTTTTACTCCGCTATTCTTAACGGAGCATTTAGTATGGGCAAAAATAGAAAAACACAAAAATAAACCAAGAATGAAACAGCATTATTTTACTGAAACATTCTTGGTTTATAATTAATCATTAAGAAAGATAGCTAACTTAATGACATTGACTCGCGAAAGCCCTATCCTTTATTGAAGTTTCTGTTCTAACCCTTCCCAGTCTTTAAGGAATCTTTCAATCCCGTTATCTGTAAGTGGATGTTTTGTCATTTGTACAATAACTTTATATGGTACAGTTGCAATATGTGCACCAGCTTTAGCTGCATCAATTACATGAAGTGGGCTACGTACACTTGCTGCAATGATTTCTGTTTTAATATCATGCATTTTAAAGATATCTGCAATTTCTTTTACTAAATGCATACCTTCCATACCAATGTCATCAAGACGTCCGATGAATGGACTTACATATGTTGCACCAGCTCTAGCTGCAAGTAATGCTTGACCTGCTGAGAAGATTAAAGTAACATTTGTACGAATACCTTTTGCTGTAAGTTGTTTAGTTGCTTTTAATCCTTCTTCTGTCATAGGTAATTTAATAACGATATTTTTATGTATTTTAGCAAGCTCAATCGCTTCTTCTACCATTTGAGGTGCTTCAAGAGAAATAACTTCTGCACTAATAGGTCCGTCTACAATCCCTGTGATTTCTGTAATAACTGATTTAAATTCAAGCCCTTCACGTGCAATAAGTGATGGATTAGTTGTTACTCCACAAATTACTCCTAAATCGTTTGCTTTACGAATTTCGTCTGTATTGGCTGTATCTACAAATAATTTCATTACTCTCTTCCTCCTAAAATAATATATCTATAATATGTATCTTATTGTCATGTTGTACGTACAACCTTATTATACTATTTTCAGATTTTTTTTCAATAGTTTAATTTTTAAAATTAGTTTATTTATTTTTAGGAGTAGCTATATACACATTATTTGACTTTTAGCTTAATCTTATGCTTAGCGATGCTGTTCAATATAAAATTGGAATTGATCTGAACGGTATATTGCTTCAAAATATTCTACAGTAACTTCCATTCCTCTATATTGTCCATATACTTGTCCCTTAAAGAGCATAACAGGTGCGCCTTCTTTTACCTTAAGTTGTAATGCCACCTCTTCACTTGCTAATATTGCTTCTACTGTTCTTATAGCTCTTGTAATAACGATTCCATAATCTTTTTCTATTACTTTATATAGAGATTCTTTATTGAAATCCACATCTTCGATCCCTGGTACTAGCGCATATGGTATATGACTTTTATTTTTGTTAATTGGGATATCATCACCATAAATAACACGCTCCATATAGAATGTGTCTTCATTAGGGCTAATGCCTAACATCTTAGCTACTTTTTTAGATGGCTTTTCAATATTTTCTTTAAGAACATATGGTTTAGGTTCTAATCCATAACGTCTAATATCTTCACTGCAACCAGATAATTTAATTAATCCTTGTTCAAAGCCCCTACCTTTGACAAATGTCCCCTTTCCTTGTTTTTTGTATAAATAACCTTCATTAACTAGTTCATCAATTGCTTTTCTTACAGTTGTACGACTCAAGTTATATGTCTGCATAAGTTTTGGTTCAGATGGAATACATTCATCTACACCAATTTCTTCATTTTCAATCATATCAATAATTATATTTTTAAGTTGATAATACATAGGTCCTAAATTATTTTTCATCTGCATGTGTCATCTTCCCTTATCTATCTTTTTGTTTATTTTCTTGTCTCTATTATAACATAATTTAACTTACTGCTATTTTTTATAAATGTAATAAAATAGAAAAGGGATTATCGTAAAATTTTACGATAATCCCTTTTAAACTAAAACCTCTTATGTATCAATTTTAGTCTAATTTATATTGACTAATAACCTCATCCATTAATTCAATACCTTTATTATTTTCTTTAGTTCTTGTATCCATTTGTTGCATGCTATAATCCATTTTTTCAGCTATTTTAGTAACATTCATTGTACGTTCCATAGATTCTTCTACTGTACCTGCAATTTTACCAATTGCTCCATCTACATAAGCCATTGCACTTTGTAAATTCTCTGTTTGTTGCTTAAAGCCATTCATTAATTCTCTAATTGATTTAGCATCTTCATTATACTCATTTCCAAGCTGTACAAGCTTATCATAATCTGTCATTATACTACTCTCAAGGTATTCTACCATGTTACTACTTAGCTTAACTAAATCATTTACGACTTCAATAACTTTACTACTTGCTTGTTGTATTTCATTAGCAGTTACCGTTGTATTATCTGCAAGTTTAGCAACCTCTTGCGCTACTATAGAGAAGCCTCTACCTTGTTCACCAGCTCTTGCCGCTTCAATATTTGCATTTAATGCAAGTAGGCTTGTTTGATCTGCAATATCAATGATATTTTTAGTAAGCTCACTGATTTGTTCTACTGATTTTGCCTCTTTAATTTGTTGTTCTAAATTACTTTGTACTGCTTTTAAGTTGTTACTAATAACTTCTTGTGATTTTTCTGCATCTTCTCTTAATCTTGCAGACTTAACTTCAATTTCTTCTGAAAACTCAAATCCACATGCTGTTTTTTCTTTAATGTCTCCAATTGAATCTAGAACATTATCTGTCATATCTTTAGCTTGTACAAAGGAATTATTTGTCTCCTCCATAGAGCCATACATTTCTTGCATTGTTGCTGATACTTGCATGATTTGATCTACAGATTGTTCCATATCCCCTGTAAATATCTCAAATGATTCTTTAATACCATTTGAAGAAGCTCTAATTCTTAACATACTATTACGGATATTTTCTAAAAGTGCATTGATGTTTCCTGCAATTACTTCTAATTCATCGCCTGAATCAACTTCGATTTTCTTAGTTAAGTCTCCATCGCTGTAAATTACATCAATTAATTTTTGGTTAACAACAAACATATTTTTACCTATACGTCTAGCGAGTATTATGTTGATTGTAATAATAAGTAATAAACAAATTATTCCTGTTAATAATAATTTAACCATTAAGGAATTTACTTGTTTTTGAATCTTAGAAACTTCACAGTCAACTGCCATAAGTCCTACTACTTGATTTTTACTGTTATAGATAGGCGCATATGCAGTATAAAATACGCCCCATTCATCATGTGAAGCCTCGGCTGTTACAGTTGCTTTACCTTTAAATGCTTCTAACATTTCAGGCGCTAAGTCGTATGGAACTCCTATATTATAAGGATCTCCTGCTGGATCGGCAGCTACAATGAACTGTACTTGTTCCTCATTTAACTCTCTTAATGAATATACATAATTCACTTCTTGTGAGTTAAAATATTTAAACATTTCTTTTTGCATTTTTTGATAAACTTCTGTGTTTTCATCACCTATATTTAATGTTTCAAATAAGTCACCATTTGTCTCTTCTGCTGCTATTTCTGCTAGAGCGATTACGTTTTTCTTTGTAGCTGCTTCTAAATAATTAGATACAATTTTATATGCTACCCCACTTAGTATTAAGCAAACCATTAACCCAACTAAAATCCCATTTAAAGCTATCGTAAATTCAATACTTCTTCTTTTAGTCTTAATACGTTTTAACTTCCTTGTTTCTTCCATGTGTTAATTCTCCTCTAAGCCTTCCCACCTGTATTATTATTAAAAAAAACTATGTAATTTAATTCTCCCCCAACATATTAATAGATTATTTTAATCTTCAACCTATTTTAACATATATTTACACTTGTTTCCACATTTTTCTAAATTTCCCTTCATTATTTCATTTTATTGATTGACAATTTTAAAAAGTCAGCCTTTAAGAGCATTTACTCCTAAAGGCTGACTTTTATGACATACCATTTACTTGTTTATATTTATAAAGCATTTCTGCATGATTTTGTTCTTCGATTTGAATATCTGCTAAAAGTTTACGTACATCTGAATCGCCAAAGGCAAATACATCTGAGTTATATTCACTAGAAACCATCTTTTCTGTTCCTATACTGTCAGTTGCTAAAAAACAATCTTTGTCTTTAGAGGTTTGATCTGCACAACCACATCCATTATAGGTTCCCTTTGGGTTATAGTTTCTTCCTCTATCATCATTACAATCGCAGCTTGGCACCTCTCCGTCTAAAACTTGTTGTAATGAATTATAATGTTGTTGTTCATTTTCTTTAAGTTGATTAAATAAATCTTTAAGCTCTGCATCACAAGCCTGATTTGCATATGTCTCATACTTTTTAATACATTCTTGTTCTTGAGTTTGTAAGTCTTTAATTGTAGATTTTTCTTTTTCAGTTAATACCATCAAGCGTCACCTCATGTCTTAAAGTTAATTACGCTTTTAGTATGGTCACTTTTTATCTTTATATACTTCTGCGATTTACTCCTCAGATATTTTAGCAATTTCACCTTTAAAGTATGTATAATAGTGTATTTCACTTAAACGATTTTTTCCACTTAAGCATACCATGAATATGCCTTCTCGTCCTCTCTCAATGTCTCGTCCATCTTCATATATTTCAATACGTTCATCCGTTTTCATAGTTATCTTAACTTGTGATTCAATAAGACGCATTGGCTTTGTTGGTAACTGTACATTGTATAACCCCCATGTTACTAAAAAGTTTATGCCTAGTGCACTTCCAAAAAGTATGTTTACTAAACACCATTCTAAAAAGGTATCTGTCATAACATAAGTAAACATTAAAAACGCTCCAATAATAGGTATACTTGCTACAACCTCTAAACATCGTGCCGTCTTCCCCTTAGCTTCTATCTTTCCTTTCTGGGCCCAATGCTTTTTAATAAAAAATAAAATAAGTCCTATAATAACTAGCCACATACCAATTAATTCTAGCTGATTCATCTTTATCTCCATTTCCCAAAATATAATCTATACAATGTTATACTCAATATATCTCTTTTATTATTGATAGCTTAATTCTTAAATAATATAATCCCATGGATTCTTAGGCTTTAGTTTTTCTAAGAAAGCTTTTAACTTAGGTGTTAATTTCTTTTGATCTATCTCACTAATTGAAACAACCTTAAGCTTATTTAATGCCATAAGTGCTTCTGACACCTCTGACATATGTTCTACACTTAAATATAACGCTTTTAAATTCTTAAGTTCTGTAATACCTAATGGAAATGCCTTTAATGGCATGGCACTTAAATCAAGTATCTCTAGCTTTTGTAACTTTGCAATATCAAAGCCTAATTCACTTACCTTATTACCTGTTATTCTAAGACATTCTAATTCTGTAAGTTTTTCTAATGACCTAGGCAGACATTTAACTTCGTTATCAAAAATCTCAAGCTTTTTAAGTGTCTTAATCTCACCTATTTCTTCTGGTATTGCTTCTTGATGCCAGCCCCAAAGAACTGCTTCTTCTCTTTCTTGATAAGCATACTCCTTTAATGTTAATATAAGCTCTTCTCGTTTGTCGTTTATTTCTGCTTTTGATTTTTTTACAACTTTAGTATTATTTTCACCTTCTAATGGATAGTACGCTATACCACCTAATATAATAGGATCTAATGTCACTTTTTCTTCTTTTATATCATTTATATTAGCCGCATCATGAGGGATTCGTAACTGTCTAAAAACCTGATATTGTTTCTGTGTTAGTACTAATGACCCCATATGTTCATGAGAACAAATAGAACAGATTACTTCTCCATCCTTACAAAATGCTGGATCATCTAATTCAAATTCTTCTTTTGCTAGAATAATCCTATCATAAAGTGTTTGCATTTTTTCAAACTTAGCTTTTATATTGCCCTCGCTTGTAAAATAATACTGAATCTTTTCCCCCCCTAATGTACAATGGGTTTCACAAGTTACTTCTCTCTTTTTGAGGCCATACTGTACTAAATATTTATCTTTTAATACCTCTATCTTATCTTGCGATATAGCATAACTGCTGCCTATTTGTTCTATACGCTCCTGACTATCTGCTATACGTTCATTAATCTCTTCAATTGACATTCCCATTTTTTCAAAACGTGTACTTGATTTATAAATAGCCTCTTTAGCCTCATCTTTCAGCATATGTGCTGAAAATTCATCTCCTAAAATCACCTCATCACTTATAGAAAAGCAAAAGTTTATAAAGTGCTTAAGCTTTTCTCCCCTTATATTCTCTACTAAGTTTACAACTATTTTTCCCTTTTGCGGCTTTATCATAATCTATTCTCCTATTTTATCTTTTAACAATATCTTTACGATATTATGGTTAAGACTTATTATAGCATGTTTGTTTTGTAACATTATAAACTATAAATTTATTTACTGATTTATATAAGACCCAAAACAAAGGAGGTGCCGCTATGTTTGCGCCACCTCCTAAGGTTATATCTAGATTAAAATTCCTTCACAGTGATCGATTTCATGTTGAATCACTTGTGCTACGAAACCATTAAACTTTTGTTTTTTCTTTTTGAAGTTTCTATCTTGATAAGCTACTTCAATAGAAACATATCTTTTCGCCATTTTAGTCCCTTCATGTGATAAGCAAGCTTCTTCTTCCTCATACATTGATTGACTATGACTTACAATTTGTGGGTTTACTAATGGAATGAATTGTTTTCCCATTTTAACAATGATAATGCGGGCACGTTCACCAATTTGATTGGCCGCAAGTCCTACACAAATATCCTCATTAGCCTTGGCTGTATCAATCATATCATCAATAATGTGTAAATCTTCTTTTGTTGCTTCTACTGCTTTTTGAATTAATCTCTCATTATCTTTAACGATTTCTCTAACCATTTCTTCCTTGCAATCTAATTGTTCTTAGATTGCTTCTCCCTTCATAGTGTTAGTCTATTGTACTTTTACTTGTGTCCAAACTTCATCATATAACTGTTTATCTTCTAAACTAAAGCTGCTATATAACTCACATAAGTCCATAAGCTCTTGTGACATATAAGCATTAGGATTATTTCTAATATGCTCATCTTGTTCCATTCTAGCTTCTTTATTTGGTGTTGTATAACCAATCTCATCAGCTATTCTTAAAGCACTTTCTTTATCACTTAAGAAGTTAATAAACTTCTCAGCTCCTTCTACATTTTTTGCATTGCTTGGAATACATAAGCTATCAATCCAGAAGTTAGCACCTTCTTTAGGTACGACATATACAAGGTCTGAATCTTCATCTTGTAAGTTAAGTCCTTCACCAGACCAAATCATGTTAATAGCTGTCTCATGGTTTGCAATCATACCTGTTCCATTGTCTACACCGTATAATGGATCTACTAACTCTCTTTGCTTTAATAAAAGTTGTTTGGCTTCTTCAAGCTCTGCTGGATTTGTTGAGTTTAATGAATATCCTAATTTCTTTAAAGCTGCTCCAATTGTATCACGGTATGTGTCAAACATAAAGATTTTATCTTTATACTTTTCATCCCATAAAATATCCCAACTATCTACTGGTTCATCTACCATTGTTTTATTGTAAATAAGTCCTACTGTTCCAAACATGTAAGGTACTGAATACTTATTATCTGGATCCATGCTTAAATTTAAATAAGCTTCATCCATTTGATTGATATTAGGGATATTTTCTTTATTAAGCTCTTGTACAAGTCCTTCTTCAATCATTTTAGGCATTAAAGCATCTGAAACTAAAATAACATCATACTGTACACCGCTATTAGCAACTTTTTGGTACATTGTATCCATATCATCAAAGGTATTCATATTTACCTTAATACCATATTGTTTTTCAAACTCTTTAAGTGTTTCAGTGTCTATATTTTCACCATAGTTATAAAATGTAATTGTTTGCGTAGTTTTTCCACAACCAACCGATAATATAGCAGTAAATAATACACAAGTTCCAAAACTTATCCACTTTGTTAATTTACTCATATTATTTTTCCTCCTAGTTACTTCCATTTACTTTTTTATTTCATTATACATTAAATGCTTACAATAAATAAATATAAAAAATTTTATTCAGTATTAACAATTATATTTATCATTGAAAGGCAAAATGCTACAAAGTTATTAATTATCTTTGTAGCATTTTGCCTATTAAATTTCCCTTATTGATCTAACTACTTCTTATTATTGTGTTTCATTTTCTCATTTAAGTTATTGATATAATCCATGCTTTCTTTAATAGTTTCTAATGTCTCTTGCATTTCACCTTCTAAGTTTTTAAGTTCTTTAGCCAGTGTCCCTATTTCATCTTCGTTCTCCAATAGTTCATTAGGTATAGAATCCTTAAACTCATTTTTTATATTATGCTCTAAATAAGTAATCATTCCTCGCATACGCTTTGTCATTGCATTGACACTTATATATACAAGTACTAATCCTAAAATGATCATTATGCTCATACCTATAATCATCGCTTTTTTAAAAGCTATTACATCTGTATACACTTGTGCTTTACTATTAATAGTTCCTAAAATCCATTCCGTATTTCCGATGATACTATATCTAATTTCTATAGATTCCTTAGTCTTTCTATCATTAACAACTTTGATATATTCTTTATTAGCTTGTGGAGCTGATTGGAATAATTCGTTCCTAAAATCACTAACAACATTCAACGAACTAATATTGTCATTATCTGAGACTTCGAATATAGATTGCCCATCTTTACTGGTGATAAAACAAACTGCACTACTACTCGCTTTTAAAATCTGTTTAAAAATTGATTCTATAGGACGTACGCCTAGTAATACATAACTTACATCACCTACTTCATCTAAAACAGGTTTAAAAAAAGCTAAATGAAATCTATCTTGATACTTCAATATATTAATGACATCTTTCTTTTCACGTACTGATTCTTTAAAATCTGGTTGTCCACTTATATCAAGCGTATGTTTATTTATACTACTTCCCGTACCATCTATATTTAAAATAGCTATTT
>OOCW01001776.1_pt1 | contig 14046 bp, 12 predicted proteins | sample 1671201 | NCBI WGS metagenome assembly OOCW01 (sample SAMN06348132, study PRJEB24527) | human gut metagenome | biome: human gut; feature: ankylosing spondylitis patient; material: feces | host: Homo sapiens | place: China | collected 2015-10
TACAAACAAACTTCCTGTACTTATTCCATTATCTTCGGCACTTACTAAGGCTGATAATGCACGTACAAGCGTAACGATTACATCACTTCTTTCTACATCTGACGAAGCCTTCTTAAAAACAAATCTAGAAGGGGCTACAACAAATAAAACAGCTGATGATATTGCTGGACCTTTCGATTTAGCTTATGCCATTGAAGATAAAAATTCATTAGATAGTGAAAATGTAATTACTACAAGACTTGTAGTCTTTGCTGATTCTTATTTCATAGATGAAACTAAAATGAATCTTTCTTCTACTGGTAATGAAACCTTTATGACTAATTGTTTAAACTGGTTACAAAATGATACATTAACAGGCTTTGAAATCCCAGGCAAATCTTCTAACGATTATGCTTTACCTGCAATGAGCACTACAAAATTCTTAGCCTTCTCATGTATTGCTGTTGTAATCATTCCAGCCGTTGTGCTTATTATGGGTGTCATTGTTTTAATAAGGAGGAAAAATCTTTAATGAAAAAAAATAAATTTCTTCTATTAATTACAGTTGTATTAGTCTTATTAGTTGGACTAGCTCTCTTTGTCCAAAACAAAAAATCTCCTGCTTCTGAAGAAGTATCCACTACAGATACTTCTTCAGGTATACAAAGCAATATTGAAGTTACCAATTATACAAAGGACCAAATTAGTAAGCTTACTATTACTCAAGGAGGCCAAAACCTTTCTTTCATCCCAAATGGTGAGAATTGGTGTATCGAAGGTTTAAGTGATACTGCTAACTTAAATACTGCTGCAATCAAAGTACTTTGTGATAATCTCCTTACTTTAGATGCCTTTAGGAGGCTAGAGGCTTCTAACCTTGAAGACTTTGGTCTTACAACACCTTCTAAGATTATTACTTATACATTCACTGATGGTTCTACTAAACGTATTTTATTAGGTAATCATACACCTGATAACCGTAGCGTTTACCTTTTGCAAGAAGATACCTCAAAACTCTTCCTTATTACTTCCTCTATGGCAGATAGCTTCAAAGGTGATGTAACCTTATTTAGAACTACTGAATTAGATAAATTTGATACAGCTACAGTTACAGCCCTTAAAGCTTCTGGTAAAGATATTGAACCTATTGAAGTTAAATCAAATGACGAACTCAGTGCCTATACTACTGCTTATCTTTTAAAGCTTAATGATGGCACCACAAGGGATATGAGTACTACTAATTTTGTAGAACTGCTTAAACTTATCCCATCACCTATTATCATTGAAAACTTTGTAGCTGACGATGTCACAGATTTAAGTTCTTATGGTTTAGATAACCCTACTTTAGATTTATACATTCAAAATACTACTACTGAAACTGATCCAGAGACTAATAAAGCTAAAGATGTGGTTACCGAAATCCATTATTTATGGGGTAATACAACTGAAGATGGACAAGTTTACTTTATGAAAGCCGGTACACAAAGTGTCTATAGTATGAATAGTGATTTCTTAGCACCCCTTCTTAAAGACTTTGATCCATTTTATTTATCCGCTAAATTTACTCAGCTTACTAATATTGCTGATGTCATTGCCATTGATATCTCACTTTTAGGGCAAAACTATACACTAAAAGTAGATAATGACACTTATATGCTCAATGATAAAAAGCTTAGTGCTGATGATTTCAAAGCCATTTATAAAAACATTATTGGTATCTCAGCAGACACTGAATTTAAAGGAGCTACTTTAACCGGGGACTCACCTATTGCGACTTTCATCTTTACTTCACCCGAAGGCGAGAAGACTACTTACACTTATTATCCATATGATAAGCAGTTTTATCAAACAAGCTTTAAAGGTACTAGTGTAGTAGGCTGCAATATTAAACAATTTACTTATCTTAAAGATTGTTTAGATGCTGACCTTGGGCAATAACATAAAAAGAAGCTTCAACATCCTATATAAAAGATGTTGAAGCTTCTTTTTATAAACTAAGTTCTTTTAACCCCATAGCTTATATAATATGTTTTATTAGAATGGTTTAATTTTTGCCAATCAAAATCTTTATGAGACTTAGCCTTTCTACTTGAGTGTACCGTGCGACTTATATACTTTGCTCAGCCTGTTTATCCTCTATGTTAGACATTTCATTTTTGATATCCTTATTATCTTCTACTTTGGGACTTTCTTCTTTGGCACCCTTATTCTCTTCTACCTTTGAGTCCTCTTCTTTTATACCCTTATCTTCTTCTATCTTTAAGCCCTCTTCTTTTGTACTCTTATCTTCTTCTATCTTTAAGTCATCTTCTTTTGTACCCTTATCCTCTTCTATCTTTGACTCCTCTTCTTTGGTACTCTTATCCTCTTCTATCTTTGACTCATCTTCTTTGGTACCTTCATCAGTTTTTACTTCTGATTTAGTTTCCTCACTCTGTAAATAAATATTGTTACCATCATTATGGGTTATAAAATATTTTTTATCAGCTGAATATACATTAATAAAAAATCCTTTTTCTTCTAAATGAATCTCTTCTGCTAATCCTATTTCTTCTATGACTAATCTTAAGTCCGTCTTTACCTCAGTCATATCTATTGGCATGTAGTAGCCTATGCTTTGTGATGCTTGTTGCCTTTCAATAGCTACAATTATGGCTTTATTACCTATCGTCGTATACCTTTCTAACTCAATAGGTGAAATACATTCTCCTTCTAACAACTTACCTTGATAAACAATTACTTGCCCACCCATTATTTTCAGACTTCCTTCATCACCTCTATATTGATACCCACTACCAATAGCTCTACTGCTATGTCCTGCTTTAACAACTATATGTCCTCCATTAATTTCCACAAGAGGTACTGTACTCTTAAAACCTCCACCTATTCCTGCGCCACCACCATCTGATACTTCACAATATACATTGCCTCCATTAATCACAATGCTTCTCATACCTTGATTTCCGGAACCTGCCGCACTTCCAATAGCTGCATTACATCCTGATGTATACGCCTGTATACTCCCCCCATTAATATATAATCTGCCACCACTTCCACTGGTTGGACCACCTATGGCGCCAGCAAAGCTACTTCCCTTTACAGTTAATGTCCCTGTGCTCTGCTCTGAAATTGTTAGATTGCCTTGCCCTGTAATAACCACACCTGTTTGTTCCTTGGCTCCTAATACGCTATTATCACCTTTAAGTATTATTATAGCCTTGCCATTAACCTCTATACCTCCAAGCTTCTTCTCTTTAGAAACATCTATATTCACATTTTCTAATACAATCTCTGCACTTTTCACTCCATAATCTACAATAATCCTATAAGGTGTGCTAGTTGTACTACAAGTCACATAATACCGCCCTGCTGTAGTAATCTGCAAATTACTTTGTGCTAAATCATACATTTTATATCCATTATGCATTATATGATTTTGCGGGGTATTACTCCCCTTTATTACCGCCCTTTCTAGATTACCTAATGAAAATCCTACTATAAGTATGACAAGTCCTATTAATACTCTCTTATATGTAGTCATCTCCTACTCCTTTTTCTTAACATTTTCTTAAGTGTTGCCATCTCTAATATTTTCATTCATTTTTAGTACGAAAAAGGCATAAAACCCATTATAGTTTTATGCCTTCTTTTATCTCTCAATATATTATTGTAATCTTTCTTCAATGAAAGTTGCAAGTTCTTGTGCTTCTTTTTCAATAACAGCTTGGTCTTTACCTTCAATCATAACACGTACAAGTGGTTCTGTACCTGATGGTCTAATAAGTACACGACCTTCGCCTTTGAATTTTTCTTCTAATGCTGCAATTCTTTCTTGAATTTCTAAGTCTTCAATATATGCATGTTTGTTTTCATTTTTAACATGTGGGAAAATTTGCATGCATTGTTTAAGTTCAGATAAAGGTTTACCTGTTTTCTTCATAACGTATAATAATTGGATTGCTGTAATAAGTCCATCTCCAGTTGTATTATAGTCTAAGAAGATTACGTGTCCTGATTGCTCACCACCAAGGTTATATCCATGTTTAAGCATTTTTTCAAGTACATAACGATCACCAACTCTTGTTTGAATAAGGTTGATGTCTTTTTCTTTACTCATTACTGTAAAACCTAAGTTACTCATAACTGTTGCAACAATTGTATCACGTTTTAAGATACCTCTTTCTTTCATATCTAAACCAACGATACTAAGAATTTGGTCACCATCAATCATTTCACCATTTTCATCAACTGCAAGACATCTGTCAGCATCTCCATCAAAAGCGATACCTACTTCAGCTTTGCGTCCTACCACTTGACTTTGAAGATCTTTCATATGTGTTGAACCACAAAGTTTGTTGATGTTTACACCATTTGGTTTGTGGTGAATTACTTCAACATCTGCACCTAAACGTGCTAAAGCAATAGGTGCTACTTCTGAAGCTGCACCATTTGCACAGTCAATAAGTACTTTAAGCCCATTTAAGTCTCCAGGGATTGTATTACATACATAATCAATATATTTATCAATTACTGAATGATCCATATCCCATGTTCCAATTTCTTCACCTGTTGGTGCTGGAATATTATCACTTCTTGTTAAAATAAGGTTTTCAATTTCTTCTTCTAATTCATCACGTAATTTATATCCTTCATTATTGAAGAATTTAATTCCATTAAACTCTAATGGATTGTGTGAAGCAGAAATCATAACCCCTGCATCAGCTCCAAGTTCTCTTGTTAAATATGCTACGGCAGGTGTAGGTACAACGCCTACTGAAATTGCTTTAGCACCAACTGAACAAATACCAGCTACAAGTGCTGCTTCTAACATTGTTCCTGAAATTCGTGTATCTCTAGCTACAATAATTTTTGGTTGTTTCTTAGTTTCTTTTGTTAAAACGTACGCACCAGCTTGACCTACTTGATAAGCAAGTTTACCTGTAAGTTCTGTATTAGCAACGCCGCGTACACCATCTGTTCCGAATAATTTACCCATTAAAAAAACTCCTCACTTTCTCTTTGAGGTATAGTATAGTCTATCCCATTTATTATAAACTGATTTTACTATTCTTACAATATTTTAATTCTCACAAAGCATAGCTGCACCAACGAGTCCAGCCTCACTTCCTAGTGCAGCCACATTAATTTCTGTCATCATTTGTCCACCAAAAACCATACTCCTTAATTTTTTTCTAAGTGGAAAAATCAAACTCTCTTTCTGTCTTGATACCCCCCCTCCGATTAATATAATTTCAGGCTTAAAAGCATTAATTATATTGTTTAAACCAATAGCTAAATATGTAATATATTCATCTACTAATTTACTTGCAATCTCATCACCTTGTTTAGCAGCCTCAAAGGGTATCCTTGCATTCATCTTGTCTAAATTTCCCTTAGTTAGCTTATTCATGATGGACTGAGGATATTTTTTAGCCACCTCTCTAGCCATATTGGTAAAACCTAAAGCTGAACCATAAGCTTCAAAGCAACCTTTATTACCACAGGTACATGCTCTTCCATCCTTCACAATAATTTGATGTCCCAGTTCTCCCCCTCCTGGTTGACATCCACTAAACAATTTACCATCTATAACAATCCCGCTTCCTACACCAGTTCCAAGTGTTATAATAATGGCACTATTGTAACCTTTAGCTTTCCCAGCTTTAACCTCTCCTAATGCTGCACAATCCGCATCATTAGCAACTCTAATTAATATCTTTTTCCCTAAATTTCCTAACTTTCTTCTAATATAATGAACAATATCAAAATCCCTTACTGCAATGTTATTAGAATAGACAATACGCCCTTTTTTGCGATCAATTGTTCCCGGCGCACCTATACCAATTCCTATTAGATTCATATTATCCAAACTATAGTTCTCTATAATCTGCATACATAGTCTTACAATATCATCACAAATTCTTCTAATCCCCCGCTCCCTAGAAGTAGGTTTTTGTACCTTTTCTATAATATGCCCCTTTTCATCTACAAGCCCTACCACGATGTTCGTTCCGCCTAAATCCACACCAATATAAAACATGTAGCCTCTCCCTTCAGCTTATTTATTTTTTATATTATACCAAATTATTATAATTTTATCTCTTTATTTAATACTTTGAATAAAAAAACTTCTTGTATCAAGCTAACTCAAGCGTTGATATAAGAAGTTTTACTGTATACTATTTTTTTCCCTACTCCAATTACCCCTTTATACATTGCTGGGTAATCTAATGATTCTGTCACATTAGAATAACTTGCATAAATTTGCATTTGTTTCTGATTTCCTAGTATATACTGTTCAAATTCAGCACTATATATATCTGAACTCATGCTAATATTAATAACCTTTATGCCTTCTTTCTTCATCATTTCCAAACCTTTTATAATTCTATCTGTTGTTACTATTCCCTCTCTATCACTAGCTGAATAATAGTATATCTCTTGATTTGGTGCATATTCTTGTGCAAACTCCACCATTTTATCACCATGTGTTAACGTATTACCTTTTATCTCTTCTACTGGATTTAATACTATCAAATCCTCATATTCTAATGATAAGTTCTCATCTATTATACCTAGTCTACCACTATTTTCTATAGATGTTATACTAGTAATACTATGGTTAAATATAATATTACATATAATAACAAATACGCCTCCCCACAGTATTACTTTACGTAGTCCAATCTTTTTCATTATTTTAACTTCCCATTAATAACAAAAGAAAAATCATGAATAAAAGTATCCATCAATACTTCATTATCTAAGGTAAATATAAAATCATATTGATCATATATTGGATTATCAATATATAACTTATTATTATAGTATTCTTCTAACTCCTTAGTATCTAATCTATTTGTTATATCTCTTATTGAAATTTTCATCATTTCACTTATTTTTTCCCTATTATCATCTTGATTTAAATCTATAATATATATTTTTTTATCATCTTGTGATTTTATAACATCTTCTCTGTCATATTTAGGATAACTAATTTTTATATTTTCAACTTCTATTTTTTTATTCTCTTTAGCCCATTTTACAATCTCAGGCTCTTCCATAATATGTAACAGGCGACGGTATATATATATATACTCTGACTGCTCAATTATCATTTTCATTAGTTGTGTTAATTTCATATCTTGAGTTCCAATAATAAAGAAATCATTCATAACTAATTGTGTTAAACTTTGTTTCATTATATTCACCTACCTAAATTCTAAAAAAGTTATAGTAGATAGCAAATACTATTTGTTACCCACTATAACTTAAATTATATCTTTAATCTATTTTGCTGCTAATGCTCTAGTTTGTGGTAATCCATAAAATGCATGTGCACCATTTCTATCAGCTGTATACTAATGCTAATGTTAACATAAAAGCTAATAACTTAATTTTTCTCTTCATAATAATTTTCCTATCTAAAAATACTTATTATTTTAGTGCCCACTTAATAATCTGTTTAATATATTAGCGTTTTTTAACTTTTATATCAACATATTCTATACTTCTATAAATTTCTTCTATACTTTTAATTTATTAATTTCAAATTTCTCCCAATAAATTCACATCTTTGCGCTACACATTCTACACTTCTAAGAGGGTCCTTTGGTGTATTAAATGCATAGTCTAATAATTTATCTACTGTAGTGGTTGCTACATGTAATCTTGTATCTGAAGAAGCATAATAAATATAAACATCTCCATTTTCTCTAGCTATCGCCCCATTTGTAAAAGTCACATTACTTACATCTCCTACACGTTCCTGCCCATATGGTGCAATGAAATAACCCGATGGCTCTGCTATACATTTGGTTGGATCTTCAAGAGATGTAACAAACACATAAGTTACATAACGAAGTCCTGCTGCTGTATTTCTTACCCCATGTGCAATATGAAGCCAACCTTTGTCTGTTTTAATAGGCACTGCTCCTGCTCCATTTTTAACTTCTGTAATTGTATGATATTTTCTAGTATTAATAATTACTTCTTTTTCTTTAATATAAGCATTTGTAATATCCTCACAAAGCCCAAACCCTATTCCCCCACCACTTCCTGCATCAATGAAACCATCTTGTGGTCTTGTATAAAAGGCATATTTGCCATCTACAAACTCTGGGTGAAGCACTACATTTCTTTGTTGCTCTGCCTGTGTTCTAAGATTAGGAAGTCTCTCCCACTTCTTAAGATCCTTTGTACGAACAATACCAGCTTGAGCTATAGCTGCAGATAAATCTGTATTATTAGGGTCCTTACTTTCTGAGCAGAATACGCCATAAATATAGCCATCCTCATGTTTTGTAAGTCTCATATCATACACATTTGTTTCTTCCTTGCAGGTATCCTCAAGTAAAATAGGATAATCCCAAAATCTAAAGTTATCAATACCATTAGGACTTTCTGCTACAGCAAAGAAGGACTTCCTATCATATCCCTCTACTCTAGCAACGACATAAAATTTCCCATTAAGCTCTATAGCACCTGCATTAAAAACAGCATTAATCCCTAGCCTCTCCATAAAATATGGATTTGTCTCAGGATTTAAATCATATCTCCAAAATAGTGGCGTATGCTCCCTTGTAAGTACTGGATAGATATAGCGATCATAAATGCCATTATACTCATCTGCAACTACATTTTTACGTGTAATAAGTTTTTCATATTTAGCAAGTTCTCTTTCGTAGTTTTCCTTAAACATTTCTGTTCCTCCTTATAATCTCCATACACATACGTCCATTATGATAAGGACATTTCCATGGTTCTACAATTGGACCTGGTAAAACAGGATTTCCTTCCTTATCTACTTGCCAACGCCATTCTGAATCATCTCTTGAATCAATAATATATTTCTTTATAAACTCCCATTCTCTCTCTGCTAGGACTAAAAACTCCCGATCTCCTGTTTTTTCATAAGCATTTGTAAAGCCTATGACAGTTTCTGCTTGTACCCACCATATTCTAGTGGTATCAATATAATCATCAATACGTTCATTATTAAGTGCACCATCTACAAAAGCTTCTTCTTTAATCTTATAAGCAATATCTACTGTATAAGCCTGAGTCTTCTCAATAATCTCTTTATCTCCTAATGCTTCAGCTGCCCTATCTAACAGCCAAGCCGCTTCTATATCATGCCCATAAGAATGCATATCTACGATAGTATTCATCTTACGATCGAAGAATACTTCTAACAGACGTTTTTCACGGTTATAAACTTGTTTATCAAACACAATAAGTAAATCTTTTAATTTTTCCCCAACTGCTTTATGATGGCTTACACGATAAAGCTCCGTATAAGCCTCTAAAATATGTAAAAGTGCGTTCATTGTTTTTTCTGCATAGATTCCTTTAGAACATAAATACGCATCATCTGAAAGAATGTTTTCCTCAATAGGTGACCACGCTCTTGTGAATGCTTCTAAATAACCATATTCATCTCTTGCAATGGTTTCTATCTTTTCAAAGATGGACATAGCAAAGTCTAATGCTTCTTGATCTTTAGTTGCCTCATAATAAGTAGATAACGCATAAATTGCAAAAGCTTGGTTATAAGTATGTTTCATATCTTCCACCACATTGCCTTTATAATCTAGCATCCAGTACACGCCACCATATTCTTTATCTAAACAGTGGTCTTTAAAAAATGTATAGGCCCATTTTGCATATTCTAGGTCTTCTGGATTTTTCATGGTTAAATACATATTTGAAAAATACCACATGATTCTCGAATTTAAAATGACCCCTTTTACAGCCTCTTTATCTAATACAAGTTCTTCACTCATATAACCGTAGAATCCACCATTTTCTACATCTTTGAGGTTCTTCCAAAAAGGATTGATTTTATAAAGTAAATGACCTTTAATTTCTTGTACCATTTGTGGACTATTGATCATTCTTATTACCTCCTCTGACAACTTCCTTACAAACCCTTTAACTTATTATTTGATACCGATTTGATCATCGTCCCCTATCATATTGCTATGTTCTTTTACATAATTTACGATTATATCAATTGTTGTAAATGCCAATCCTACGTAGCTGTCTGCTGCACCATAATAAATTGCAATTCTACCTGTGTCTGCATCTTGAAGTGTTGCACATGGGAATACTACGTTATTTACGAAACCTCTTTCTTCATACCATTCTTCTGGTGTTAATACGAAGTGTTGACAACGATATTTTACTTTAGATGGTTCATCAATATCTAAGATTGCTGCACCCATACTATATACGTAACCTTGGCAAGTACCAGCTACACCATGATAGAATAAAAGCCATCCTTCACTTGTTTCAATAGGTGCCGCACCACCACCAATTTTAAGAGATTCCCACCAGTTGCTATATCCTCTAGTCATAACATGTCTATGTCTACCCCAGAATTCCATATCTGGACTTTCACTTAAGAAAATATCTCCAAATGGTGTATGCCCACTATCACTAGGCCTAGAAAGCAGCATAAAGTTACCATTAATCTTTCTTGGGAAAAGCACACCATTTCTGTTGAATGGAATAAATGGATTTTCAAGTCTTACAAATGTTTTAAAGTCAGTTGTCTTCGCCATACCAAGTGCTGCACCATAGAAGTCTGTACACCAAATGATGTAATATGTATCTTCAACTTTTACAAGTCTTGGATCATAAGCATAACCAGGCATAAAAGGTTTACCATCTTTGTCAACAAATTGGATTTTTTCTTCTTCATATGTCCAGTGAATGGCATCTTCACTATAACCTAAGTATAAATAAGATACCCCAGATAAAGTTTCCCCTCTAAATACACCAATGAATTGTCCTTCATAAGGTACAACAGCACTATTGAAGATACGTGCTACTCCTTTAAGTGGATTTCTAGGAATAATAGGATTTTCACTATAACGCCACACAGGTGCTTCACAGCCTTCTGGGCGATCTTGCCATGGAATATTAGGTAATGAATTTGTAAACATTTTAACTTCTGACATATGTAACTCTCCTTTATAACTCTATATTTTTTATTTCTCTATTTATAATTGGTCATATTGCCATTATAAGCATCTTTTATTAAGCCTTAGACACAAGTAAACCAAGTACTGTAAAAGTATCAGTTGCTTTACCTTCTTTAAGCTTAATTTCAATAATATGTTCTCTGCATGCATCCTCTTCAAGCAGCATAAAGACTTCAGCATAATCTCCCCAACCGTTTGGAAAAGAACTATCCACTTCTAACTTTTTGTCATAATCTATAGTAATCTCAGCAATTCCCATTTGTTCGCCTACATTTTTTCTATAAAGTAGATGAATATTTTTAGCTACTACTTTACAAACAAGTGCTTTATTATTTTCACACTGCTTCGCCTTCCAACCTACACATAAAGATTTAAATCCATCATCACAAGGATAAAAGCTCCCTGTATAAAGTGGCCTATAATTATTACGATTTAAAATGATGCCATCACTATACTTTTTACTAAATAAAACTTCTTTTGGCATTTCATAATGATAGTCCTCTGATACTTTATTTTTATCTGCCACTTCAAATAAGTTAGCAAGTAAATCTGCTACTATCTTATGACCTCTATCATTTGGATGAACTTCATCCGTTTCAATTTCTTCCCATGTATATTCTCCTGCTGCTATGCCATTTAAAACTTCCTGACGATAACTCACCATAGGCACTTTATAATGATGACCTATCTGAGTTTGCTGTGCATAAGCACTTGTACCATCTTGAAGTGTCATCATCAGTTCAATAATAGCTGTATTAGGTAAGTGTTCTATAATGCCCCTTATAACACTTTCATATGATTTTTTACTACCATCTGTAGGTGGCACATCATTTGCGGCAAATTCTACAACAATAATATCTGGCTTATATTGTAATAAGTCCTCCACCATACGGTGTACCCCAATAAGTGAACCCGTTGCACCAATGCCGGCATTAATATATCTCACCTCGGTAGGTGCTAAAAATTCTTTGAGCCAGTTATAAGTTCTAACAGCATAGGCATTCTCTGGTACAGATGGATTACAGCCTTGTGTAATAGAACCACCTAAGAAACCAATTGTAATCGCTTGTCCCTTTCTTGCCTTCTGTAATACTAAACTTAATTTCTCTGTATAATCATAGTAATGATATTTCATTTATTTCCCTCCAATCTTTTCTTACTTAACAGATCCAGAAGTAAAACCATTATAGATATATTTCTGTAGTGCTAAAAATGCTAAGAATGTTGGTATAACAACAATCATAATACATGCACAAATAACTTCCCATTTAGCAGAATATGGTCCCTTAAACTTAAAGAGTGCTGTTGAAAGTACATTAAGCTTCGTATTTGGCATATATAAGAATGGTGTATAAAAGTCATTATAGATTCCAACACCTTTGATAATAACTACTGTTGCAATAGCAGGTTTTAAAAGTGGTAAGATGACTTTACGATAAATGGTAAAGTATGAGGCCCCCTCTATCATTGCTGCTTCATCCATAGAAATCGAAATGTTGTCCATAAACTGTAAGAAAATATAAATTGAAATAATATCTGTCCCCATATAAAGCAGGATTGGTGCAAACCTTGTGTTATAAACACCTAAAGCATTAATCACTTGAAAAGTTGCAACTTGTGTTGTAACCCCGGGTATTAATGTTGCAAGTAAGAAGGCTCCCAAAATAACTTTTTTAAATTTAAAATTAAAACGATGTAAAACATAAGCAAGCATTGTGCCAATAAAAATAACACCAGCTAATGAAACCCCCATTATAATCACTGTATTCATAAAGCCTGTTAACATCTTGCCTTTTACAAAGGCTTCTACATAGTTACTAAAGTTAAAGAAATTCTTTGGAAGTGTTAATGCACTTGTCTTTTTAAACTCCTCTGAATCCTTAAATGCTGCAAAGAATACAACAGCAATAGGAATTAGTGCAACTAATGAAGCAATTATAAGTGATGCATATTTTAATACACTAAAAAACATATCTTTAGCTGTTAGATGTTTTCTCCTAATCATACATTTCAGCCTCCTCTTCTTTAAAGAATACATTTTGAATAATTGCAATAACGACTACAATCATTAACAAAACGATCCCCATAGCTGAACCAAGTCCAACCTTCTTAAATTGGAATGCCGTTTCAATGGTTTGAATAACAAATGTTTTAGAACCATTTGCGCCTTGAAGCATAACGTATGGAATTTCAAATACAGCAAGTGCCCCATTAATTGCAAGTAATAAATTAAGTTGCACAATGCGTTTAATACTTGGCATAATAATATACTTAAATTGTTGAAAACGACTTGCCCCATCTAACTCAGCAGCTTCATATATTTCATCTGAAATAGATTGAATCGCTCCAATAAACATAATGAGGTTATTTCCCATATAACGCCATATTGATACCCCTGCCATAGAATAGTTAATAATTTTAGCATTACCTAACCATTTCTGAATAAGCCCTTCAAGCCCTATTTTAGTTAAGATAATGTCTAATGTTCCTCCTTGCTTTAAGCAATATAAAAAGATAAATCCTATGGCCACACCGTTAATTAAATATGGAAAAAATAAAAAGCCTTTAAATAAGTTTTGGCACCTTACACCTGAAGTTAATATGGTTGCAAAATATAAAGCTAGTGCCATCTGAACGAAAGAACCTACAAAATAATAAATAGATACTTTAAATACATTGAAATACTCTGATTTAGTAAAGATTGTGACATAGTTTTGAAGCCCTACAAACTCTTTATGTGGTGATGTGCCATTCCAACTTGTTAAACTATAGTAAAACATACTACCTAACGGAATAAACGAAAATAAAATTAAAAGTAATAATGGAATACATGTAAATGTAATAATCGTTATATTTTTTTCTCTTTGTCTCTGTTTTTTATAATCAACAACTTTTTTATCCTTAGAAATTGCAGTTGTACTCACACGCTCTCCCCCTATCGTTTTTAATCTAATATATATTTCTTTATGTCCATCCTATAATGTCATAGTTTATATTTTGATTACAAACTCTATATATTTATACAACGTTAGATTTTAGGATTATATAATTCTTCTATAAGAGAGGCTTAAAGAGAGAC
>OOCW01001777.1_pt1 | contig 14028 bp, 10 predicted proteins | sample 1671201 | NCBI WGS metagenome assembly OOCW01 (sample SAMN06348132, study PRJEB24527) | human gut metagenome | biome: human gut; feature: ankylosing spondylitis patient; material: feces | host: Homo sapiens | place: China | collected 2015-10
GGATCGGACAGACAGAATTTGTCGGGGCGAAGAATGTCTGGTATGTGATGAGCTGCGGAAGCGGTATTGGTGGCGCAGATATATACAATCGAAAACTGAGTGAGAAAAAAGGATTAAAGCATATGGGGACGGCACAGATCATTATGCCGGAGAATTACATTGCCATGTTTAATGCTCCTGATGTGGAGAAAGCAAAGAAGATCGTTGCGGCAGCAGGTCCTGATATTGCTAAAGCTGTGTTGGCAATCAAACATGGAGAGAAGCTTCCGTCAAAAAGTGGCTTCGGTGCATCTTTTGAGAGTGGTCTGGTGAATGATATCTTCTATGCGGCATTTGTAAAAGCAAAGGCATTTTATGCAGATCAGACCTGTACCGGATGCGGCAAATGTGTAAAAGTCTGTCCGTTAAACAATGTGACAATGAAAAATAAGAAACCTGTATGGGGAAAGCATTGTACGCATTGTATGGCCTGCATCTGCTATTGTCCGGCTGGGGCAATCGAATATGGCAGGAAGAGTGTTGGAAAGCCCAGATATTGTTTTGAGAATCTGGGGCTTGAGAAATATGACTATAGCAATCCTCTAAAATAATGCATCTTAATCCAGTCCATCAGAGTGTGAAATCCTGCGTCAGATATCTTTGCCGTGCGTCAGCACGCCTGCAGATATCTTCCTTGTCTTTCGCACTCTGCTGAACTGTCTTAAATGCATTATTTACGAGGATTGCTATAGACGGTCGTAAATTGCAGGCAAGATATGGAACATAAAAAAGTATCTGATAAGGGGGTATTAGATCATGTCTGCTTATCAGATACTTTGTTTATGCTTCTGGCTGTGTTCGTGTCATCAGTTGATTAGTTTGATATTTACGATCAATTCTCGAAAAATGTGACAGTAAAACCATCAGTTCCTATAGTTACGTCAGAAATAGTATCATTATCCCAGAGAGCATCCGTAATGACAGACTTTAAGGCTTCGTCCAGAATAAGATTAAATTCTTCTTCGATAAGTGAGAATGGAACCAATTTCTGGACTTCTGCACATTCCAGAATAAAATTAAGTATTTTTTCTTCCATGATAAATCCTCCTCGTAAAATTCCATACAGCATATATTACAATAGACAAAGCAATCTGTCCACCTTAGATTTTATTTTTGATAATTCATTATGGTACGATACAGGTGGCGGTATATGACAACCGATTAGAAATTACTTCTTCAGGAAAGCTGCCAATGTGACAAACATTCATATCGGATGTACCTTGATGGTGGAGATATATAGCTAATTATTCAGAACTTTCATAGACAAAACGGATTCTATCGTATATACTTTGAGTAGAAACGAAAAAAGAAAAGTAACTGTTCATGATAGTTTGGAGTATCTGCGTAATGAACAGCTACGGGAAAAAGGGGAACAGTTATGTTATTGGTAAAGAATGCAGCGATTTACGCACCGGAATATCTCGGTAAAAAGGATCTTTTGATTTGCGGGGGAAAGATTGAATGTATACAGGATTCCATCAGAGAATTGCCTGTGGAGTGCGAGGTGCTGGATGCAGAGGGCAAGATTCTTACTCCCGGATTTTTAGATCAACATGTACATATCACCGGAGGCGGTGGAGAGGGAAGCTTTCATACGCGGACACCGGAATTACAGATGTCAGAACTGGTAGAGAACGGTATCACAACAGTGGTGGGACTTCTGGGTACGGATGGTATCACCAGGAGTGTGGACAATCTTTATGCGAAGACCCGGGTACTCTGTGAGGAGGGCGTGAGTGCTTATATGCTCACAGGTGCTTACGGATATCCCAGCCCGACTATCACAGGTGAAACAGACAGGGACATCGTATTCGTGAATGAGATTTTGGGTGTGAAACTGGCGATATCTGATCACCGGGCACCTAATGTGACTGGTGATCAGTTGGTTCAGATTGCAAGTAAAGCTCGTGTGGCGGGAATGCTCAGTGGAAAGCCAGGCATTGTGGTGCTTCACATGGGAGATGACAAAGATGGTCTTGCGCCGGTATTCCGGGCATTGGAGGTGAGTTCTGTTCCTGTACGGATTTTCCGTCCCACTCATGTCAACCGGAATGAAAAGTTGCTGGAAGAGGGCTACGAATTTCTGAAGCGGGGAGGTTATATTGATCTGACCTGCGGTATGCACACTTCACCGGGAGAATGTGTTCTGGAGGCTAAAAAGCGGGGACTGCCCACAGAGCATATCACAATGAGCTCTGACGGACACGGAAGCTGGTCTAATTATGCTGAGGACGGCAGCCTTCTGGAGATAGGTGTATCTGGTGTGGATGCACTTTATAAAGAGTTGAAATATATGGTACAGGTTCTGGGAATGACTCTGGAGGAAGCACTGCCTTATATGACCTGTCAGGTTGCAGAGGGGCTGGATTTACTGGGAATCAAGGGAACTGTGGCAGAGGGGGCCGATGCGGATCTGTTGCTGTTTGATCAGGATCTGACGCTGGATACTTATGTAGCCAGGGGAAAGATCTTTATGAAGCATGGAGAGGTGATTCGAAAAGGCACCTATGAGAAGTAAGAAGAGAATAAAAACGAAACCGGATATATGGCTTTCTGTTGGAAACCTGTATATCCGGTTTTGTTTTTGGGCTAAAAATCAGGATGGCAAAGTGTCGATAAAAATCTGCCGTTCAGATGGTGATACACTATCGATGACAAGACAGGATGCCAGAATATTGAGCATAGCCATAGGTGCAGTCATAGAGTTATAAAACAGCTTCGTAGATGTGGGACAGAGAAGCAATAGTGTGCTGTGCGCAGCTGCCGGTGAAGTATCACTGTCTGTGATGGTCAGAATCGGTACCCCTGATTTAGCTGCTTTTTTAGCAATATTTCCAATCGGAAAATAATAGCGGGGGAAAGAGAAAAAGATTACCAGGTCACCATCCGTCAGCTGTTGGATAATCTTCTGGGTGACTTCCAGATCCGATAAATCAATCAACGCAGAATTCAAGTACAGAATTTCCAAACGGCTCTGTAAAAATTTGCCGGGAACCAGAGAAATATCATGGGCAAAGATGTAGATACGGGTGCTTTTCCGGATTTCATCAGAAGCCTTTATGACAGATTCCAGATTGATGTTGGTAATAAAATCAGAGAAAACTGCGGCCTCTGTATTGCAGATTTCATGAAGCATTTGTTCCCGCTCGGTGTCTTCGCCTGAGGTACGCTCTGGCAGAAAAAAGGAAGAAGAGGAGGCCTGCTTAATCATTTTTTGGGTATAGTCCCGAAACTGCTCCTTTAAGTCCAGAAAGTTGGAGTACCCCAGTTTTTGACAAAAACGAAGCAAAGTCAGCTCGGAGGTACCGGTCTGATGGCTTAGCTGTGCCAGTGTAATGTAGCTGATTTCCTCCGGATTAGCAATTAGATAATCTGCGATTGTTTTCTGCTTTTTTGTCAGGGCAGGATAAAGTTTTTGAAGATGCTCTAAAATATCCATAGATATTACACGATGTCCTTTCTTTGCATGGCGCATGCAATGTTTTATATTTTTTTCATAAAAATATAAGTAAAAACTTTACAAATTTATTATAGCATGTATAATGGAAAATATAAAGTAAAGTATATACTTAACAAAAAATCGAAAGAAAATCATAGTATATATTACATGATTTTCTTTCGAAAGCAAAGGAGGAAAAAGGTTATGAAGAAACTTTTTGAGAAACACTTCGAACGGACATGGTTGATTATTTTTCTGGTTATGTTTGTATTCATTATGATTCCGTTCCCGTTTTTCTACAGCGAGACGTATATTCCCGCATTTGGTGGTGTTCCGCTTTATATATTCGGATGGATTGTTCACACTGCCATTACATTTGCGCTGATTATTATCTATTACCGCATGTGTATGAAGAGAAAAGAATATCACACTTATGATGAGGAGGACAAATAAATGAATGGAGCAGCAGTAATTCAGCCATCACCAATTCCTTTCTATACAGTGTTAGTACTTTATCTTGGAATTATGGCATTTATTGGTTGGTATGCAGGACGTAAGACGAATAGCATTGGCGATTTCTTTGTATTGAGCGGAAAGGCTGGTGTATTAGTAAGTGGTATTGCATATTTCTCCACCCAGTTTTCTATGGGAACCTTTCTTGGTACACCGGGAACCATTTATGGCGTAGGCTATGCAGGAATGGCTATCTCTGTACCTGGAGCTGTGTTCTGTATGATTCTTCCGGCTCTTCTTATTGGCCGTAAGCTGATTACTCTTGGTCATAAATATGGTTTCCTGACTATGGCCGATTACCTGACAGACCGTTATCACTCCAAGAAGATGAGCGGTGTTTTGGGCGTAATGATGCTCTTCTTCCTGGTTCCGATGATGGGCGCACAGATTATCGGAGCAGGTGTTATTGTACATGTATTTACCGGACTGCCTGAATGGGTAGGTGTTGTGGGAATGGGTATTATCGTTATTCTCTACTGTATGAGCGGTGGTATGAAAGGTGCCATGATGACGGATGTTATCCAGGGATCTCTGATGATTGCTACTGCAGTGGTTACATTTATTGTATCTGTAGTAATGGGTGGAGGTTTCTCTAACATTAACCATACACTTCAGAGTATGAATGAGGCTTATTTGACCTTCCCGGGTGCTAACGGTTATATGCCTTGGACTTATTATGTATCCAACATTGTGCTATGGTCGTTCTTTACCATGGGACAGCCTCACCTGTTTACCAAGTTCTTTGCCATGAAGGATCATAAGACCATGTTCAAAGCAATTCTTCTTGGTACTGCAGGTATGTTTTTCTCTGCAACTCTGATTGAGTGGGCCGGTGTAAATGGTATTGCTTCCATTCAGAATATTGAGAAGGCAGATCAGATTATTCCTATGATTCTGCAGAGAGGCATGAATCCTTTCCTGGCTTCCATTTTCATCGCAGGTATTGTGGCAGCAGGTATGTCCACAATCGATGGTATTCTGGTAACGACTACCGGTGCTGTTACCCGTGATATTTATCAGAAGATTATCAATAAGGATGCTACAGATGAGAATGTTATGAAGTTGTCCAAGGTAGTAACTGTAATCATCGGTATCATCGTAATTTGCTTTGGTGTATTCCAGCCAGGCAGTATTTTTGAAATTAACCTGTTTGCATTTTCAGGAATGGCAATTTTTGTAGTGCCGATTCTGTTTGGAATTTACTGGAAGAAAGCAACAGCGAAGGGAGCAATCGCATCGGTTATAGTAGGTATTATTTCACTGTTGCTCTTTACACTGAATCCGTCTGTCAAGGCGTTAGCTATGGGATTCCATGCACTGTTCCCAACTACGATCATTGCTTCTATTGTAATGATTGTAGTAAGTAAATTTACAAAAACTCCGCCGCAGGAGACTATTGATCGTCATTTTACAGTATAAAAGTTAGGAGGCGTATTTAAAATGTATCTTGCAAAAATGACTACAGCACAAGCAAAAGAGGCTTTTGAGAAGGATCCGATTATTGTGATTCCGGTGGGAAGCACCGAGCAGCACGGAACACAGGGTGCGTTGGGAACGGACTTTATGGTACCGTCCTATCTGGCGGATCATGTGGAGGATGTAGATAACGTAATCGTAGCACCTACTGTTCCATACGGTGTATGTCCTTATCACTTAAGCTTTGAGGGAAGTATTAATATTGGTTATGAGGGACTGTATATGGTTCTGCATGGCATTATGGACTCTTTGATGCAGCATGGCGCAAAACGTTTTGTAGTTCTGAATGGCCATGGCGGCAATACTCCATCCATTGACCGGGCAGCTCTGGAGGTATATCATAAAGGTGGTGTATGTGCCAGCGTAGACTGGTGGAGTCTGGTAGCTCAGCTGGACAAGAAGTTTGAAGGCGGCCATGGTGATGTTCTGGAGACCTCAGCTATGATGGCAATTGCTCCGGAATCAGTACATCTGGAACTTAGCAAGCCTATCAATGCACAGGATCCTTCTGAGAATATGAAAGCGGCTTATATCCAGGCAGTTAATTTCAAGGGTGGTATCGTACGTCTTGTGAGAGATACCAAAGAAATTGCTCCAAGCGGCTGGTTTGGACCTTTTGATCCGAAAGATTCTTCCGCAGAACTTGGACAGGAGGCCCTTGATTTGGCAGTATCCTATATCCGTGATTTTCTGGAAGAAATGAAGCAGATAGAACTGTCTTCCTGATATATATCTGAAGGGATGGGGGTGTCGTAAAATCATCAAATTAGATGATTGAGCGATGCCCTCGCTTTATATGTGTAAAAAACCGGAAAGAATCTTTTGAACTGTTAGATCTTTCTGGTTTTTTACGTACTTTAAGCAGTTAGTCTATGAAAAATAGGTTAGCTGCTTTTTTTCGTCTCAAAAACAATTATCTTTGAATCAGTTATAATAATTTTATGAAATTCATCATATTACCGCTGGATAGTTCTATGCCAAATTGCACATTATAACATACAGAACAGGAGGAATGCTTATGACATTGGAACAGGTTGTACTGACAATGATTAATGACAAAATGCTTGATAATGGACAGATTTCCGAAAAACTGCATAGTAGTATCCAGAAAGACATTATAACCTTGAGTACATTCAATACAGTAGTCGCGAAGAATGGAGAACAGATGGACAGTTCAGGTGAATATTGCCAGCGAATCAGTTGATTGGAAAGGAATAAGATGGATATTTATGCAACACGTGAGGAGCTGAAGTCCCGGCAGAAAAATATATTTGATCTGAAACTGAATGTGGCGTATTATGCCCGAGTCAGTACGGATAAGGAGGAACAGAAAACCTCTATTGAGCATCAGTGGACTTTTTTTGAACAACTGATTTCAGACGTAAAGAATTGGACGCTTGTGGATGGTTATATAGACGAAGGAATCTCAGGTATTACCGTAACCCACAGAGAGGAATTCCAGAGAATGCTCCAGGATGCAAAAGCCGGGAAAATTGATCTTATCATAACTAAAGAGATCACCCGTTTTGCCCGAAACGTATTAGACAGTATACGATATACAAGAGAGCTTCTGGACTGTGGAACTGCTGTCTGGTTTAGGAATGACAATATCAATACATTAGATGAGGATTCGGAACTCAGGCTGTCAATTATGTCCGGTATTGCACAGGAAGAAAGCAGAAAACTTTCAAGTCGTGTGCGTTTCGGTCATGCAAGATCCATACAGAACGGTGTGGTTCTTGGTAATTCACATATATATGGATGGGACAAGCGAAACGGAAAATTGTTTTTGAATCCCGAAGAGGCAAAAATGGTACAGCTTATTTTTGAAAAATATGCCCTGGGAAACTGGTCTACCCATTCACTGGAACAATTTTTATGGGAATGTGGATACAGAAATTATAAAGGGGGAAAGATTGACAGCCATGTGATTGCCAATATTATCCGAAATCCTAAATATAAGGGTTACTATGTTGGTGGAAAAGTAAAAATAGTTGATCTCTTTACTAAGAAACAGAAATTCCTGCCTGAAGATGAATGGGTGATGTATAAAGACGATGGTACCCATGTCCCTGCAATTGTGGATGAAAAACTGTGGGAAGATGCAAACAGGATTCTGGAAGAAAGAAGTAAAAATATCAAGTTGAAAAAAACTTCCTATAAGCAGGACAACCTTTTTACCGGACTTATACATTGTGCGGAAGATAAAGCTGCATACTGGCTGAAAGTCAGAACTGTCCGCGGAAAAGCTGCAAAGACCTGGGTATGCAGTCATCGCATAAAACAGGGCGCAGTTTCCTGCAGATCAAAACCGGTAAAAGAAGAAATCCTGCTGGAGATGATATCGGATGTTTATAACAATCTGGCTCAAAGCAATAAAAGTATATTGCATAAGTATCTGGAACTTTATGAGAAAGAGATTAACAAAACAGAAGGAACTGAAGAAAAAATTGACAACATACAGCATGAAATAACAGTACTGGAACAGAAGAGAGATAAGCTGCTGGATTACAATATGGGCGGCTACATTTCTGATGCGGAATTTTTAAGCAGAAACAAGGTTTTTACACAACAGATAGCAGAGAAAAAAGCGAATCTGGAACAATTGAAAAGCATGAAACCTCTTTCAAAAACAGAATTGACAGATCAGATGGACAGGATATTAGACTATGCAAAGGAATATTCCTGCGTAAAACCCAAAGATATCACCAGAGCCATGATTGAAAACACAATCAATAATATAGAAATAACTCCGGTTAATGAAAAGAAAGCAGAAGTGATGATCGTATTTAAAAGTGGAAGTCTGCACAGCTCTGAATCTGTTATTCCGGCACTGGGACAGGAAAAAACTTATACTACGGAGACAGGGTATGAATATATTGTACATTCAGGAATTTCTATGTAGATATTGCACTCACATATGGAATTCTTTTGCGAAGGTTACGAAAAGTAAGAAGTAGTGAATATTTCAGTTTGAAATAATATATAAAACAGGTGTAAGACATGGCAAATACGAAAAAAAGATGGACAGCCGATGAAATCGAAATATTAAGAAAGTACTATCCCGCAGAAGGAGATCAGGTCTGTGAAAGATTATCCGGAAGAACTGCAAAAAGCTGCAGGATCCAGGCATCAAAAATGGAAATATCCAAAAACATTTCCTCTTCAGCAACTGTACAGAATGATGTTAAATATGTCAGATTATGGACAGAGGCAGAGGATAAAATACTCAGAGAGTATTATGCTGCGGAGGGCAGTAAGGTACGTTATCGCTTAAATCAGAGATCAGCAGAATCCTGCAGAGGAAGAGCTGCTGCATTAGGACTTACTTATTCCGGGGCAAACAGAAAATGGAGCAGCAGCGAAGATGAAATTCTGAGAAATTATTATCCGACAGAAGGTGCTGAAGTTCAGAAAAGACTGGAGGGAAGATCCAAAGAGGCATGTAATAAAAGAGCTGCCAAATTAGGCCTTTGTATACAAGGAAGAAAAGAATGGACTGCAGAAGAAGATGAAATTATAAGAACATATTACAAAGCGGAAGGCAGGAAGGCAGCAGAACGATTGGAGGGGAGAACTCTGACTGCCTGTCAGTCCAGAGCTAAGTACTTAAATGTCAGATCAGACAATAACAGACTTCCATGGACACAGGAAGAGGATGCAATCATTTCCCGATATTATGAAGAAAAAGGTGCCGGATATGTGCATGCTCTCATTCCTGAAAGATCTCTTCAGGCATGCAAATACAGAGCGATGATTCTGGGATTAAGCAGGAAAACCAATGATCCATGGACAAAAGCCGAAGAGAAGATACTGAAGAAATACTACCCGGTTGAGGGCAGCAATGTTTATAAACGTCTGAATAATCGTACCAGAAATGCCTGCATCAGCAAGGCGGCCCAATTACATCTGCAATATGGACAGCCTATGTATAAAGGACCTGTATTGGATGAATGGATCATACTGGCAGTGAAACAGGGGATCACAAAAGTAAGACAATCTATGACATACAGTGAGATAACCTTTAAACCCGGAAAACTCCCTGAACTGCATCTGAGACTGGAATGTGATGAAACCGGAAAATTCAGGGTTTATGAGAAGTCTGTTCTTTTGGATGAAAAAGAATATGACAGGCAACGGGTTGAGAATCTCGCGGATACAATGGGGCTTCAGATAGAAGGAAACAAAATTACTTTAAACAGCAGCGAAAAAGAGATAGAAGATGATATTTTCAGACTGATAGCAGGATGTTACCTGATTTATTACCTGCATTATTTTATGGAATTGCCATAATTGCTCTATTCTGTCTTATCTTGCTGTGAAATGATAAAAATTTGTCAACAGGATACTGCTTGATTTATGAGATACTTTCTCAACAGATGCAGAATAATTCTCTTGCATTTTCACGCAGGTTAGAATATACTAACCAACAGAGTTAACCAAAGCAAACTATTGCGTGATTTGATCATTTAAACTTCCACTGAAGAACTGAGATGAATCGGAGGATTTTATCCGCTTCATCTGAAATGAGATGATACACAGATAGCTTCAAGTCAGGGACGAAATATCTTTTGCCCCTGATATCATATTACAGGAGGATAAAGAAACAGATGAAGAAAAGAATGGCAATTCTGATGTCTATGGCAATTGCGGCAAACATGATTGCTTCTGTACCGGTATGTGCAGCAGACATATTTACAGATTCAATGACTACGGATTCAGCGATCACACAGGAGGCAGATGATGATTCCTTTAGTGATGGATCGGGAACACCGGATTTTGCGGATGAGCAGGAGAATGTACAGGTGGCTCAGGATGAGGGTACACAAAGTGTGAAAGAACCGCCGGAGGTGATAGCAGAATATGAAAGTGGTTCTTTTGCGAATGTTTGTAAACTAAAAACTTCTCTTAACTCAAGGTATGTTGAGCAAATTACAGGAATATCTATTAATGGAACAGAGTGGAATGAAGTAACTTATTCGTGGGATCTTACAGGAACAACATATATTAAAAAAGACTCAGACGGTTATGTTGGACTATCTCCAGATAGACTTGAAGTGGGTAATGAGATTGTAATCACCAGTACCGGATACAAGGATCTTACTTTAAAAGTAACAGGAACCGGAAAACACTGGAACGTTGAAAAAGTAACTTCACAGTCTGAACCTGAACAGACCAAAGATGCGCCAACATTTGCGGGAGATCAAGTGGAAATTTCAGGTACAGACTACAAGATCATTAAACCAGCTGATGAAAATAATGTTTCTGATTATATCAGTAAAATCAAAGAAATATCTGTAGATGGGACAGTATGGGATAAAACAGATTATGCAATAGCATTATATGGCAGAAAAGCATATTGTCCAGACAGCAGTAATAATCGTGTTGTATTTGATTCAACTGTACTTCATACTGGAAATGTCATTACAATAAAAAGTGATGGATATAAAGAACTTTATCTTAAGGTAACTGCAGAAGGAAATGACTTCAAAGTTGTTACAGCTGATTCCGGTGAAACTAATATTAACGGTGCATCTAACGGAGTGAACACTCTTCATGTCAGATTAAAAGGATACTTCGAAAGCGCTGTTACAGGGCAGCAGAAATACGATGCAGTTTCAGGGGCATCCACTTCTGTTTCATCCAACAAAAACAGTAATGTAGTTGTGGAAGCAGCTGATCTTCCGGATGGGCAGGAACCTGTTGAAGCTGACTGGAAGGAGTTAAAAGAAACAGGTGTAAAAATTGACACAAAGAATACAAAGGTAAACATTGACAGTGAAAGTGGGATGGCAGGGATGTATTCCACATATGACAGTTCTCTGTCTCTCAGCGGAACTCCTGCTAAAATCGGTACATATCCTGTCAATGTTACAGTAACTGATGAATCAGGGCGTACAGTAACAAGTAATGAGCTTACTTTCAAGGTTTACAGTACTAAGGAAAAACTGGCAGATCATCTGAAGCTTGAAAATGCAACCAAGACTGCAGATGGAAAATACATGTATGATATGGATCCATGGGTAATTCCTGATTTTAATGATACAGATGATATTGTAACAGTCCCGGCAGAGATTAAAGCATGGTATGGCTCTCACACCAGCGGTACATATGGAGAACTGGGATATGCTGTTTCAGAGGGAGAAGCTACAACCCAGACATTGATCATACCGGCTGGATGTGATCTTACAATGGTCAATATGAAGGTTCTCAGCAGTGTGAAGATAAAAGTAGAAAATGGCGGAACATTGAATCTGAGAGATTCTTCCATATATGGACAGATTGAAGTAGAAAATGGTGGAACAATATCTGTCAATCACGATGATTATAGCGGAAAATTCCTGACAGGTACTTCCATTAATGGACAGCTGATTCTGAATGATGGAGCGACCATAAGGAATTCCATGATCTACTCCAACACTAATTTCCTTCCCAATGGAACACAGGCACGTCACAATACATCACCTGTTGTTGTGACAAATGGAAATGTAAAGGTAGAAGGAAAAGTATATATCAAAGGTGATGAAGCTGCCACAGGAACAGATCCTGCCACAGGAAAAAGCTACAGCGGACAGCCAGCCTTGAAAGTCAGCAGCGGAACACTTACTATTGGCGAGGGCAGCCAGCTTGCAGCATACGGCGGAGGAAACATAGCAACTACTTCAGTTGGCGGTGCAGCGGTGATTCTTGACAACGGAACGATTTCCGGAGCAGGAACGTTGATTGCTGTTGCAGGACGAGGAGATGGTGATAACGGTGGCAATGCAGTTGAGGGCACCGGAAATGTAGAAACAGCAAAAGCATATCTGGAGGGAGGTTCTGCTTATTCATTTATGAACAAAAATGCGGAGCCAGGTAAAGCGTATACTGAATCTGTCACTATATCTCCTTCTACAAAAGGAACAGCAGTAAATGGTAAAAAAATAACTTCCAACAGTGAATCTGCTCCGGATACATATTGGAGTGACATTACAAAAACACCAGATGATAAAATTCAGAACTGTACTATATCAGATACCACAATCATACAGACCGTAAATCCATCACCGTCGGTAAATCCGTCACCATCAGTGAATCCAACAGTAACGCCGGTACCAACTGTTACTCCGATACCGGATGCTTACCCGGAGGGAACTGAGGAAGATAGAAATGGAAACCTTGTTACACCGGAAGGAATCGTGATCAGTTCAGATGGAACTGTAACACTTCCGGATGGCACGAAGCTGACACCTGATGCAGATGGTAAAAAGCCAACTGTAAATAAAGATGAAACTGTAACAGATACAAAAGGAAATACCTACAGTACAGACGGAAGTATCACAGATTCAGACGGAAATTATACCAGACCTGCAAAAGCAGTTATAAAGAATGTATCTGTTTCCAAAAACTCCGTAAAAATGGTGCTGAATGAAGAGTGTAAGGGTGCTCTGAAATATGATTATGTGATCGGCACCTCTGAGGATATGCTCAAAACAGGACAGTATACAAAGGTCCTGAAAAATCAGGAAGAACTGAAGTCTGCATTTGCATATATGGATAAGGGAACCTGGTATGTAGCGTGTCACGCATGGCTTAAGGGTGAAGATGGCAAAAAAGTATTTGGACAGTGGTCTGAGATCCATAAAGTAGATGTGAGTGCCATTACGCCACAGGCACCTGTGATCAGTAAGGTAATTGTTAAAGGCTCCACAGTGACAGTAAAATATACGAAGAGCAAAAACGCTCAGGGCTATGATGTAGTTCTCAGTGATACCCTTACCAAAACTAACGGACAGAAACGCCCTGCTGTTTCCGGAGAAAATTATTATGTAAAAAAGATAAAAGGAAATACAGTAACTGTTACATTTAAGAATGTTAAATCAGGCACTTATTATATTGGTTTACATGCATGGAACCGTACTTCTGAGGATAATTCAAAAACATTCAGCGAATGGTCAAATGTCAGAAAAGTTAAAATGAAATAAAAAATTGTGAATAATGGTTGAATAAATCAGAGGGGATACCGGCAATGCACATTATACATTGCAGTATCCCCTCTGATTTGTCAGGAATGTTGCAGAGATTTCGCTTTTAAGAAAAAAGATACCAGTTTTACTAACAGTTTATGTGGAAAACCGGAAAGAACCCTACGGAATAAAAAGTGTGTATTGGAACCGTTACTGTTCAGGGGTTAGCTGGACAGTAACTTTCCATGTTTATAGATTCGATTTTATCATAGGCGGTATGAAAGATGGTATGTTGGAAATGGCGAATGGGCATTTTTCCGCGAGATTAGAAAAATAAACAGCAGGTCCTCACCCACTGCTTATTGCTTTTCGCAACCTCCACAGGGGAGTTACTTGATTCGGTTAAAATATATGTAAATTTTCCACCAAAATATTATTGACGTAAGAACAACCACATGGTATTTTATTTTTTGGAGCTTGAATGAAAAAGTAAATTCTACATTCTAATATACCTTGATTTTATGCGGGATTTAATTCTATTTTCGGAGATATACAACTTGATTTTTTTAGTATATAATGCTTTTATACGGCATAAACAGCATAGTTTTTTGCATG
>OOCW01001778.1_pt1 | contig 14024 bp, 14 predicted proteins | sample 1671201 | NCBI WGS metagenome assembly OOCW01 (sample SAMN06348132, study PRJEB24527) | human gut metagenome | biome: human gut; feature: ankylosing spondylitis patient; material: feces | host: Homo sapiens | place: China | collected 2015-10
TAATATCTTTTTTTTCTAGTTCTTCTTTTGTTACACCGTATACCTCTTCTGCTGGCATAATTATGTTTACTTTAAATATATCTACTTTATCTGCATCCCTTAATATATTGCTAAAAATTTCTTCACGCTTTGAATAATCACTTGGTACAGCATATGCATTATGACATCCAATAACCTTTTTAATTAACTCATCTTCACAGCTATCTGCAATAAAATCTCTAATTTTTCCTTCTAAAAATAATATTTCAACGCCTAATTTACCGTGATCTATGGACTTTGCATCATTAAAAGTTCCATATCTTCTTACTTGTTCAAACCTTCCTATATCATGGAGCAATCCTGTAAGCCATGCTAAATCTATATCTTCTTTGCTCATCTTTAAACTTAAAGCTATTTCTTCACATAATTCACTTACACGAAAGGTATGCTCAATCTTTAATTTTATCTTTTCAATGCTGCTATCATATTTTTCAGCATATTCATTAAATGCTTTTTTAGCCTTTTCTCTATCTATTTTCATATTTTACTAATCCCCTCTTATTTCTTGTCACTCTTTTATTACTAATTATACCATTATATCGTTAAAAAAGTTTTTAATTGTAAAAGCTAAGCTCACCTAAATTAGATAAGCCTAGCTTTTTTTAGTCATCTATGGCATTTCTATAGCCTATATAAGTGGCATAGAAATAACCTCCATATACTATAACAAAAATTAATGCTGTTATTAATGATGATATTAATATGTCGTAATTGCCAAAGTTCTGCAAATATTCTTCAACTATATTTATACCTACTATTGAATGTATGATAGCTAGTGATAAAGGCATTATGAAAAATGTTAATACTTCTACTAATATACTCTTATTAATCTGCCTTCTAGAAGCTCCTATCTTTCTTAATACTTCATAACGCTCCAAGGAATCATTACATTGAGCTAATTGTTGAATAGCTAAAACCACTGCACTGGAAAGTAAAAATACTATTCCGATATAAATTGCTACAAAAAGTATTATGGTTGACATCCCTACACTAGAATCATAAGCTATTTCTCTACTCATAGCTAACAACTTAATGTCATCACCTATGACTCCCGGCTCTATGGTCATATATCCTTCTAATATTTTAGCTACTTCTTCTTTCTTCCGCTCCTTACCTGCACCTACATAATTAATATTAATATATTCACTATCAGCAGTTAAATTGTTGCAGAAATCATCTGGCACAATAAAAGAAAATATATTATTGCTAGCTCCTGTTGTACCTAATGAATCATCTAGCACCTTCTTTTCCTTTATATCATATGCTTTTCCATCAATAATAATTTGATTATTTTCCTTAAAGAATCTTTCAATGGTTGGAATCATGCTTTCTAAATTAGAAGCTAGATAAATTTCATCATTATTTAACTGTAGTTCTTTTTTACCTAAAAGCTTTCTATTTTTGTTAAAATCTGTCACTGATATAACTTGTGCTTTTTCAAAAACTGGATTAAAGTTAATAAGTTCAGAGCCAGTGTCTGTGTACTTACCTAGTAAATCTTTAATACTAAAATCTATCATATAAGTATTCATTGTTATATATTCAGTATTTTCATCTAAAATAATATGATATTTAGCTAAAGCCTCTTCTATTGGAATATTACTTTCTTCATTATCTTTATTTAATGAACAAGATAAATCATAAGGAGTAAACTTCTTGGTAATTCCCTCAAAAGATTTTTTCATACTCAAACCAGTGGTTAATATTCCTATGGTTACAAATAACATTAAACAAATTACTGCCATGGATATAAAATTAGTGTTAAACTTATTTGTTATTTGTCTTATGGTAAATGTATTTAAATTATTATAATATAAATTATCACTTTTCTTTAGTATTAGAAGTAATACTGATGATGCACCAAAGAAAAACCCTAATGTGCCTATTATTCCTAAGAAAATTGAAGTTAAAAATCTATAATCATTAAAATCAAGATTAGTAACTGATGCTAAATAATATGCTACTACCAGGATAACTATTGATGCTATAAGAATTGTAAAGGATAATCCTGCACTTCTTACAGTGATTTTTTCACTTTTTCTTGATGAATTTATTAAATCTATTAACTTATACTTTGAAATTACTAAAGTATTAAAGATTATAACTACAAGATATATCAACCCAAAATATAAAATAGATCTTCCTATGGCTTTCCACGATATAACAAACTTATACTGAGATAGTTCCACTAAAAACATTTTTACAGTTAATAGAGATAAACCTTGTGAAAGGAATATTCCTAATAATAAACCAGCTATTAAGGAAATAGCTCCAACAAATAATGTTTCTATAATAAGTATCTTTGAGATCTTCCACTTCCCCATACCTAACATCATATATATGCCAAATTCCTTTTTTCTCTTTTTAATTAAGAAATTAGTAGCATAAATAATAAGTGCTCCTAAGATTACTGAAACAAATATTGATACCCCAGCCATTAAGTTTTTCATAACCTCAACATATCCTGTTTGCACTGCATTCATCTTTGCTATAGCCATTTGTGAATCTAATGAATTAAATGAATAAAAGATGCATACTGCAAATGTTAGTGTTAAAAAATATATGCTATAATCTTTAAAACTCTTTTTAATATTTTTTAAGGCAATTTTAGATAACATTTGAAGTGTCACCTCCAAGTAAAGTTACTACTTCAATTATCTTATTAAAAAATTCTTTTCTGCTATCAGTTCCTCTAATTAATTCATTAAATATCTTACCATCCTTAATAAATAAAATTCTATGTGCATAGCTGGCTGTAAAAGCATCATGAGTAACCATAAGAATAGTAGCATCTAATTCCTTATTTAATTTCTCTATGGAATTAAGTAGCATCTTTGATGATTTAGAATCAAGTGCTCCTGTTGGTTCATCTGCCAGTATAAGTGATGGATTAGTTACTATAGCTCGTGCTGCTGCCACCCTTTGCCTCTGTCCACCAGACATTTCATAAGGGTACTTATCTAAAACATCATTTATACCTAAATTAGTGGCTGCTTTTTCTATAATATCTTTTATTTCTTTCCCCTTCATACCACCAATAGTCAGTGCTAATGATATGTTTTCATAAGCTGTTAATGTATCTAAAAGATTAAAATCTTGAAAGATGAATCCTAAGCTTTTCATTCTGAACTTATCTAATTTCTTTCCCTTTAATCTTGTAATATCACAGCCCTCAATTTCAATACTTCCAGTGGTAACACTATCAATTGTTGATATACAATTAAGAAGTGTTGTTTTACCACTACCTGATGGACCCATTATTCCAATGAACTCTCCTTTATCTATGGAAAAGCTTATATCATCTAAAACTTTAGTAACATTATCCTTATTTCCATAATACTTTTCTATATTTTTTACTGCTAAAATATTTTTCATATTTTCAAGCCTCCCTTTTTTCTTACAACATTAAGTATATCTTCTTGTAAATCCTCATTCTATCGAATTGTCTTTCAATTATCTTTCATTATTGTAAGATTAGTGAGACTACTTAAAGGAAAAACTATACTAACCTTAGTTCCTTCATTAACCTTAGATGATAACGTAATATTTAATCCTAGCTTTAAGGAAAGTTTTTTAGCTAAATATAATCCTATGCCTGTAGACTTGCCAAATATTCTTCCATTATAACCAGTAAAGCCCTTATCAAATACTTTATCTATATCTTTATCTATTATGCCAATACCATTATCCTCTATTGTTAAAATAATTTTATCTGTATCCACAGTGGTGTAAGCCTTGATGATAGCTGCTTCTTTATTTTTATATTTAATGGAGTTTACAATGATTTGATTAATTATAAACTCTACCCATTTTTCATCACTGATAACTTTGCCTTCAGCTTTTTCTATATCAATTTGAAATTTTCCATCAATTAAATCATATCTATTATTTCTAATAACCTTTTTAATTGTTTCTTTTATGTCAAACTCTTTAATAATATAATCTTTACTTACATCATTACTTCTAGAATAATACAAAGCTTGCTCCACATATCCTTCAATCTTCTTTGCTTCATTGATAATTATTCTTTTGGTTCTACCTTCACTATTTTCTGCCACTAGTTTAGTAAGAGCTATAGGTGTTTTTATTTCATGTACCCAAGTTTCTATATACTCCCTATATTCTCTTTGCATTATTTTATATTCATTAACATGTTCATGCATGGCCCTATTACTTTCTCTTAAAACATCATATAATATTTGTTCTTCATAACTTTTGGGTCTCTTTATTATTTCAGGTAAAAGATATTTCTTATCAAGTTTTTCAGTTATTTCTACCATTTGGTCATAAAACTTCTTCTTACTAAAAAAATCTAAAAAAATAAATATTAATGTAGGCATAAACCAAATACATGCAACAAATAAAATAAAGCTGAAATTAAAACTTGATATGGTCATAATTACTGCACAAAATATAAAAGCAATTATATTGATTATTAAAAATGGCAATTTAGAGGATATATATTTTCTTAAACTCATATTAGTATGTAACCTATTCCTCTCTTAGTTTCTATAGCATTTTTAGCCCCTATAGCAGTCAGTTTTTTTCTTAATCTTGCTATATTCACTGATAATGTATTTTCATCTACAAAGATATCTGAACTCCAAAGATAATCCATCAAATCATTCCTTGATACTATGGATTCTTTATTTTTCATTAAACAGCTTAATATTTTAAGTTCATTCTTCGTAAGATCACTTTCTTTATCTTCATAAGATACTACGCCAGTGGTAAGATTAAGCTTCAATCCTTTATACTCTAAAAGCTCACTTAACTTTCCTGCCGATGTTCTTCTTAAAAGTGATGAAATTCTCGCTAAAAGCACTGCTGTATTATATGGCTTGGTTACAAAATCATCGGCACCTAAATTTATACTCATAATTTCATCCATATCACTATCTCTACTGGTTACAACTATAATTGGTGTATCTTTATTTTTCCTGATTTCACGACAGATATAATAACCATCATAATAAGGAAGATTTATATCTAGTAAAATTAAGTCAGCATCATCTTTCAGTGCAATTTCAACGATATTTTCAAAATCATCTGGTCCATAGGCATTATATCCATATCTCCCAAGAAAACTTATTAGTTCTGCTTTCATTTCTTTGTTATCTTCAATTATCATTATATTTTTCACACCATCACCTCTTCACTTGTATATTATATCTTATTATTTAATTATTTCCACAAACCTTCTGCTACAAACCTTTTTAAAGTACAAAAGTGGCTGACGCCACGCTTCAGCGAAGGAAGCAACTTTTGTTAGCCAACCAAAAGGTTCTAAAAGAAAAATAAGTCCTTACAAAAATTTAATTAATTTATTTTTCTTTTACGGTTCTTTTGGGGCACTATAATTTTCTTTTTAACGCATTAGTAACGACATATATTAAGAAACAGCTAATTTATTATTATTCCCTATGCTAAAAATTTTATACTTTCCTAAGCGTTAAAAAAATAAGTACCTATCTTCAAAGGTACTTATTTGATATGTCATATTTATTCTTTTAATTCAAATCTTTTATGAAGCTTCCATGTGTTATCCTGCCACTTATATATGGAAATATTATTTAATAAAACATTATAATTACAATTGAATTGATTGATCCATTGCCACATTTCATCAAATACGAAAGAAACTTTTTTAGATGAAACTGTTACGTGAAATATTGCATTTTCACCTTCATGGCTTCCAAAGCTTATATAATTTACTTCTTTTATGGCCTTTACAAAACCTTTATGAAAATCTCTCATTTCCTTATTTTCAATAACATTCATATAAATAACTCTATTATCAAAATGTTCAAACCCCTTAATTTCATAAGGTATTGCTTTTTTGTCTTTAATATATTTTTCTATTGCCTCTTCTAATACTTCTATAGGCTCTTCTGTTTCAAAAGGTGCTTTTAAGGTAATATGTGCAGGTAACTTTGATGATTTAACCTTAAACTTTTCAAATGCTTCAGCACTAAGTTTTTTATTAAAAACTCCTGCTTCTCCATCCGCCACTGTCACAACAACATATCTCATACTCTATCTCCTTTTATTTTACTATTGACTAATAAAGTAGTTTACTTTATTATCTTTTCAAATTATATAATAATTAAAAAGAAAGTCTACACCTTTTGATGTAAACTTTTCTTTTATACTTATATTATTATATTTTTGTATTTTGTAATTCTTCTAATTTTGATTAAAAATTCTCTTATTATTTAGAAGCTTGTCAACTTCTTCTTTCTGCAAAATCTTTATGAACTATTATAAAATTTCTTTTAACTTTTCTATAAACGGTATATCTGCAAGTGCAAATTTATAGTTTTCCACTTCAGATATACTTATCCATTTTGCTTCATCATGTACACTTAACTTTACTTCCCCAGAAATTACTGTGGCAAAATACGCCATAAGCTTTACTGTTACATTAGGATATTCATAGATACTTGTCTCTATGTAATTACCTATTTCAGTTTCAATTTTTAATTCTTCCACCAGTTCTCTTTTTAGAGCTTCTTCTGGCGTTTCCCCTTGCTCTACTTTTCCACCTGGAAATTCCCACATTCCTTCAAGGTTTAACTTAGGCGCTCTTCTTGTTATTAAAAACTTATTATCTTTTACTATTACAGCAGCTACTACATCTATCATCACTTAATTCTCCTTTGTACTTTTAATTTATTATATATTATTTATTTCATAAGCAAAAGCCTCAGCAAATGCTGAGGCTCTATTTTCTAATGGCAATGTCCACCACAATGTTTGCAATCACAGCCACATTGAATGGATTTACCTTGTTTTTTATCTTTTATCATTTTTCGTATAATAAGCGCTACCACAGAAAGTAACGCAAGAGCTACTATAGCTGTTCCCATATATGAATCCCTCCATATTATCTTATTATTTAAGATACACTTGTCTTCATATTCATTGATAAACTTTTGCCTTCCTTGTAAGGTCTAAAGAATAAGTATAAAAATACTATTATTATTATAAATGCTGCTACTGTCCCAACTCCAAATGTTGCTGCAGTAATCAATGTACCAATTTGATATACACATAATGATACACAATATGCTAATACTGTTTGATACCCTATGGCAAACCAGAACCATTTAGCATTATTCATTTCTCTCTTAATAGCTCCCATTGCTGCAAAACATGGTGCACATAAAAGATTAAATATTAAGAATGAATATGCTGCAAGTGCAGTCATGCTAGCTGCAAGTGTTCCCCAAATTTCAACTCCATCTTCAGCAACTTCACCAAATCCATAAAGTATACCAAATGTTCCAACAACATTTTCTTTTGCAATAAGACCTGTAATTGCTGCCACTGCTGCTTTCCAATTTCCCCAGCCAAGTGGTTTGAATAGCGGTGCTAAAATACTTCCAATGGCTGCTAAAATACTGTCATTCATATCATCTACCATTCCAAATCCACCATTAGCAAAGCCAAAGTTTTGAGCAAACCAAATAAATATTGTAGAAAGTAAAATTATTGTTCCAGCTTTCTTAATAAATGACCATCCACGTTCCCACATACTTCTTAGAATATTTGAAACTGTTGGCATGTGGTATGCTGGCAATTCAATAACAAATGGTGCTGGATCTCCTGCAAACATCTTTGTTTTCTTTAATATAATTCCTGAACAAATAATTGCTGCTATTCCTACAAAATAAGCACTTGGTGCTACCCATGATGCTCCATTAAATAATGCTCCTGCAATTAAAGCAATAATTGGAAGCTTGGCACTACATGGAATAAATGTGGTGGTCATGATAGTCATTTTACGGTCTCTATCATTTTCGATAGTTCTTGAGGCCATTATTCCAGGAACTCCACATCCTGTTCCAATAAGCATTGGAATAAATGACTTTCCTGAAAGTCCAAACTTACGGAAAATTCTATCCATGATAAAGGCTATTCTTGCCATATATCCACAAGATTCAAGGAATGCTAAGAAAGCAAATAACACAAGCATTTGTGGTACAAACCCAAGTACTGCTCCCACACCGCTGATAATACCATCAACAAGAAGCCCTGATAGCCATGGAGCACAATTTATGGTATCTAAGCCATTTTGCGCTGCTGGAATAATCCACTCACCAAATAAAGTATCATTTGTCCAATCTGTTAAAATTGAACCTACTGTTGTAACGGAAACATAATAAACTATAAACATTACTGCTGCAAAAATAGGAAGTGCTAACCATCTATTTGTTACTATGGTATCAATCTTATCTGAAACAGTATGTCCACCTTTATTCTTTCTTACAAAACAATCTTCTATAATAGATGAAATATATACATATCTTTCATTGGTAATGATACTTTCTGCATCATCGTCCATTTCATCTTCACATCTCTTAATATCTGACTCCACATGAGTAGCTATTTTTTCTGCTATTTTTAATTGTTCAATAACTTTTTCATCACGCTCAAATATCTTTATGGCATACCAACGTTGTTGCTCCTCTGGTAAATTGTGAAGCACTGCTTCTTCAATATGTGCTAGTGCATGTTCAACGCACCCAGTAAATTTATGTTTAGGAGTTTGAGCCACTTTACTTTTAGCAACTTCTACAGCTTTATTGGCTGCTTCCATCACGCCCGTTCCCTTTAACGCTGAAATTTCAACTACTGTACAGCCAAGTTCCTTAGCTAAATTCTTGGTGTTTAGCTTATCTCCGTTCTTTGCAACAATATCCATCATATTTACCGCTACCACCACTGGAATACCTAGTTCCATAAGCTGAGTAGTTAAATATAAATTTCTTTCAAGGTTAGTTCCATCTATGATATTTAAAATTACATCTGGACGCTCTTGAATTAAATAATTTCTTGTTACTACCTCTTCTAAAGTATATGGAGATAAGGAATAAATACCTGGCAAATCCATTATTATGGTATCTTTACTTCCTTTTAATCTTCCTTCTTTCTTTTCTACCGTAACACCTGGCCAATTACCTACAAATTGATTTGAACCTGTAAGACCATTGAATAGTGTTGTCTTACCACAGTTAGGATTACCGGCTAAGGCAATTTTTATTGTCATTTTATCCATCACTTCTTTCTTCTATAATAATAGTTTTAAATCATTCGTCACGTTAATTAATATCTAGAATCATTCTCATTGAATTTCTATAAAAATTATTCAACTTCAATGATTTCTGCATCTGCTTTACGAAGTGATAACTCATATCCTCTCACAGTAACTTCAATAGGATCTCCTAAAGGTGCTACCTTTCTTATATATATATCTATCCCTTTTGTAATTCCCATATCCATAATACGTCTCTTTACTGGACCTACACCAACTATTTTTTTTACTTTTACAGTGTTTCCACATGCTATATCTCTTAAAGTCTTCATATTTACTCCTTTTATTTGCAAAATTTATACCATAATTTTATTAGCCATATCCTTACCAATGGCAACTCTTGAATCCTTAACTTCCACAATCATGTTGCCTTTTATTTCCGATATAACTGTAACTGCAGCTCCTACAACGAACCCTATATTACCTAAAAACTTTCTAACTTCTTCTTTTCCACCAACTCTTTTTATTATATTGGCTTCACCTTTCTTAACCATTGATAAAGGCATCCTCAATCATCCTCTTTCCTAACATTGATAATCATTTTCATTTACTATATTATTAGTATACATTCACTTCCATAACATGTCAATACATCATTTATTTTTTTTTTCTTACATATATTTAAATTTATATATTTTTTTTCTAATCAAAAAAAACACCTACAAGCTACAAGTGTTTAAATGATAATCTTCTATTAATATTTTTATATGAAAAATGTTTTCTCCTAAAAATAAGTACTTGCAAAAAGCAAGTACTTAACTATATTCTAATTCATTAGAGCTATTACCATTTCCTCTATGTCAAATACATCATTTGTTTCAAAAAGTTCTGCTAAGGCTTCTATATTTTCTTCTAAATGTTCAATATATTTAGAATATGTATGAGCTATATCTACCATGTCTTCATCAGTGAACTCATTATTTTCTATATATCTCACCACAGCCAGCTCTCTTATGATCATATAACTTACAAGAGCAGTCTTTATTTTTGCTAATATGTCATAATCAAATACAGCTTTCATAAAATATCTAAATACAAAGTAAACTAATATGTTTTCAAATTTATATAGCTTATCATTATAATATTCTTCAAACTGTCTATGCTTTATTATGTATAATTCTTCATCTTCATCAGTTTGCCAAAAATATCTTAAGGCATCGTTAAGACCTAAAGGATCATCTGGAGTTATATGTTTTAAATCTTTAAAGACTTTGAAATACTCATGCATATCATCATACTTTGAACCTTCATTATCTCTATACTCTTCCAATTCATTTATAAGTTCTTCTAAAAATCCTTTATCTAGATATTTCTCTCTTACAGATTTTATTTCCTTAATTTCACTTTCATCTATTTTTTCTTGAATTTCATCAACAAATAAAAGTGCCACAACAGCTCTTTTTCTTAAATCAATAGTTCTATCCTGGATTATATCCATTACTATCTTTCTACTTTGAAGTAATTCTATAAAAAGCTGTGCATTTATATCATTATATGAACTTACAACTTCATTATTTTCACTTAATTCAAACTCTACTTTTTTTGAATTATTAAGCATTATTCTTGCTGCTTCTGGACATGAAAGTGATATTCCTATTTCTCTTAAAGAACCAAATTCTTCTGTGTATCTAGGATATTGCTGACATGTATAACAAAGGTTCTCCTCACCAATGTTTATATATATGTCACAAGTCTTTTCTTCATTTAAAAATGGACAATTATTACCTTTAAGGACAAATATATTTTCTCCTGCTTCATGAACTATTTCACTTCTTAATCTATCCCCAAATTCTCCTTGCACATTTTTATAACGAGCATATGTAGCATCATCTATTACTATTCCCCAGCCTGCACAGCATGTATCTTCACATTTTGATGCTATACATTTAAAATCCTTAAAGTATTCTGGTACTCTAATCTTCATTTCTTATTCCTCGTTTATAATTTAATTATTTATTTTCACTTTTATATTCATTATAGAAGTTTATTAATATTTCATACTCTTCATCTGATAAGAATTTACTTTCATGTCTTGCATTAATTTCTGCATCAGTTAAACCTAAAAATCTTACCTTATTCTTATATAATTCAATTAATCCTAATCTTACATTGCTATTTTCACTCATCTTTATTTCTCCTTTGCTTCTAATGTTTTAAAATCTTGGCATACTAAATACAAATTCATTTGTTGCATCTAGTGGCTCATCATTAATCAATATAATATCACATTCTTGGCAAATATCATATAAAATACTCCCGATAAATGGATTTCTCACTACTACTTCCTTAGGTCTACCATTTTGCATTATAAAACCTATAAACATATTTAAAAGTATATTTTCTTCATCATCATGAGGATTCATTAACTGTTGCCCTAATACCATTCCATTATTATGTTCCATAATTAAAGCAATTTTAGCATTAATCTTTCTATGACTTTTTTCATCATTTATTGCAGTATTTAAATATACCATATCCATTTCTAACGAAATATCTACTTGTGGTTGCTTTTTCATTCTTTGCTTTAAAACTTCATCATTTATAACTAATAAGTAATATTCATTTTCATAAAATGGAAGTTTTGCTTTGGTATTAATATAATTACCATCCTCATCAAATTTACGTAATAGCATTTCACCTTGGTCAAAGTTTACCTTTATTTTTCCTTCCTTAAAATCACGTAAAATTATTACCAGTTCTTTTAGTACTTTAGAAAGTAAAATAGCTTCTTCTTTATTTATTTTATCTGGAACATATCCCTTTTTATATGATTCAAAATATATCCATTGGTTTTTACCTCTAAATTTATGTCCTACTTCCCTAATTATTTTTCTTTCGCCTTCTGTTAATTCATTTCTATCTCCTAAGAACATGCTAATACTATTTTGTTCAAACATAGCATATTCTGGTGGCATACCATATCTTTCACTTTCAATATATCCATTGTAATTCTTTCACTCATATAATTTCCTCCTCTGATTTAAATATTATATTACTTTATTATAAACATATTGGTTATAAATGCTAGTTGTATTTAAATTTCTTTAATCGAGTAGGAGGTAATCAATTATTTTGATTACCGACCTCTCACACCACCGTACGTACCGTTCGGTATACGGCGGTTCATTAGAATTAATTTATTACCTGATAAATATTAGATAGGCTCATTAAACCGATACTTTTAAAATATTTATTGTTTAATGTAGCTTCTAGAATTGGACTATTGGATATCCTCCAATAGCCTTTTCTTGTATTGGCAAATTCCCATGCTTTATATTTGGGAACTCCAAGTTTTATAAGATTTTTAAGTTTTGTTTTCACTCTTTTCCATTGTTTCCATATACATGCCCGTAATCTTCTTCTAATCCATTTATCTAATTCAACTAGCTTCCGCTTAGCGTTAGCTATTCCAAAGTAATTTATCCATCCTTTAATAGAGTTATTTAATTTAAGTAATCTTAAATCCATAGATCTTCCTCTATTTCTGTTTGTTATGAATCTTACCTTTTCTTTGAATCTTTTAATTGATTTCTCATGTATTCGTATTTTGGCTCCGCCCTTAACGAAGTAGAATGAGAATCCTAGGAATTTTCTTTTACTTACAATATCAACTGCACTTTTATCTCTGTTAACTTTTAATTTTAGTTCACATTCAATAATTCTTGTTATAGAATCCATTACTCTCAAGCCTGCTCTTTTACTTCTTACGTATATATTGCAATCATCAGCATATCTGCAAAATCTATGTCCTCTTTTCTCAAGTTCCTTATCCACATCATCTAGCATTATGTTTGCTAGTAATGGACTGAGTGGTCCGCCTTGTGGTGTTCCTTCTTCATTTGATACTTTAATTCCATTTATTAAGACTCCACTTTCTAAGTATTTCCTTATAAGTTTTAATAGTCTTTTGTCTTTTATTTTCTTTTCAAGCTTTCCAATCAAAATCCCGTGGTTGACTTTATCAAAGAACTTTTCCAAGTCCATATCAACAACAAACTTACAACCTTGATTTATATAAATTTCTGATTGCTTAATAGCATCTTTTGCACCTTTATTAGGTCTAAAGCCAAAACTACTTTCGGAGAAAGTAGGATCGTATATTTTACTAAGTACTTGTGCAATTGCCTGTTGAATCATTCTATCTTGTACTGTTGGTATCCCTAGCAATCTTATTCCACCATCTGGTTTTGGAATTTCAACTCTCCTTACTGGAGATGGATTATATTTTCCTTCTAGTAGTTTAGATTTAACTGTTATCCATGTCCTTTTGACATGCTCACGAAGTTCATCGGTCTTCATGCCATCGATACCATGGCTACCTTTATTTCTAATTACTCGGTACATTGCTTGAAGCATATTATCTCTTTCAAGCACATCTTCAAGTAATCTACTAGTATCAAGTAATTCACCGTTTACGCTTTCCCTATTTAATAAATCTACAGTTTTACTCTGCGTCTTCTGTTTATCTCGAACTTCCATTTCTACCTCCACAGCAAGATTCCTTATTGGAATTTCTGCTTTCTTCATAATCCTTAGATTTATCAAAGTTGTAAACCTCTAATGTTCAGTCCTTCCCTTTGCTATCGCGATTAACTCGGGTACTATGACCTCTGCTGACTTCTGATAATTCAGCTATATATCACTACATAGGTTATCAATTTCGAAGTTTCATCTACTTATTGATGTATTATCAGACCTCCCCAGGTAAGAACGTGCACTTTCGCTTCATATATCTGCCACATTTACTCTGTCTATTTTCGGATAGTTATAGGGCTTCACTTTGTTTAGCAAGTTTACCCATAGACATCAGCCTCAAATGTGATTCGTGTACCTCAGACCAAAGCTTTGCCGCTGACTTCCTTCAGATTCCACCTCACGATGGACACCC
>OOCW01001781.1_pt1 | contig 13994 bp, 18 predicted proteins | sample 1671201 | NCBI WGS metagenome assembly OOCW01 (sample SAMN06348132, study PRJEB24527) | human gut metagenome | biome: human gut; feature: ankylosing spondylitis patient; material: feces | host: Homo sapiens | place: China | collected 2015-10
GAGATGTTTCTATCACATCTCATGCAGATAATGCTAATTTATTATCAGAAACATACTGTGGAAGCTTTAGATGTAAATAATTAAAAAACCTTACATAAAATTTTTATACTAAAAAAGATTGGAACTAAGTTCCAATCTTTTTTAGTATTCTAACAAATCTTTATATAAATTTTTATCTTCTCTGTTTAAATATACATATCTAGTAATAATTTTTTCTTCATCTTCGTCTTTATCTATAACTTTAATAGTATGATTATCTGTTGCCACAGTAATCATCTCATTTTCATATTCATCAAACATACTATTAATTATTTTTCTTAATTCTTTCATACTTCCTTCAAATAATTCTATGGAGTCTATACTTACATATTGTTCCTTCATCCCACCTTCAAAAGTTATCATCATAAAATATACTTTCTTACAATGTTCACAAGATGCTATTATTTTTTCATTTCTCCAAATATAAGCTCCCATCATGCCTTGCTCTGGTTTTACTCTAAGTTCTGATTCATCTACTTCTTTAAATAATACCTTCAATTTTTCTTCATTTTCACAATCACATATTTTTCTTTTTAAATCTCTTTCTGTTAAATATTTTGTAACTGTAACCATATAATTTCTCTCCTATTTTATTTTATTCAGAAAAATAAAGGCTCACGGCCTTTATTTTTAGTATTCAATCATTACTTATCTACATATACAAGATATTTTTACTTCTCCATAAATACATATTCTGATTTTTGCAAATCTCCTTCTAAATCTTCTTTTATTAGTTTAGTTAGGAAATTTTCTGACTTTATTTTTGATACAGCATCATAAGAATTATAATTTTTTATTATGTTTTCTTTTACTTGAGGATATTTTTCTTCTATAAAAGCTACTCTTCCAACTTCATATTTATCTCCATTTTTAAATGATATATGTTTTAAATTAAATCTATATGTACTACCACATTTTGAACAAACCGCTATAATATCGCTATTCATTTCTTTAGTAGATTCTTTTTTATTTTCAATCATATCTGTATGACAATATAATATTCTATATTTTTTACATTCTGCACATTTACATATTGTTTTGTCTAAATCATTATTGTAAATATATTTCGGTGTGTATAACATAAGTTTTACCCCTTTCTATTTTCTCATGATTTTAGTTTTATATTCATAATCTATGTATATGTAGAATATCGATGTAAAAAATTTAATTTTTCATGTCACTTCCTCTTTATAATATTGTAACATCATATTTTTAATTTTAAGGCGATTTTTAAGAATTTTATTTTTATTTGCTAAGTTTTATTTTTATTAAAGTATCCTATTACATAAAAAGATTAGATATATTTTATACCTAATCTTTCTTAGTTAATATTATTTTTTAATATATTCATTGCTATTTTCCTTTTCTTTTATTTTATTATGGCAATATATACACTCTTCTTTAATATCTTGCCAACATATTTTATGGTAAGTATTATTACAGTTTTCACAAACAGTCAAGTCTTCTTCACTCATTATTTTTCCCCCGCAAACACAACACCTAATATTACTTATTCTTTTCATACCATCACACCTTTCTTTAATTAAATTATAATACTATTATTTACTTTTAATAATATATATGAGTTTCAATTTTATTTTAAACATAAAAAAAGACATATTGACTTTAAATAATCAATATGTCTTAGTTCTTAACTATTATTCTTGTTCCCAGTTATGGAATACATTTTGTACATCGTCATCATCTTCAAGCATATCTATTAATTTTTCCATAGCTTTAGCTTGAGCTTCATCTGATAATACAGTTGTAGTTTGAGGTACTAACTTTACATCAGCAGATACGAATTCATATCCTTTTTCTAATAATGCATCTTTAACAGTGTTGAAATCTTCAGGAGTTGTTACAACTTCAAATCCATCTTCTTCTGTTATTATATCATCTGCTCCTGCTTCTAGAGCATCATCCATTAATTGCTCTTCACTTGCATTTTCAGCAGCTATTAATATTTGTCCTTTTCTATCGAACATGAAACCAACGCATCCAGTAGTTCCTAAGTTACCACCGTTTTTATCGAAGTAGTATCTTACGTTACCAGCAGTTCTGTTTTTGTTATCAGTTAATGTTTCAACTATAACAGCTACTCCACCTGGTCCATATCCTTCATAAGTATTTGAGAAGTAATCTTCTCCAGCTCCAGCTCCAGCTCCCTTAGCTATCGCTCTGTTTATATTATCATTTGGCATATTGTCAGCTTTAGCTTTATCTATAGCTGTTTTTAAAGCTGCATTGTATTCTGGATCAGCTCCACCTTCTTTAGCTGCAACAGTTATAGCTCTTGCATGTTTAGTGAATACTGATGCTCTTTTAGCATCTTGTTTACCTTTTCTATTTATAATGTTACCTATACGACCCATAGTTCCACTCCTTATTTCTTATGTGTTTTAACACCGTAAATTTTAACATAAAAAAGCAAATTAGTAAACGTATGTACAACGTTATGTTTTATTATCCCTTTATATAATAAACTTTATAAGCTTATTCAAATATAGGTGGTGCTGGTGCAACTTGTCTTTTATGTGCACTTATTCTATGTAATCTATCTATTATTTCTAAATCCTTAGCTGGTACTTCATCTCTTTTTCCTAAAACAACTTTGTCTATCATATCATAAGTTGTTCCCATTTCATTTTCATCAGTTTGACCTTCCCAAAGACCTGCTGATGGAGCTTTATTTATTACATCTTCATGTACTCCAAGTTCTTTTGCCCATTCATAAACTTCAGCTTTTGTTAAGTTTGCAATAGGCACTAAGTCTACTCCACCATCTCCATATTTAGTGAAATATCCAGTATGTACTTCTGCTGCGTTATCAGTTCCAACAACTAAATATCCTAAATCATTGGCAACAGTGTATAGTGTGCACATTCTAACTCTAGCTCTTAAGTTTGAATCTGCTGTTCTTTCTCCATCTGGATTAAATAAGTTCTTTTCTTTTAATGCATTTAAAGCTATATCTCTAATTGCCATTTGTTGCTCACTTAAATCAAGATCTATATAATCAATTCCACACCCATTTATTACTTTAAGTGCATCTTCTCTGTCCTTTGGATTACTATTTATACTCATTATTACTCCTATAGAGTTATTTGGACATGCTCTTTTTATAAGATTAGCAACTACTGCTGAATCTATTCCTCCAGAAACTCCCACTACTAATCCTTTACAGTTAGCTTCTTTTACTTTTTGTCTTAACCATTCAACAGTTTTTTCAATTTTTTCACTTCTGTTCATAACTTAGCCCCTTTCTCAAAATATTTTTAAGTTTATTATAACATATATCATTATTATATTTTGTATACATTATATTAAATAGTATTTTAAAAGAATTTAATTTTTATGAAATAAAATTTATTTTTTGGTTAAAACTAATTTAAAGTAGGTGAATTTTATGGAAAAACAATCCTCAACCTTTAATTTTAAAAATTGTTTAATAGGTGCATTTACAGGTTTTGTTAATGGAGTTTTTGGGTCTGGTGGTGGAACTTTATTAGTTCCCATATTGAATAATATTTTAAAAGTAGAAGAACATAAATCCCATGCTACTGCCCTTGCTATAATTATTTTTTTATCTATAACAAGCTCAATAGTTTATATATCAAAAGGCACTTTAAATGTTAATTTAACTATACAAGCAGCAATTGGTAGTATTATCGGTGGGATTATTGGTGCCAAACTTTTAAGCAAATTAAATGGAAAATTTTTAAGAATTGGATTTGGCATAGTAATGATAATTGCAGCATTTAGGATGGTGTTTTAATGCTTGTTGGTATAATTGGATTTTTTGCTGGAATAATTGGTGGAATGGGTATGGGTGGTGGAACTATATTAATTCCAGCTCTTGTTTTATTTGCAAATATAGATCCAAAATTAGCTCAAAGTATTAATCTACTTTCATCAATTCCCATGACTATTGCCGCACTAGTTATTCATATAAAAAATAAAAATGTAGAGTTTCAACTTGTTCTTCCTATAGTTATATTTGGTATTGTTGCAGCTATAGGTGGGTCTTTATTGGCAGAGTATTTAAACTCCGAAATATTAAGAAAGGCCTTTGGAGTATTTTTATTCTTTATTGGTTTATACGAAATAAAAAAAGGTGTTTTTGATAACAACAATAAATAATTTTTTAATTAATAAAAAAGGTACTAAATATTTTCAACTTAGTACCTTCAATCTTTATTTTAAATTTTTTTCTAATTGAGATACCATAGCAAAATCCTTTATTGCTTCATCGTAATCTCCTAAATTACAATAAGCATCTCCTCTATTTTGATATGCTTTTAAATCATTTGGATCGAGTTCTATAGATTTTGTAAAATCCTCAATTGCTTTATCATAATTTTTTAACTCATAATAAGCTAAACCTCTATAATAATAAGAAATAGAACTTTGAAGTAATTCTAAAGATGATGTAAAATCACTTATTGCTTCTTCATATTTTTTTAATTCTAAATTAACCATACCTCTTACATCATAGATTCTAAACTCTTCTTTGTTATAAGTTAGAGCAGTTGTTAAATCTTCTTTAGCTCCTTCTAAATCCCTTAGCAAAGACTTTGAAGTTCCTCTATTATAATAAATATTTTCATCCTTATAATCTAGCTCAATAGCCTTAGTAAAATCACTTATTGCCTCTTCGTATCTTGCTAAATTATCTAATGCTAATCCTCTTTTATAATATGCCTTTGCATTTTTATCATTTAAGTATAAAACTTCATCAAGGTCTTTTATAGCTTCATTATAATTATCTATTTTTAGGTTAGCAAGAGCTCTACCGTAATATGCTTGCTCATACTCCATATTTATTTCTGTAGCCACAGTAAAATACTCTATAGCCTCAGTATACTCTTCCAATAAATAATGAGAAAAACCAGCATAATAATATACTTCTTCAAAATCTCTATTTAAATCAATGGCTTTTTGGTAATCTCTTAAGGCTTCTTCATGCTTTTCCATTAGAGAATATGCTATTCCCCTATTATAGTACAATCTCTCATCAAACTTTTCTAATTCTATAGCCTTGGTGAAGTCTTCTATAGCTTTTTCATACCTCATTATTCTACTATAATTTTGTCCCCTATTATAATAAGCACTAATATCATTTTCATCTAAATCTAAAGCTTTTGTATAAGATTCTATAGCTTTTGTATATTTTTTCAATCTTGAATAACATACTCCCATGTTATAATAAACTACTTCATAATTAGGATCAATTGATATGGCTTTTTTATAATTTTGTATAGCTTCATAATAGTAGCCTTTTCTAGCTAAACAAACACCTTTACCTCTATATGCCTCTTTGTAATTTTTATCAATTTCAATTGTTTTATCAAAATCTTTTATTGCATCATCGTATTTTTCAAATTTTATATATAAGTTTCCCCTATAGTAATAACCTACTGGCTCATCCTTATATTTATCAATAATTCGACTTATATAGTATATTTTTTCATTAATTTCTGTCTCTGACATAGCATGATTTAAAGTATCTTGTATAAATAATTTCTTTTCTAATTCCTCTACTCTATTATTTAATTCTTCAATTTTTTCTTTTTGATTATTAGACATAGAGCTTTTTTTGCTTATCTTATTATTAAATTTTGTAATCAATACAATAATAAGATACATTAATAAGTTGCATACAATTATTAAACCTATATTTTCTAACATAGTTCCCCCCAATAATGTACTTCCCACTATTTAAATTATTTATTTCCCCTATTTATGTACAATTTACTCTATAGAATTAGTTGACCATCCTTTTCTGATAAATAGTATTCCTCTCCTAATGATACATCTGCTGTACCACTAGTTATATCTATCATTCTATCTATTAAAGATTGTGCATCTTCAACTTTTGAGTATACTATTAGTTCCACATCTTCAGAGTAAATAGTATCTTTTAGGGTATATCCTAAATTCATTATTTCATTTTGTATTCTTCCCAGCTGAGTATATTCAATTTTTATTTTTACTTCAGTATATTTTACTTTTTCTATAACAATACCTGCTTCTATACCTATTTTTGCCCCTTTTGTATAAGCACGAACAAGTCCTCCAGCTCCTAGTTTTACCCCACCAAAGTATCTTGTAACAACAACTACAACGTCTCTTAAATCTTCTTTTTTTATTACTTCTAAAGTAGGAATTCCCGCTGTTCCTTGAGGCTCTCCATCATCACTATATCTTTGAATATTCATATTTTCTCCAACAGTATATGCCCATACATTATGAGTTGCATCCTTATGTTTTTTCTTAATTTCATTAATAAACTCAATAGCTTCTTCTTCTGTTTTTATAGGCTTTGCATATCCTATAAAAGTTGATTTTTCAACTATATATTCATCTACGCCAAACTTATGTAATGTTTTATAGTTACTCATTACTTCCTCCTGAATTATAAAAAAGAAAGGGATTTACCCTTTCTTGAATTTTCTTCTTTAATTATATTATATTTTACTTTGCAATTTCTGCATTACTTTTCTTTTCTTCTTTGTATTTTTTATATGATACATCAACTAAAGCTTTTTCTTTATTATGAGATAACATATCTATGGCATCTTTTATTTTGTAGAAGCCACCATCTAAAAAGTCTTCTCTTATTATGTAGTCTGGACTTTCAGCTTCCATCACATACCAAACTATAGCATTACAAACTTGTTGTTGTCTACTTCTTGAGAAAAACTCATACATAGTATCTCCTGCAACTACTAATGGACAAGCATCCACACCTGTTTCATCTTTTACTCTACATACAGCACTATCGGCAGCTAATTGACCTTCTAAAACTTTGCCTTTTGGTAATGTCCACTCATGTCTATCATTTTTTAGTATAAGTACTTTATTTGCATAAAAAACAACTCCACCTGAACAACGTCTTACTATCATTTTAAAATCCCTCCTATTAACCTTTGAATTTTTTTCATTACTTTTGTTAAATTACGGAGATAAATCTCTGATAACAATTCTATATTAAGTTGTATGTTGCTATCACTGCTAAAAATCTTTTTCTTTTAAAGCTTCAATTGCTTCCTCATAAGCCCTCAGTACATACTCTTTTTCATGACTGCTGTTTATTATTAGTTTTTCTAGTATTTTTAGACTATTATCATTGCCAACTATAGCTAAAGACTTTGCACAATACTGTCTTGTTTGTGGATTAGAATCATATAAACCTTTTTCTAAACATGTTCTACTTTTAGGTGAACTAATTTTCCTAATAGCTGAATATGTAATTCTCCTAACATCTGAATGTCTATGCATTGTTAATGCATGTAATAAGTCCAAATATTTTTCTTCTTTTAATTCTCCAGTAGTCCATATTAATATTATTAAATCTTCGGCATTTTTTTCTGTCCTGATTCTTTTATAAAGTTCTCGCTTAAACTTTAACATCCTGTCATCATCTAAATTCAGTTCATCAATAAAATCAAGTCTTTCATATTTGTCTAGCTCTAAGTACTTATCAAGTATATCTTTTGAACTTTCTAGTTTATTTTTAGACATTGACTTTATTTCAAGCTTTGCCTTAATTAGTTGATCATTGACTTCCATAGTAGATATGTTTCTAATTTTACTTATTTGTGGTACTGTTTTGGATTCTTTATAAAGAAGATATGTAATAAAATAATCTTCAAGTTTGTCTATATTATTCCAATTCACATCCATTTTATTACCTATTTATTATATAGTCCTTATATATATTATAATCTTCTTCATCTAAATTTACATCAACAGATATACCATTTTCTTCATAATTAAAATCATTAACATTATATTTATCTTTTATTTTACTGAATATATCTCCTCTTTCATAAGGAAGTAGAAGACTTACTTCATAAGTATCTTCCATTAAAGCTTCTTCAATTAGTTTTAATAATTTATCCATATTTATTCCTTTTTTTGCAGAAATATATACTTTATCTTTTTGATTTTTTGGATAAATATCTAATTCTAATTTATCAACCTTGTTATATACTATTATTGTTTTCTTATCACCAGCATCTAAATCCTTTAGTACTGCTTCTGTTGTTTGCTTTTGAAGTTCATAACTACTATTAGTAGCATCAATAACATGAAGTATTAAGTCTGCATATTGAACTTCTTCTAATGTTGCTTTGAAGGCATTTACTAAATCATGTGGTAATTTACTAACGAAACCAACTGTATCAACTACTAAGAAGTCTCTCTTATTTGGTAAAGTAGCTTTTCTTAAAGTAACATCTAGTGTAGCAAATAGCATATTCTTAACGAATACTTCTTTTTCTGCTTCATAATCTTTATGTGTCTTTATTAATTCGTTTAATAAAGTTGATTTTCCTGCATTTGTATATCCAACTAAAGCAACTATTGGAATATTTGATTTCATTCTTTGAACCCTTTGAGTTTCTCTATTTTTTGATACTTCTTTTAATTCTTTTCTTATATCTGCTATTTTATTTAAAATAACCCTTTTATCTAATTCTAGTTTTTGTTCCCCTGGTCCTCTTGTCCCTATTCCAGCACCAGTTCTACTCATTGCTCCACCCATTCCATAAAGTCTTGGTAATCTATATCTAAGCTGAGCCAGCTCAACTTGTAATTTACCTTCTTTACTTAAAGCTCTTTGGGCAAATATATCTAATATTAATGTAGTTCTATCTATAACTTTTATTCCTACTGCTTCTTCTATATTTCTTATATGTGCTCCTGATAATTCATCATTAAAAACTACCATTGTAGCATCAGTAGCTTCGCAATAGGCCCTTAATTCTTCTACTTTACCTTTTCCAACATAATATGCAGCATCAATAGCTGGTCTATTTTGAATTAAACTTCCTACAACTTCTGCTCCAGCTGCTTTGGCTAACTCTTTTAATTCTTCCATAGATTCATTTATGTCTATGTCATCTAATTTTTTTACATTTGTTGTTATATTAAGTCCTATAAGTAAGGCTCTTTCTTGCTGTTTTTCCATTTTTACACCTCTTTTATCTTAATGTATATATATGTTAAAAAATATTTAGATTTGCTATATTTTTTATTTTTTAATAAACAATAATTTTTTATAATTATACCATTAAAGTCAATCTTTAGTATAATTAAATTATCAATATTAGGAGGTATTATACTATGAGTCAAAACTATAAATTCTTTAATCATAAAGAATGTGAGTATTTTCCTTGTCATAAAACAAATGACCCAGATAATTTTAATTGTTTATTTTGCTATTGCCCACTTTATGCTTTAAAAGATAAATGTGGAGGTAATTTTAGATATACTGATAACGGTATTAAAGATTGCTCTAATTGTACCCTTCCTCATAGAAGAGATAACTATGATTATATTATTGGGAAATTTAAAGATATTATTAATATAACTAAAAAAGACGATTAAATAAAAAACTATGCTCTAATATTTTTTATTAAAGCATAGTTTTTATTATCTAAATCTTTTATCTAATATTCTATAAGATATTTGTAGCAGAATACTTATTATAAGTATTATTGCTAAAATTAATATTCCTATATGGAAAAATACTTCTTGTGGAAGTATATTAATTACAGGATCTTTATCTGGATCAAAAATCCAATAATCATTTGAAAATACTGCCTCATGGAATTTAATAAAGAAATAATTAAAATTAATCACAAGTGGTATTGCTACAACTATTGGTAATAACATAGTTATTATAGATGTAGTATTTAAAAATTCTATATTTTTATTTTTTATACTTAATATAATTCCTAAAATAGAGATTATACCCATTAAATAAAATATCTTTTTAATCACTTGAAAAATATTTCTTACCTCTTCAAAATGAATTTTTCCTTCTTTTGAATATTCAATTGTTGGCAGGTGAAATTCACCCACATTTTTATTTAAATTATAATCAATTAAATAGTCATAGTTTAGCTTAATTTCTTCTTCAGTAAATCCACTCATATCACTTATGTTTAAATTTTTTATATCATAATAATATAAACTTTTGCAATTTAGTCCTAGTATGACTGAACCACTAATTATAAAAATAGCTAATGAAAATGATATTAAGATATTTAATAATCTTTTCATTTATACTCCCCTTGAAAATATAGTTTCTTTTTACCCTTTATATAATTACTAAACTATTTTAGTAGTGAAATCTTCTATATTCCATACATCATCCACTACATCATTATAAAATTCTGGTTCGTGGCAAACTAATAAAACAGTTCCTTTAAACTCTTTTATAGCTTTCTTTAATTCATCTTTAGCATCTACATCTAAATGGTTAGTAGGCTCATCTAAAACTAGGAAGTTTATATCTTTTAACATTAATTTACAAAGTCTTACTTTAGCAGCTTCTCCCCCACTAAGAACTCTAACTTGAGAAGTTATATGTTCATTTGAAAGTCCACATTTAGCTAAAGCTTGTCTTACTTCATAATTTGTAAGAACTGGATATTCTGCCCATACATCATCTAAAGCCGTATTATAGTTGTCTTTAGATGACTCTTGTTCAAAGTATCCTACTTCTAAATAATCTCCTAAAACTACTTCTCCCTCAAATGGTTTTTGTATTCCAAGTAAAGTTTTTAATAATGTAGATTTACCTATACCATTCATCCCTTTAAGAGCTATTTTTTGTCCTCTTTCTAATTGGAAGTTTAATGGTTTAGTTAAAGGATCATTATATCCAAGTACTAAATCTTTAGTTTCAAATATTATTCTAGCTGCCGCTCTAGCGTTTCTAAAATCAAATGTTGGTTTTATTTTTTCTTTTGGTCTTTCTAAAATTTCCATCTTATCAAGTATTTTTTGTCTAGAATTAGCCATACCACGTGTAGCAACTCTTGCTTTATTTCTTTGAACGAAATCTTCAAGTTTTCTTCTCTCTTCAACTTGTCTTTCGTAAGCACTTTCTTCTTGTCTTTTCTTAATTTCATTAAGTCTTACGAACTCATCGTAGTTACCTTTATATCTAGTAAGCTCTGCATTTTCTATATGGTAAATTACATTACATGTGTTATTTATAAATGGAACATCATGCGATACTAAGATAAAGCTGTTTTCATATTCTTGAAGATATCTAGTAAGCCATACTATGTGCTCCTCATCTAAGTGGTTAGTAGGCTCGTCTAATATTAATATTGTTGGACTTTCTAAAAGTAATTTAGTTAATAATACTTTTGTTCTTTGCCCACCACTTAAATCATCAACATCTCTATCTAAACCTATATCTCCAAGACCTAGACCATTAGCTACCTCTTGTATTTTAGCATCTATTGTATAGAATCCACTATTTTCTAATATTGTTTGGATTTCAGCAGTTTCTTCAAGAAGTTTTGCCATCTCCTCGTCATTTGCTTCACCCATTTTGTCATACATAGCAAGCATTTCTTGCTCTAATTCAAACATATTTTTAAAAGCACCTCTAAGGATGTCTTTTATTGTATTTCCTTTTTCAAGAACTGAATGCTGATCTAAGTAACCAACTGTTGCTCTTGAAGACCATTTTATATTTCCTGCATCTGGCATAAGTTTTTTTGTTATTATATTTAAAAAACTAGATTTACCTTCTCCATTTGCACCAACTAGTGCTATATGTTCACCTTTTTTAAGTCTAAAAGATACATTTTCTAGTATAACTCTAGCTCCGAATCCATGACTGACATTTTCTACTACAAGCATTTTCACACCTCTTCATAAATTTTTTGTCTATAATATCTATACTATTATATTTCATTTTAATAAAAATGTATATTTATTATTTTTACCTTTTTAAACTAAAAAAGAAGTCATCTTAAATCAATTAAGTTGGCTTCTTCCAATTATTAACTATATTTTTTATTTTCTTCATATCTCATTAATTTTTCTAAATCATCGTAAAACATTAGCATACATCCTGCTGTACTTCTTTGAGATAAATTTAAAGCATTAAAAGCTATAAGATAAAACTTTGTTCTATAATCACTTATATTCTTATACATATAATCAAAATTAAGTGCACTTCTAGAGTTAAATTCCACATAATCACTAATATTTTTATATACTAATGGTCCTTCTTTTGTTTTAAATCTTTTTACTTTTTTGTAGTTTAATTTTACATAAGTTTCAAATCGTTTATGATTATCTAGTAACTTTATTTTAGCATGTTGTGGAATGGTAACATCTTGGATTATGTGACATAGCGCACCAAAATAGGCCATACCATTTTTATAATCACCTTTATTTATAAAGTATAGTGCATTTTTATAATAAGTATTTGCCAAAGTCATAGCATTTGTTGAATTTCCATACATTCCTCTTTTTATCTGAGGATTATAAAAATGAAAATACGACTTAAAATCTTGATCTGCCCATACTAATCCTTCATTTATATATGGTTCAAATTTATTAAAAAACTGAGCTTGTTTTTCGAAACCTTCTTTTTTTAATACATCTAAAGCATTTTTTTGAATAAATAAATGAACCTCACAATCTGTATTTATAATTTTCTTTTTTATAGGATTTATTATCCTAAATGTCTGAGATATCAATTTACCACAGATGACTTCTAAACGGTCTTTCATTTATATCACCACACTTAGTTAGCTTGAAAATATTCTTCTACTCCATCAGCAATACTTTGCATCATTTTTCTTTGATAGTCTTTATTACTCATCATCTCATCCTCATTATAATTACTCATAAATCCCATTTCTACTAATACTACTGGTACCTTTGACCAATTAAATCCTGTTAAATCATCTCTTTCAAATATACCGTTGACTTTAAATCCGCTATTATCCATTTTACTTTTTATTAAATTAGCACACTCATAACTAGCTTCAAAAATTGATGATGTATACTTTCCTTTTTGTGATGGAATTAAAATAGATGCTCCTGTTATGGATGTATTATCTGAACCATCAGCATGAATTCTAATAACCATATTTGCATTTTTATCATTGGCAAATGTAGCTCTCTCCATATTACTTATATTTACATCATGACTTTCCCTAGTCATAATTACCTCAAAACCTTTACTTATTAATATATGTTTTAAAACTTCAGATGCCTCTAAATTTAAAATATATTCTGGTTTTTTTGTACTTATTCCCACTGTACCTGAAGAAACTCTAGCTTTTTGATATGGTGCACCAGGTCCAACAGGCTCTGTTCTCCAATCTCCTTTTTCTTGATGACCTGGATCTATACAAATTAAATATTTTTCTACTTTTTCCTTTTTATTTACTTCTTTGTTATCCTCAGAGTTTTCCTTATTGTCATATATTTTTAGACCTGTAATAATAGATGCACTATTTTTGTATAAATTCTTAATGGGTTGTGATGTCCCTATAAATATTATTCCTAAAATCATAATTATAACTAGAGATATCTTATAAAGTTTCATAGTCTTTCCTTTCTTTTTATATGGTGATTTTTATTTTTATTATTTCCTACTTTTGATAGGCTTATTTATCTTCTCAGTTTTTTATTTTTCTTCTATAACATATATATTTATATATCTAATTTTATAAGGTAATTATAAATCTTTACTAAGAGGTTATATATATGAGTGAACCAAAAAAGAAATCTAAGAAAAAAAAGAAATCTAAAAAAAGAAGTTATTGCAACAATAATAACCAAAATACTTCTGATAATTCTTATAATAATCAATCATCTAGTAATGAAGATCCTACTTCAAAACTTTGTTGTTTTAGCTCTTTAGACTATATTGTCCTTGCATCAACCCTTGCTGTTGCATTAGGTGAGGAATTATCTACTACAGATATATCTATACTTTCTACTTTTTTTGCTGTCTTATCTGATGAATTAGCATTAATAGCAAGTGTTAATGCATGTAGTACTAATGGGGAAACTCCTGTATTTGTTCCTCCTGTTCCTGATGTTGCTGCTACATCTTCACAAAATAGAAGTAAAAATATGAAAAAAAAGAAATAAAAACATATTTTTAAAAAAATTTACAT
>OOCW01001783.1_pt1 | contig 13977 bp, 10 predicted proteins | sample 1671201 | NCBI WGS metagenome assembly OOCW01 (sample SAMN06348132, study PRJEB24527) | human gut metagenome | biome: human gut; feature: ankylosing spondylitis patient; material: feces | host: Homo sapiens | place: China | collected 2015-10
ACGCCAGAGGCGGCTGGTATCCAGCACGTTGGCCTTATCCACGCAGCAGAGCTTCCTGCGGCGCTTCATGGCCGTCTCAAAGCCGATGCGGCCGATGCGCTCGATCTCGTGCTCCGAGTAGGGCATGGAGTCCACCGCCTGCTTCTCGCCGTTTTCCAGCGTGTAAGTCTCGTGCTTGCCGAAGTAGACACCGCCGATCAGCTCACGCACGATGATGAAGTCGATGCCTTTGGCCACGATCTCAGGCTTGAGAGGGCTGGCCGGGGCCAGCTGGGGCCAGATCCTGGCCGGACGGTTGTTGGAGTAGAGGCCCATCCCGGCGCGGAGGCGGAGCAGGCCCTTTTCGGGGCGCTGCTCACCGGGCAGGCCCTCCCACTTGGGGCCGCCCACAGCGCCCAGAAGGACGCTGTCGGCGGCGAGGCACTTGTCAAGCTCATGCTGGGGCAGCGGGTCGCCGTACTTGTCGATGGCCTCGCCGCCCATTGCGGCGTCGGTGTAGTGGAAGGTGTGGCCGTACTTTTCGGCCACCTTATCGAGAACGCGGAGGGTCTGCTTCACGATCTCGGGGCTGGAGCAGTCGCCCCAGATGACAGCAATGTTTTTTTCCATGGGAAAGCTCCTTACTTCTTATTTTTGATGGACTTCATCAGGCCACCGTCGGCAATGATCTTCTGGATAAACGGCGGGAAGGGTTCCGCCTGGAAGGTCTTGCCGGTGGTCTCATCGGTGATGAGGCCGGTAGTAAAATCCACGCTGACGGTATCCCCTGCGCTGATGGCATCCACAGCCTCGGGGCACTCCATGATGGGCAGACCGATGTTGATGCTGTTGCGGTAGAAGATACGGGCAAAGCTCTTGGCAATGACCACCGAGATGCCTGCGGCCTTGATGGCCACGGGGGCGTGCTCACGGGAGGAGCCGCAGCCGAAGTTCCAGCCGCCCACCATAACATCGCCGTCCCTGACGTTCCGGACAAAGTCCTTGTCGATGTCCTCCATGCAGTGGCTGGCCAGCTCCTTGGGGTCCTGGGTGTTCAGGTGGCGGGCCGGAATGATGACATCGGTATCCACGTTATCCGGGTATTTGAAAACAGAACCTTTTGCGTTCATCGTTGTTTCTCCTTTTCGATCAGACCGTGCGGGGGTCGGTGATATAGCCGGTCAGGGCACTGGCAGCGGCAGTGGCCGGGCTTGCCAGATAGACTTCGCTCTTGACATGGCCCATGCGGCCCACAAAGTTGCGGTTGGTGGTGGAGACACAGCGCTCCCCCTCGGCCAGAATGCCCATGTAGCCGCCCAGGCAGGGGCCGCAGGTGGGGGTAGACACAATGCAGCCCGCATCGATAAAGGCCTCGGTCCAGCCGCGCAGGATGCACTCCTTATAAACCGCCATGGTGGCCGGGATGATGATGCCCCGCACGCCCTTGGCGATGTGCTTGCCCTTGAGGATGTTGTAAGCGGCCTCCATATCCTCCAGACGGCCATTGGTGCAGCTGCCGATGACCACCTGATCGATCCGGATGTCCTTTCCCTCACTGGCGGGGTGGGTGTTCTCCGGCAGATGGGGGTAGCTGACCGTGGGCTCCAGCTTGTCCAGGTCGATCTCGATGGTCTTTTCGTATTCGGCATCCGGGTCAGCCTCGTAGTAGACCGGGGTGCGCTGGCTGCGGCCGTTCAGATACGCTCTGGTGACCTCGTCTACAGGGAAGATGCCGTTCTTGGCACCGGCCTCAATGGCCATGTTGCAGACACAGAGGCGATCCTCCATGGTCAGGGAATCCACGCCCGGGCCGGTGAATTCCATGGACTTGTACAGTGCGCCGTCCACACCGATCATGCCGATGATGTGCAGGATCAGATCCTTGCCGGATACGCGGGGGCTGAACTTGCCCTTGAGCACAAACTTGATGGCAGAGGGCACCCTGAACCATGCCATGCCGGTGGCCATACCGGCGGCCATATCGGTGGAGCCCACACCGGTGGAGAATGCGCCCAGTGCACCGTAGGTGCAGGTGTGGCTGTCGGCACCGATGATGCAGTCACCGGCAGTCACGATGCCTTTTTCGGGCAGGAGGGCGTGCTCAACACCCATCTGACCCACATCGTAGAAGTTGAGGATATCATACTTGTTGGCAAACTCGCGGCACTGCTTGGACTGGGTGGCGCTCTTGATATCCTTATTGGGGACGAAGTGATCCAGCACGATGGCGATGTGCGCCTTGTCGAACACGCCGTCAAAGCCTGCCTTCTCAAACTCGTTGATGGCGACCGGGGTGGTGATATCGTTGCCCAGCACGATATCGAGCCTGGCATTGATGAGCTGGCCTGCCTTGACCTCCGGCAAGCCCGCATGTGCGGCCAGAATCTTCTGCGTCAAAGTCATTCCCATGGTGATACTCTCCTTTTATACTGTTGACAAACTCCTTCCGTCATCGCCTGCGGCGATGCCACCTCCCTCAAGGAGGGAGGCTTTAAGGCTCCCTCTCCGAGGGAGCTGTCACGGCTGCGCCGTGACTGAGGGAGTTACTTATTATTGATCGCGCTCACCAGCGCCTTGATGCCGGCGACGATGATATCGGTGTCGGTGCCGGCACCCCAGGTCATGCTGCCATCGCCCCAGGCAAGGCCCACATAGGAAGCTGCACGGGAGGTGCTGCCCTCGTCCAGGCTGTGCTCCGAGTAGCTTTCCAGATGGAAATCCATCCCGGTGGCGCTCTGGATGGCGTTGGCCACAGCATCCAGACGACCATTGCCCACCGAAGTGACCACCTTGCGCTGACCGTTCAGGTCCAGGGTGACCGTGGCGGTAATGCCGTTGACCTGTGCAAAGTGGGCCTCCACCACACGGAGGGGCTTTTCGCGGTTGAGGAAGCTTTCCTCGAAGATGCGGAGCACCTCGCCTGCACTCAGCTCCTTGTGGCTGTGGTCGGACACGCTCTTGACCTTGTAGCCCAGCACCTCGCGCATCTTGGGGGGCAGGTTATAGCCGTAGTTCTGTTCCAGCACAAAGCCGATGCCGCCCTTGCCGCTCTGGCTGTTGATGCGGATGACATCGGCATCATAGGTGCGGCCGATATCGTGGGGGTCGATGGGGATGTAGGGGCAGGTCCAGCGATGCTCGCCCCGCTCCTTGCGGTAGGCCATGCCCTTTGCAATGGCATCCTGATGGCTGCCCGAGAAGGCTGCAAACACCAGCTGACCAGCGTAGGGGGTGCGCTCGTAGATGTGCATCCGGGTCACGCGCTCATAGGTAGCGCAGATGGCGGGCATATCGGAAAAGTCCAGTCTGGGGTCTACGCCGTGGCTGTACAGGTTCATGGCCAGAGTCACGGCATCCACATTGCCGGTGCGCTCACCGTTGCCGAACAGGCAGCACTCCACGCGCTGGGCTCCGGCCAGAACGGCCATTTCGGCGCAGGCAACACCGGTGCCGCGGTCGTTGTGGGGATGGGTGGAGATGATCACGCTGTCACGGTACTTGAGGTGCTTATCGCAGTACTCGATCTGGTTGGCGTAGACATGGGGCATACTCATCTCCACGGTCACCGGCAGGTTGATGATCATGGGGCGGTCCGGGGTGGGCTGCATGATATCCAGCACCGCGTTGCAAACCTCCACGGCATAGTCCACCTCGGTGCCGGTAAAGCTCTCGGGGCTGTACTCAAACAGGAAGTTGCCCTCGTACTCCTGGCTCAGTTGTTTGACCAGCTTTGCGCCGTCGGTGGCGATCTTCTTGATCTCTTCCTTGCTCTTGTGGAACACCTGCTCGCGCTGGGCCACAGAGGTGGAATTATAGAAGTGGATCACCGCCCGGGGAGCGCCCTTGACGGCCTCAAAGGTCTTGCGGATGATGTGGTCGCGGCACTGGGTCAGCACCTGCACGGTGACATCCTCGGGGATCATGTTCTTCTCGATCAGGGTGCGCAGGAACTCGTACTCGGTGTCGCTGGCGGCAGGGAAGCCCACCTCGATCTCCTTGAAGCCGATTTTTACCAGCATCTGGAAGAACTCCAGCTTTTCCTCAAGGCTCATGGGCACGATCAGGGCCTGATTGCCGTCGCGCAGGTCCACACTGCACCATGCGGGGGCCTTTTCAATGTGATCCTTCTTTACCCAGCTGTCATAGCCTGCGGGTACCGGGTAGTAACCCGGAGCGTACTTGGTTGCGTCCATCATAATGTGCGTCCTCCTGAATAGCATAAAGCCTTCACCTCTTGGGGGGAAGGTGGCGCGTAGCGCCGGATGAGGGGTGTTTAGGGCAAAATGCTGCTGTCCTGCGCCCTCATCAGTCACCTGCGGTGACAGCTTCCCCCGACCGGGGGAAGCCTTCTGCCCCACTGCGACCGTTGTACGAAAAAAGGCTCTCGTCTTTCAAGGCGAAAACCTTGAGAGACGAGAGCCTGTAAATTCAAACTACAGGGCACCCGTGGTACCACTCTCTTTGCTGCGCCTTTGGGCACAGCCGCTTTGCACGATCGGCTTTTTGCGGCGAATCGCTGTCCTTGTAACGGCGGACATCCGTCAGAGCCTACTTGCGTGTTCAGCCCTGCCGCTCAGGGGCCAGTAACCGAAACCCTCTGCACCCGCCTTGCACCACCCGGCGGCTCTCTGTACGCAGAAGAAAATCGTTTTTTCCCCGTCAACGCATTTGTGCTTTTTTCAAAGTGGACTAAGTTTAGCATGATTCGCAGGCAGTGTCAAGCAGTCTGGCTCATTCTCAAAATGAAACAATTTCACAAAAGAAGGGGCAGAATTTTCCAAAATTGTGCACGGGTCGATTCGATGCATTTTACAGTCGATTCGTGCCGGAGATCGTCCGGGGGAGGGGCAAGCATGATATGATACAGACAAAGAAAGAGAGGAGGCACTCATTTTATGAAACGATGGACCCGAAAACTCCTTGCCGGTCTGCTGAGCTTTGGTATGCTGCTGCAGGCGGCAAGCCCCCTCAGAGCATTGGCGGCGCAGTTGCAGCTGTTATTGTTGGCGGCGCAGCAGTCTGGGGCGGCTACGAGATCGCTACCCGGGTGATCCTGCACAACATCCTGCCCGAGGGCGCAGAGATCCCCGCAAACCGCGGCCAGCTGGCACTGCTGGTGTGGAACACCGCAGGCAGACCTGAACCTGTGAACACCCCGGCTTTTGCGGATGTGGCAGATGCCGACACCGCCAAGGCAGCCCAGTGGTGCGTGGAACAGGGCATCATGGAAGCCAAGACCGCAGAAACCTTCAAGCCGGAAGGCTGGATGCCCAAGCTCAAGGTCATTGAGGTCTGGAACAAGGCGTTCCCCAAGCAGTAAACCCATACTAAACCAAAGAGAGCGGCTTCGGCTGCTCTCTTTTTGTATGCAGAGGGAACCTTTGTTAACAAACTGCTAAGTTTTTGGAAAGTTGTGCTCGAATTGCTGTTGCGCCCGGTTTTACTGTGCTATACTACTTGCATCAGGAACCAAAGGAGGAATTGCCACATGAAAGAAGTCAAACCTTCCAAAAAGCCGCTGGCGATCTATTACGCCATCGTGCTGGCGGTCCTGCTGCTGCTCAACCTTGTGCTGCTGCCGTGGATGAGCGAGCGTCAGGTGGAGGAAGTGGACTACGGTACCTTTATGACCATGACCGAGGAAAAGAACATCGGCCGTGTGGATATCGAATCCAACCAGATCATTTTTACCGATAAAGAGGAAAAGCAGGTCTACAAGACCGGCCTGATGAACGACCCGGAGCTTACCCAGCGCCTGTATGATGCCGGAGCACAGTTTTCCAGCGAGATCGTGGAGCAGGGGTCGCCGATACTCAATTTCCTGATCTGGTTCCTGCTGCCCATCCTGCTGTTCAGCTTCATCGGCAACCAGATGAACAAAAAGCTGATGGAAAAGGCCGGCGGCGGCCCGGGGTCCATGATGTTCGGCGGCGTGGGCAAATCCAATGCCAAGGTCTATGTGCAGTCCACCCACGGCATCCGCTTTGCGGATGTTGCCGGTGAGGATGAAGCTAAGGAAAACCTGCAGGAGATCGTGGATTACCTGCACGACCCCGGCAAGTACGAGAGCATTGGCGCATCCATGCCCAAGGGCATTCTGCTGGTGGGCCCTCCGGGCACCGGCAAGACCATGCTGGCTAAGGCCGTGGCAGGCGAATCCAACGTGCCGTTCTTCTCCATTTCCGGCTCTGAATTCGTGGAGATGTTCGTGGGCATGGGCGCATCCAAGGTGCGCGACCTGTTCCGGCAGGCCAAGGAAAAGGCCCCCTGCATCGTGTTCATCGATGAGATCGATGCCATCGGTCAGAAGCGCAACAGCGGCAATCTCGGCGGCAACGACGAGCGTGAGCAGACTTTGAACCAGCTGCTCACCGAGATGGACGGCTTTGAGGGCAACACCGGCGTCATCATTCTGGCGGCTACCAACCGCCCGGATTCGCTGGACCCGGCCCTGACTCGTCCCGGACGTTTTGACCGCCGCGTGCCGGTGGAACTGCCCGACCTCAAGGGCCGCGAAGAGATTTTGAAAGTGCACGCCAAAAAGGTGGCGCTGGCCCCGGGCATCGACTTCAACACCGTGGCCCGCATGGCCTCCGGCGCCTCCGGTGCGGAACTTGCCAACATCGTCAACGAAGCAGCCCTGCGCGCCGTGCGTGCAGGCCGCAAGAGCGTGACCCAGTCCGATCTGGAGGAGAGCATCGAGGTGGTCATTGCAGGCTACCAGAAGAAGAACTCCATCCTGACCGACCACGAAAAGTGCATCGTAGCCTACCATGAGATCGGCCACGCTCTGGTCGCCGCCAAGCAGACCCACTCCGCCCCCGTGCAGAAGATCACCATCATCCCCCGCACCTCGGGTGCTCTGGGTTACACCATGCAGGTGGACGAGGGCAACCACTACCTGATGAACAAGGAGGAGCTGGAAAACAAGATCGCCACCCTCACCGGCGGACGTGCCGCCGAAGAAGTGGTGTTCCACTCCATCACCACCGGCGCTTCCAATGATATCGAGCAGGCCACCAAGCTGGCCCGCGCCATGCTGACCCGCTACGGCATGAGCGATGAATTTGACATGGTGGCACTGGAGACCGTCAACAACCAGTATCTGGGCGGCGACACTTCCCTTGCCTGCTCTGCCCAGACCCAGTGTGAGATCGACCAGAAGGTGGTGGAGCTGGTCAAGGCCCAGCACGCCAAGGCTGTGCAGATCCTGACCGACAACCGCGCAAAGCTGGATGAGCTGGCCCAGTATCTGTACCAGAAGGAGACCATCACCGGCGACGAATTCATGGAGATCCTGAACCGGGAAGAATAATTTTTACCCCCCTGCAATAAACAGGCCGCCCGTTCCGTATTCATTACAGAACGGGCGGTTTTTCGTCCATAGTACAGGAGGTATATTTCTTATGAAGATTCTGAATACCATGCTGGGCCGTCAGGCCATTGCCGCAGCCCTGGTGCTGTCCCTTGCCATCCCCATGAGCGTCGGCGCATTTGCCGAAGAGCCTGCCGCTGCTGCTGCCGCCGATGACACCGTTGTTGCAGGCTATCTGCCCCCGCAGGACGAAAGCGTGATGCTTCAGGGTGAGATCGCGCTGCACAGCGGCGACGTTGCCGTGGGCGAGACCGACCCCGCCTACGGCGGCTACGGCGCACCGGAGGGCAACCCCATTCAGGGCGACATCATGCTGATCTCCGCTGACGAGGCAAAGACCACCGAAGCCCGGTACACCGTCAAGGGTCTGCTGGGCCGTCAGGTCCTTTACGCCGCCCGGCAGGAGGGCCGGGTCCTGACGCTGGACGTGCCGGACTGTGCCGCCACCTTCCGCACCACCATTCAGGATATGAAGACCCTGATGGAGCAGGGCGTATCCACGCTGGTGCTCACCACCGAGAAGGGTTCCACCACCCTGAACCTTTCCCTGCTGTGCGAGGGCCAGACCGACACCCAGCGGGTGGTGCTGCGGCAGCTGGGCAACAGCGCTTTCCTGACGGTCGGCCTGCGCTGCCGCCGCGACCTCATCGTGGGCCGCTGAGTGGGCTGTGTTCCCCTTTCCTGAAGCTTAACAAAACGCAGCAGGAGCGCTCTGCCGGTATGACCCGGTGGGGCGCTCCTGCTGTGTTTGGGATATATTAGGGGATGTCAAATTTTACTGCGCGTTCTGCTTGAGGTCCTGTGCCTTCTTCCAAGCACGCAGCACGCTGATCTTGGTAACCATGTTGTCCGGATAGAACTTCACCTGTTCAGGGGGCAGCTCTGCATCCTGATCGTTCAGGTCAGGCAGGAGGTCGTGCTCCATGGCCCAGCGGGCAGCATGCTGCAGATCCATATCCTGTTCTTCCTGGCCAACATCGGGGTAGAGGATCTCAGATTCCGGCATAGGCTTGCCTGCATCCTCCCACAGCATCATTGCAAGAGCACTGCGGTTGCTGGGGAAGTAAGGCAGACCCCACATCTTGCCCACAAGATCGGTGCCCAGCGTGTAGCCGACCAGTGCGCCGCCAGCCACAACAGCCGTACCGACAATGATGGGGCCAACAACATCAGAACCATCCTCAATGTCAGCGCTGCGGTACTGTGCAGCCACATCCACATCACCATTCATGGTAAAGGTAATGGCCTCAGCCTTGTAATCCTGATCCAGCGGCAGGTCAAAATTGCCGGTAGACCAGAGATCAAACACCATACCCTCGGGAACCTTCGTCTGGTCCAGCGTCACGGTGACTTCTGCACCATCCGGCACAAGGCAGGTCTGCTTGCCGCTGGCCTCGTCGGTGCTGGTTTCCAGTGTATCGGTCACATCAATGTCGCCGTTTTTCACAGCAAAGGTGCCGCCGGTCACGGTCAGGGTATGATTGACGACAGGCTCATCCTTCTTCCACTGTGCCGTAAACACTTCATCACCCGTCAGGACAAGCTCACTCCCGGCTTTATAGAGCTTACCGTTAAGGCTCAGCCATCCAGCAAACTGGTAGCCTTCTCGTGTGGGAGCCGCTGCAAGCGTCACGCTCTCATTTTCATGGGAAAAAGCATCGTTGTAATTGGCATTTTCGTCGCCAACGCCTTCATTCAGGTTGTACTGGAGGCGGTATACACTGGCAATTTCCTTCTGTGTTTCCGACCAGCCGCAGTAATCGCAGGTCTTCGTTACATCCCGCCACTCATTTCGTGCATCGATTGTTTCCCACTCCGAATAGCTGGTGGTAAAAGCATTGTCATGCTCACCATCGGTATAGGAGTGTGTCTGCATCTTGCCATCTTTCCAGACCGGCTCCACACTATTGTTCCAGTACACCTCTGTCCGACCACTATTGTTGTCCTTTTTACCGCCAAAACCGAACACCTGCGAGCAGGTCGTTGTATCCCGGACAGCCGTGACGGTCTGGGGATCATTGATGTTGATGATGTACTTATAGCTGCCCATGTTGCTGTCATTGATGTTCAGCGCTTGTTTATAGAGGAAGAAAGTGGAGGAATTCACGGTGCAGTTGTTAAAGTTAACCGTGATGTCATGTTTTCCTGCACTGAAATCCGTGTAAACATTGATTACCTTTCCACTTGCATTAAAGGTGCAGGTATCAAATGTCATGATCGGGGAGCTATACGTCCAGAGTGCATATCGTCCATCTGGAGCATTGAAGGTCGTATTAGTGAACACTGCACTTTTATAACCCCAGTAGAAGGTCTCGCCGTTGATGACGCAGTTTTCTACCACTGTATTGTCAATACGGATGAAGCCCAGATAATCTTTATCACCGGAGCGAAGCGTCATATTTTTGAAGGTGACTGTTCCGGCACCATCAAAGCTGTAATCGCCGTTATACTCTGTGCCATAATACTCCGGGTTCGGCACCTCAGCACCGATATTCCAGGCCGTTTTGTCAGGCCCCTGACCCACAAAGGTCAGGTTTTTTCCCTTGGTCATACCCTCGCTGGAGATCTTGTACAGTGTATAATTGCCCTCGCCAAGGATGATGGTATCACCGCTCGATGCCGCTCTCACAGCATCCTCCAATTTCGCATAGCTCCCCTCCTTACCGTCGATCTTTACCGCATGCGCGTCGGGTGCGTCCTCCGCAAAAGCCAGCATGGGAAGCATCTGAAGCATCATTGCCACTGCCAGCAGGGCCGCCAAAAACCGGTTCTGACTTTTCTGTTTCAACTTTCTTCATTCCTTTCATCGCTATTTGCATTTTTGCAACGGATTCCCCGCAAGGAACCCTCCAGATTCCTACCGCACTGTCACCTCCCCTGTAGGTTCCATTTTCCGCATTGCAGGTCTCAGCCAGGTTGCTGAGTGCTTTGTTCTCAAAGGAATTTCTTGTCATTTCATTTTACCCCCCCCCCCTAAATTAAAATCAAGTACTTTGAAAACTTTTGTCAATATTCACAAATCAGGTATCCTCTTTCGGTCATTTCCACGAAACTGCCTTTGAAAAAGAAAAAAGCGGCCTGTCAAACACTGACAAGCCGCAAAATATTGTCCTATTCCAAATGAAAAGCTGCTGGCTGCATCTGGCCCAGCTTTTTTGCCGCAAACAGCAGAAGCCCCCCGCCGGTTCTCCCGGCGGGGGGCTTCTGCTGTGGCAGTTTATGGGTAAACGGAGAGTGGATATCAATTGAGAATGGGATTCAGGATCTCGACCAGTGCATGATACTGGGTGGCGTAAGCTTCTGCGCCGTCCTTGGGGCGGCCCGGCTCGGCCATCTCGGACTTCATCTTCTCGACGATCGGGTTATTCTCAAATTGGAGCTTCTGGCTCTTACCGCCCTTGGCTCCTGGTGCAAAGAAATCAAACATTGCCAGGTGGGGCTCCAGCGTCAGGAAGCCGTGGTAGCCCTCCTCGCAGAAAGCACGGCGAAGCAGCTCAGGGATCTTGCCAAGGCCGGTGCCTGCGGGCACATTCAGCAGGCAGCCGGGCAGAGCATCCTTGATGTGGATATAAGCGATCTGGTCATGGAGCAATTCCCAGCACTCCGCGGTGTCCTGCTCACACTGAACAAAGTTGGCAAAATCGAACGCCGCCTTGAAGTGGGGGCAGGCCAGCCGGTCGAACAGCAATTTGCAGCGGGCACCGGTGTCTCCGTAGATGCCCTTCTCGTTTTCATGGAGCAGGACAACGTCATGCTTCTCCGCGATCCGGATGAACTGACGCAGCTTATCCAGCACCACATCGGTATAGCTGTCTGCATCGGCATCCTTGGGGATGAGGAAGCTGAACATCCGGATGAAGGAGCAGTCCAGGAGCTTGGCCGTTTCGCAGAGTGTTTCCAGCTGCTCCAGCTGCTTGGCAAAGCCCTCTTCATCGTCCACCTCCACCTTGCCGATGGCCGTACCCAGGCTGGAAACGCCCACACCTGCGGCCTGTAACTTTGGCAGAAGAACGGTGCGCACCTCCTCAGGAGTGTAATCGGCAATGCCCTTGTGCTCGGCGCTGCGGATGCAGATATACTTCATCCCCAGATCCGTCACAGTTTTGAGCTGCTGGTCAAAGTCCTGGCTGATCTCATCCGCAAAACCGGAAATCTTTTCGTAAACGCTCATAAGACACACCTCATTCAACGATCTTTGTTTTCTGAACTTAACAGCACTGTTTCTGGCTTGTAGTATACCACTTCCCCGGAAGCTGTGTTATAAAAATCGAATGAAAATATCAAAATTCAAAGAACGTTCATAAATTCAACGCAACCGCCAAACAAGGAGGCACGTTCTTGTGCAATTCAACGAAAAAGAAAAAGTTCTCCAACTTTTTTCGGAGAGTGGGCGAGAAAACGCGGAGGGCAGGAGGGGCTGACACCCCGCCAGTACCGCCTGCAGCAGCGGCAGCTGGGGAAATAACAGCAGAAGCCCCCCGCCGGTTCTCCCGGCGGGGGGCTTCTCTGTATGCGAATGGGGAGTTACTTCTTTGCCAGGTACTTACGGATATCGATGGCCACAGCCACGATAATGACAAGGCCCTGAACGATATAGGTGTAAGAGGAGTTGACGTTCATAAACTGCAGAGCGACCTTCATCAGCTCAAAGACCAGAACGCCGACCAGAATGCCGGGCACGGTGCCGACACCGCCGGTAGTGGAAACGCCGCCGATGGTAGAAGCCGCAATGGCATCCAGCTCATAGCCCTGTGCAGTGTTGACGGATGCGCCGCCGGACTTTGCAGCCAGCAGGCAGCCTGCCAGACCGAACATGCAGGAGGCCAGGATGTAGATGCGGATCTTGGTGGCGTAAACGTTGACACCGGCCACCTCAGCAGCAGCCTCGTTGCCGCCGATGGCGTACATGTACTTGCCGTGACGGGTCTTGTTGTACAGGAACCAGAAGCAGACAGCCACGATCAGGGCGATCCAGATCAGCACGGGGACCTTCAGGATGGTGTTGGAGGCCAGAGAGGTGAAGTCCTTGTTCAGAGAGCCGATGGGGGTACCGCCGGTGTAGACCAGGCAGATACCGTAGACCACCTGCTGCATACCCAGGGTAGCGATAAAGGGCTGGACCTTCAGGTAACTGACCACGAGGCCGTTGCACAGACCCACGATGGCGCAGATGGCGATGACGAGGATGAAGACCACGGGGGTGGGCAGGGTGGGCATATTGGGGTAGAACTTACCGGCAGCGCCCTCGGTCTGCGCAAAGATGCAGGCCAGGCAGGCAGCGAAACCAGCCAGACGGCCTGCGGACAGGTCGTTACCGGTGGTGATCAGACAGCCGGAAATGCCCAGAGCGATGATGTAGCGGATAGAGACGTTCTTGAACAGGTTGATGATATTGGCCAGTGCGAAGAAGTTGGGGTGGATGATGCCGACGATGAGGGACACGGCCAGCATCAGGACGATGATAGCGTTGTTGCCCAGCCACTTCTTTACAGACTTGCCCGTTACTTTCTTGGTAGCTTCCACGATAGACAGCCTCCTTGTTTACTGATTGGCCGCCGCCGCTTCGGGCGCGGTCTCGAACTGGGTCGCCAGAGCCATGATGTTCTCCTGCGTAGCATCCTTGCCGTCGATGAAGCCGGTGATGCGGCCATCGCACATGACCATGACGCGGTTGGACATACCGATGATCTCGCTCATTTCGGAGGAGATCATGATGATGCTCTTGCCCTGCTTGGCCAGCTCGGCAATGATGCAGTAGATCTCGTACTTGGCACCGACGTCGATGCCGCGGGTGGGCTCGTCCAGGATCAGCACATCGGGGTTGTTGGCCAGCCAGCGGGCGATCAGCACCTTCTGCTGGTTGCCGCCGGAAAGGCTCTTGATCGCCGTTTTGGGGCTGGGGACCTTGATGGCCATCTTCTCTTTGTTGGTAGCCACCAGCTCGAGGATCTTCTTGTCGTCCAGCATGATGGGACCCTTGCGCAGGGCGTCCAGAGAGGCGATGGAGATGTTATCGGCCACGCTCAGCACGCCCATGATGCCGGTGGCGCGGCGGTCCTCGGTCAGCAGAGCCACGCTGTGCTGGATGGCGTCGCGGGGCTGCTTGATGGCGACTTCCTGACCCTTGATCCATACCTTACCGGCGGTGTGAGCGCGCAGGCCGAAAATACCTTCCATCAGCTCAGTGCGCTGTGCGCCCACCAGGCCGGCCACACCCAGGATCTCGCCCTTCTTCAGCTCGAAGCTGCAGTGGCGGAAAGAGCGCGGATGGATGGAGGTGAAGTCTTCCACCTTCATCATGATCTCGTCGGAGGGGTGGTTCTCCAGCGGGGGATACAGGTTGGACAGCTCACGGCCGACCATCTTGGCGATGATCTCCTCTTTGGTCATGTTGGCGACGTCCCACTTGCCGATATAATGGCCGTCACGCATGATGGTGACTTCGTCGGCAATGACCTTGATCTCGTCCATCTTATGGCTGATGTAGACCAGAGCGACGCCCTGCTCCTTCAGCTCGTTCATGATGCGGAACAGGGACTCGACTTCGTTCGCAGTCAGCGAGGAAGTCGGCTCGTCCAGGATCAGCACCTTGCAGTTTGCGGAAACAGCCTTTGCAATTTCCA
>OOCW01001788.1_pt1 | contig 13957 bp, 5 predicted proteins | sample 1671201 | NCBI WGS metagenome assembly OOCW01 (sample SAMN06348132, study PRJEB24527) | human gut metagenome | biome: human gut; feature: ankylosing spondylitis patient; material: feces | host: Homo sapiens | place: China | collected 2015-10
GGGGCTGTCGCACTAAGAAATTAGTGCGCAGCCCCTTTAACTATATAAAATGAAATAGCCAGGCTTCGAAAAGCCTGGCTATTAGTGTAAAATATATTTATGCCAATAAATAATATCCTACATAAAAATTATATACTTACTCAGGAATTTTATCAATTAAAATTACCTTTAGATATTGATAGCATAATCCCAGATAATGATTCAGTGCGTTTGCTCAGTCAGTTTGTAGAGGAGATGGATCTTTCAAAGTTATATTTGACTTATTTCCGTATTAGGAAAAATTCTGCAACGCCACGACAGATGTTGAAGATTATGCTTTATGCTTATATGAACCGAAAATATTCTGCACGAGATATTGAAATAGCATGTCATCGTGACATTAACTTTATGTTCCTTTTAGAAGGACGACCTGCACCAGATCATGCTAAAATTGCTCGTTTTCGTACACTGCATTTTGCACCTTTTGCTAAAGAAATCTTTGCTGAAATGTCAGAGATGCTTTATGCTTTGGGTGAAATTTCAGGGAAAAATATTTTTATTGATGGCACAAAGATTGAATCATGTGCTAATAAATATACTTTTGTTTGGAAGAAAGCTGTTACTAAAAATTTAGCTAAACTTCTAGCAAAGCTCGCTGATTTTGTGGCTGATTGTGAAATGCAATACGGCATTAAGGTTATTTATCAAAATCAAGTATCATTGCATCATTTAAAAAGACTTCGTAAGAAACTCTATAAGATAAAAAAAGAAGAAAACATAGCTTTTGTACACGGTGTTGGCAAGAGAAAATCTCCACTTCAAAAGTCTATCGAACAGTTAGACAAACATCTTGATAAACTTAAGGAATACACTCAAAAACTCTATAAATGTGGCACTCGCAATAGTTATTCCAAAACTGATTTAGATGCTACTTTTATGAGAATGAAAGAAGATGCAATGCTTAATGGACAACTTAAACTTGCTTATAACTTACAACATGGCGTAGATGCCCAGTACATAACATGGCTTACTATCGGCCCAGAACCAACAGATACAACAACACTGATACCATTTCTAAAAGATATGGAATCCCACTTAAGTTTTAAATATCAAAACATTGTAGCTGATTCTGGATATGAAAGTGAAGAAAACTATCTTTTTATTGAGGGGAACAATCAGGTCGCTTTTATTAAACCTGCTAATTATGAGATCTCTAAAACTAGAAAATATAAGACAGATATCAGTCGACGTGAAAATATGACTTATGATGAAAAAGAAGATGTTTATCTATGTAGGGCAGGTAGAAGATTGACTGTAACAGGCTTAAAAAGAAGTAAAAGTAAGACTGGATATGTTTCTGAGAAAACACAGTATACATGTGAAGATTGTACTGATTGTAAACTTAAGAAACAGTGTATTAAAGGAAATAATAGTAAAGTTCCATTAGAGGAACGTACTAAACGACTAGAGGTATCAAAAGTTTTTCAGAAGAAACGAACTGAAGACTTAGAACGCATTCTTACAGATGAAGGTTGTATGTTACGTATGAATCGAAGTATTCAAGCTGAAGGGTCATTTGCAAATATCAAAGGAGATATGTCATTTCGTCGATATTTATGCAGAGGTAAGAAAAATGTTCTTGCTGAAAGTATCCTTCTCGCAATGGCACATAATATCAATAAACTAGATCATAAGATTCAAAACGGAAGTACAGGAACATACCTTTTTGAACTTAAAAAAGAGGCATAGATTTTAAAGTTTTAAAAATGCACCCACCAAAAGAGTTCAGGTTCTTGGTGGCTTATTAATGGACGGCATTTTTAAAATTCCAAGATTTGGGATAGACTTTTTCTATTATATGATAGTCAAAAGGAGCTGCCATTAGCTGATTAAAATCAGCTAATGCGACAGCTCCTTTTATTTGTACTATAGGTTTATAATTAAATGTTAAAAGATAGCTAGTAAACATATAAATTGTAATGTTATAATTGATTGAAAAGTCAATATAATAGGCTTAATATGAAAACCTAATAATAAAAATATGTTACAAAAGAAGTAAATATTTAAGTACTTACATAATAAAAACCGAAAAACAAGTATAATGCTAGTATTATCAAATGTATTACTGGTATTATCGAATACATTACTAGTATTATCAAGTATATTAATATCCTTATAAAGTAGTAATAAGATTAATATAAAATAAAATATAACGTAAGGAGAGGTAGTATGAAAAAGAGATTAAGAATAGGTTTAATTTTAGCAGTAATTAGTTTAATGACATCACCATTATATGCACACTCACAAGCAATATTAACAGGGCATGTAGAACACGTAACTGAAGAAACAAAGTGGAGTTCAAGAGATGATGCACCAGGATTAAAGATCACAATAAAAGATGCATATAAACGTGCAGGAGAAACTGAAAAGATTATTTTAGATTTAGAAGATGCAGTATGGACAGATCGTAATGGAACAAGTGCAGAAATATATGATGCTCAAAATATTGATGCTTATAAAATCGCATTAATGAGTAAAGGAGAAGATAGTCTTCAACTTAATGTAGATATACCAGAGGATTTAAAAGAAGGAGATGAAGTAAGTTTCACAGTTGCTCTTGTAGTAGAAGCTAGAGGAAAAGAAATGAGTGTAACAGTAACACCAGGAGATAAGAGCGAATTAATTGATACACATAAGGTTTTAATAGGTGCACAAAGTGAGAAAAAAGTAACATGGGAGGTAGAAGAAATACCAACTATAGTAAAAGAAGGTACTATTGCTCCTATTACTTTTACAGAAATAAGGCCGAATATTATTGATGATGAAGTAGAAATAACTTTAAAATTACAAAATCCTAATTTAGCATTTGGTGATTTTAAGTACATATCTAAGGATGAACACTCTTCTGATATAGATTACGAATTAAGTACAGATGACTACATAACATTTGGTGGTGGATTTATAGGAGTAAGTGATAAAATGAAACTTAAAACACTTAATAAAGACGACCAAACAATTATATTTAAGATTAAAGGTGCCAATGCATCAGAGGCAGGAAAGATTACACTTAAAGATATTCCTATTATTAATAAATCATCTAATTTTAAAGAAGAAGATGTACTCCTTACATTAGAAGGTGATGCTATTGTTAATGCAAAAGAAGATATTACTGTAGCCTATATTAGAGAAAAAACAGTAGAGCAACAAAAAGCAGAAGAACAAGCTGCACTTGAAGAAGAATTAGCTCAAATAGAAAAAGAGAAAGCAGAGAAAGAGCGTCAAAAAGGTATTCAATTTATATTAGGAGAAAATTACTACACAGTAGATGGCCAAAAATATGAAATGAGCGCAGAAACCTATATCCAAAAGCCAGGTTATATCATGGTACCTTTAAAATACGTTGCATTAGCTGTTGGTGTACCAGAAGAACAAATTTTATATAGTAATGGTATGGTATATTTCACATATGATAATAAAGCCATCCAACTTTCAGTTGGCAGTAATGTAGCCATAGTTAATCGTAATAGTATTCAAATGGAAGCGCCTGTTGTATTAAAAGATGGTAGAAGTTATGCGCCTATTGGAGAGGTTGCAAAGATATTAGGACTTAGCAAAGAATGGGATAAAGTAGAAAAGACAGCTAAGTTTACAACGAAAAATAATAGCAAGTAAAAAGAAACATAAAATCAAAGGGTTTACTTAATAGTGCACTATAAAATGTGCACTGGAAGTAAACCCTTTTTTTGTATACAAAAAAATTAACTGGAAATAATGGCAAAAATTGAAAGAAAAGTTAATACATTTGTCATCTTTCGACATTATATTACAATAATATTACATTTTGAAATTAAAATTGACTTAGAATAGTTAAAAATATATAATCTTTTTGAGTTAATCAATACTTAAACAGGAAAATTATTTGTAAACATAAATCGAAGGGAGAAATTATAGATGAAATTACGTCAAAAATTAGCAGTAGTTCTTGCATCAGCTATGGTAGTAACAGCTGTGCCAGTAGTAACAATGGCTGCTTCAACAAATAGCTTAGCAAAAGAAACATTAAAAGTTAAAGAGGACTGCGAATTTACTAACGTTACAACAGCAAATGCTGTAAAAATTAAATTCACAGATGCAGATATCACAACAGGTGAAGACGAAGTATTCTACTTAGACTTAGAAAATGCTGAATGGAATGAAAATACATTAGCAGTAGCTGCTGAATTAAACAAATTCACAAAAGAAGGTAACGGATACAAATTCACATCTAACGGTGCTACAGTTGTATACGAAAGACAAAATGACGATACAATGAAAGTAACAGTATCAGGTCTTAGCAAAGAAGATCAAATCGTTCAACTTCCAATCTTAGCAAAAGCTAAAAATGGCGATGCTAAAGTATCTGTAGTATCTCAAGGGGGATCTACAACAGTATCTAAAGGAACATTCGTATTCGCTACAACAGCTGATAAAAAAATGTCAGTAACAGCTAAAAGTGATAAAACATTCTATACAAAAGGTGAATTAGCAGAAATCACAATCGAAGAAGCTTACGCTGGTGCATTAAAAGACGGTGGAGAATTCACAATCGAACTTAATGACAGCGACTTCAAATTCGATGAAGGTACAAAATATACACTTCAAGGTAAATATGGTTTCAGTTCTCAAGGTAAAAGAGAAGTAGAAGTTAAAGCTGATACTAAAGATGCTGGAAAACTTACAGTTAAATTACCAGCAGTTGAGGGAGATACACGTGGTACATGGACAATCGAAGGTCTTAAAGTTAAAGCTACAGTTAAAAATCCTTCAACAGGTGACTTCCTTGTAGATATCAAAGGTGATGACTTAGTAGCAGAAAAAACAGATCTTAAAGTAGCTACAGTATCTGAATACGGTGTATACGTAAAAATGAAAGATGACAAAGCTGAAGATGTAAAAGCTGGTCGCATCGAAGAAGTAGAATTCGAAATCGGTGAAAGTGTAGAAGATAGCATGATCACAGGTCGTGAATTCGAAATGACATTAGAAAACGGTTACTGGGATTACAAAGCTTTAGTAGAAAAAGCTTTCGAAAAAGATAAATTAACAAAAGTTACTCTTAAAACAGAAACAGTTGACGGTAAAAAAGCAATTAAAGCTGGTCAAGATGAAGATGATTGGAAAGAACAAGCATTACACATCGATACAAAATGGTTAGCTGAACAACTTGTAGACAACAAAGCTGATTGGGATATGAGTACAGTAGAAGCTGAATTCGATGAAGATGATGACAAAGCTGTAGTAGAAACAATTATCTTTACAATCGGTAAAGTTAAAGGTGGAGCATCAGCTCAATCTAACGATGATTGCGATAAAATCAAATTCAAAACAAACATCTGTGTATCAATCGAAGCTAAAGAAAAAGAAAAAGTAACACTTAAAGTTTCTGGTCGTGCACTTGAAAAAGAAGTTTCAACAACAGCTATCAACATCATCAACCCATTCAACGTAAAATCTGAACAAGCTGTTCTTAAAGTAGGTCTTCAAGGTCAAGTAAGTGGATCAATCGTACTTACAGAAACAGATAAAGATATGTTCCAAAAAGGAGATATCACATTCTCTATCAAAGATAAAGATGAAAATGTAGAAATCTACTTAACAGATTGTACAGTTGAAACATCTGGTGGTATCAAAGGTACTAAATCAAAAGTAAATGAAGGTAAAAAAGGTAACGTAGTAGTTACTCTTAACAGAACTTCTAAAGAAGCTTCTTCAATTACACTTAAAGATATGAAATTCACAACAGACAGAACTGTTCCAGAAGGTACATATGATCTTGAAATCCAAGGTGCTGGTATCGATGCAGATGGAAACAAACTTACAATTAAAGAGTTCGTTAAAATCTCTACAACAAATACACAAGACATCACAGCTAATGGTATGGCTAAAGGTGTAGCTAAATTCGTAATCGGAGAAAGCAAATACACATTAAATGATAAAGAAGTAACAATGGATGCACCATCTTACATCCAAGACCCAGGTTACACAATGGTTCCTGTAAGATACGTTGCAAATGCATTTGGTGTATCTGATGCAGATATCTTATTCGGTAAAGGTACTGTAACAATCTTCGCTGGTGAAAGAACAATTTCTTTAACAACAGGAAGCAACATTGCAGTAGTAAACGGAAACAACGTAGCTATGAGCACAAAAGTTGTAAACAAAGATGGTAGAACATACGTACCAGCTGGTCAAATCGCTAGCTTACTTGGCGTAAAATCTACATGGGATTCAGCTTCTAAAACAGCTACATTCGAAAACAAATAATAAAACGTGAATGTTTTATAAAAGTATTTTATAGATACTATATAAAGGAAAAAGGCAATTCGTTATAATGCGAATTGCCTTTTTTTATACGTAAGATTACAACGATAACATATAAAAATTCCAAGAAACCTCTAGAAATTCAACGAATGCCATGAGAAATAAGTAGTATTACAAATATTACAGGAAAATTACAATAATCAAAATAGTATTGATTTAAATAAGAATTGTATATAAAATAAACACAGTTAAATAAATTAGTTATTTAATTAACTGTTTAGCGAATTAAAAAAATTAAAATATAATAAGGGGGATTTCAAAATGAAATTACGTCAAAAATTAGCAGTAGTTTTAGCTAGTGCTATGGTTGTAACAGCAGTTCCAGTTGTAACAATGGCTGCTTCAACAAACAGTTTATCAAGAGAAACTCTTAAGGTTAAAAAAGATTGCGAATTCACAGAAATTGGTACAGCTAATGCTCTTAAAATCAAATTCACAGACAACAATGATAATGATGAAATATTCTACTTAGACCTTGATAATGCAGAATGGAATGAAGATGTATTAACAACAGCAGTAGAAAAAAATGCAGCATTCGAAAAAGCTGAAGCTGCTAATACATGGACATATGCAGTAGGCGATGAAACAATTGAGTATGAAAGACAAAACGACGACACAATGAAAATCACAGTTCCAGCTAGTCTTGCAGCTCAATACACAGACAAAACTCTTTCACTTCCACTTTTAGCAAAAGCTAAAGATGGTGATGCAAAAGTTTCTGTAGTAACAATGGGTGGTTCAACAACAGTATCTAAAGGAACATTCGTATTTGCTACAACAGCTGAAAAGAAAATCACTGTAACAGCAAAAGATGATAAAACATTCTACACAAGTGGTAGCCTTTCAGAAATCACAATCGAAGAAGCTTACAAAGGTTCTTTAAAAGAAGGTGCTGAATTCACAATCGAATTAGCAGACAATGATTTCAAATTTGATGGAGCTACATTCAAATTAGAAGGTAAATATGGTTTCAGCAAATATGGTGAAAAAGAGGTTACTGGTACAATTTCTGATAGTGATAAAGGTAAAATCACAATCAAATTACCATCATACGCAGAAGCAGGAATCAACCCAGCTACAGCTGGTACATTCGTAATCAAAGACCTTAAAGTTAAATCTACAAACAAAAAACCTGAAGAAGGCGATTTCTTAGTAGATATCAAAGGTGATGATTTAGTAGCAGAAAAAACAGACCTTAAAGTTGGTAAAGTATCTAAATATGGTGTATACATTAAAATGAAAGATGACAAAGCTGAAGATGTAAAAGCTGGTCGTATTGAAGAAGTAGAATTCGAACTTGGTGAAAGTGTAGAAGATAGCATGATCACAGGCCGTGAAGTAGAATTAACATTAGAAAACGGTCACTGGGATTACAAAAAATTCGTAAAAGAATATATTGAAAAAGAATTAAAACTTCAACAAGATGAAACACTCGAAGATAAAATTAGAGATTTAGCTGGACTTAAAAAAGATGATGATGTAGATGATGATGCTTATAAAAAAGTAGCATTAAAAATCGATAAAAAATGGTTAGCAGAACAAATCATGGACAATAAAGATGATTGGAAAAAAGAAACATGCGAAGCTGAATTCGATCAAGATAATGACGACAAAGCAATCGTAGAAACAATTATCTTCACACTTGGTAAAGATGATGATGACAAACAAATCCAAAGCAATGATGATTGCGATAAAGTTAAATTCAAAACAAATATCTGCGTACCAGTAGATAACAAAGAAAAAGAAAAAATCACAATCAAAGCTTCTGGTCGTGGTGTTGAAAACGAAGTATCTACAACAGCTATCAACATCATCAACCCATTCAAAGTAACATTTGAACAAGCAGTTCTTAAAACAGGTCTTCAAGGTCAAGTATCTGGTACTGTAACACTTACAGAAACAGATAAAGATATGTTCCAAAAAGGTGACATCGAATTCAAAATCAAAAAAGATGATGAAGATTTCGGTATCTACTTAAAAGATGTAACAGTTGAAGTATCTGATGGATTAAAAGGAACAAAATCAGATGTTAAAAAAGGTAAAGCAGGTAACGCAAAAGATAATGCTAAAGTTACATTAACATTAAACCGTGCTTCTAAATCAGCTGCTACTATCACATTCAAAGATATGACATTCACAACAGATAGAACAGTTCCAGAAGGAACATACGATCTTGAAATCGGTGGTACAGGTATCGATGCAGATGGTCACTCTATCACAGTTAAAGATTTCATCAAAATCTCAACATCAAATACACAAGATATCACAGCAAGTGGTATGGCTAAAGGTGTAGCTAAATTCGTAATCGGAGAAAGCAAATACACATTAAATGATAAAGAAGTAACAATGGATGCACCATCTTACATCCAAGACCCAGGTTACACAATGGTTCCTGTAAGATACGTTGCAAATGCATTTGGTGTATCTGATGCAGATATCTTATTCGGTAAAGGTACTGTAACAATCTTCGCTGGTGAAAGAACAATTTCTTTAACAACAGGAAGCAACATTGCAGTAGTAAACGGAAACAACGTAGCTATGAGCACAAAAGTAGTAAATAAAGATGGTAGAACATACGTACCAGCTGGTCAAATCGCTAGCTTACTTGGTATTAAATCTACATGGGATTCAGCTACAAAAACAGCTACATTTGAAAATAACTAATATATAGGTAAAACTATATAAAATAAGTTACAAAAGAAGAGGCGATTGCTTAAGGCAAGAGCCTCTTCTTTTGTATGTAATTAAAAATAAATAACATACCTTAAAAATAGATAATATATTTTGCAGACAGGTTACAATTTGGTTAAAAAAGGAAAAAATAATTGATGTTCTCTAGGAAGATTCATACAATATAAGCAGTTAAGGAAATCACTTAACAGTTTGAGATTTAAATAAGTTTTGATTCAATAGCTTCTGCTTAATTGATAAGGGGGTTTTAAAATGAAACTTAATCAAAAATTAGCAGTCATTCTAGCAAGTGCAATGACTATTACAAGTGTACCAACGATAACAATGGCAGCCTCAACGAATACATTAGTTAAAGATATGCTCAAGGTTAAAGAAAATACTAAATTTGTAGATATTACAACATCTAATATGCTAAAGATTAAGTTTACAGACAACAATGAGAACGCGGAGATTTTTTACTTAGAATTAGACAATGCCAAATGGGATGAAAAAACATTATGGGAAGCTTCTCAAAATCCAGACAATCATTTTAAACCAGTTAAAGTAGATGGAGAAGTAGCTCTTAATAAAAACGAAGTGGAAGCTTATATATACCAAGATGCTATTAGATATGAAAGACAAAGTGATTCAATCATGATGGTTACTATTGAAAGTAATCAATTTACACATTCAGATACAACCATGAGATTACCAATATTTGCAGAGGTAGAAGACGGAGAAGCTAAGATAAGCGTAGTAACAAGAGGTGGGGAAACTACAGTATCAGCTAAAAGCTTTGTTTTTGCAACAACAGCAGAAAAGAGAATTTCTGTAGATGCTAAAAGTAATAAGACATTCTATACATCAGGTGTTCTAAGTGATATTACTATTGATGAAGACTATGCAGGAGCATTGAATGTAGAAGGAGGCACAACATTTACAGTTGAACTTTGTGATACAGATTTCTATTTTACAGGTGATTTTGAGGCCGAATATAAATATGGTCTTAGTGGTAAAACAGAAGAAGTAAAAGGTGAAGTACAATCAGATCGTAGTATCATGAAATTTACAATACCTCAAGTTTCTGGTAACACGAGAGGTTCAATAGTACTTAAAAATATCAAAGTTAAATCAAAAAATAGACACCCAGACACAGGAGATTTCACAGTAGATATTAAAGGTGATGATTTAACAAAAGAGAAAAACGATCTTCTAGTAGCTAAGGTTTCAGAATATGGTGTTTATGTTAAAATGAAAAATGATAAGGTTAAAGACATAAAAGCAGGACGTAAAGAAGAAGTAGAATTTGAAATTGGTGAAGGCGTAGAAGATAGTATGATGAGTGGCCGAGAATTTGAAATGACCTTATCTAATGGTTATTGGGATTACAAACAACTCGTAAAAGATGCAGCAAGCGCACATAAACTTGATGGCAAGGTTGATGGTAAGAGCTATAGCTCAAGTAAAGATTATAGTGATGAAGATTATAAAGAATGGGCAGCTCAAATTAATCCAGCTTGGTTAGCTAAGGAACTTTTAGATAATGATAGTGATTGGTCTAGCAGTCCATATTGCGAAGCAGAATTTGATACAGATAGAGATGGTTTAGCACTTCCAGAAACAATCCTATTTACACCTGGTAAATACAAAAAAGATAAGGATGATGAACGTAACATACTTAAATTTAAAACAAAAGTTTGTATTCCTATTAATATGAAAGAAAAGAGTAAAGTAACACTTACAGTAAGTGGACGTGGCATTTCTGGAGATGATGTAAGTGAGACAGTATTTAACATTGTTAATCCATTTAATGTAACATATGAGCAAGCAGTTCTAAAAACAGGTAAACAAGGTCAAGTATCTGGAGAAGTTACTATTAAAGAAACGGAAAAAGACTGCTTACAAAAAGGTGATATCGTATTTAGAATTACTAAGGATGATGAAGATTTCAATATTTATTTAACGGATGCAGATGTAGAAGTATCTTCTGGACTTAGAGGTACTAAAGTGGATGTTAAAAAAGGTAAGACATCATCAAATGCAAAAATTAACTTAACATTAAATCGTACTTCTAAAGAACCTGCTACAATCACCTTCAAGAACTTAACTTTCACAACAGATAGAACAGTACCACAAGGCACCTATGATCTTGAAATCAGTGGTAAAGCAATTGATGCAGATGCAGGATATGTAGATGATGATGAAAATAATGCACATACAATCATTGTTAAAGACTTCATTAAAATCTCAACTGCTAACACAGAAGATATTACAACAAGTGGTTTATCTAAAGGCGTTGTGAAATTCGTAATTGGTGAATATAATTACACAATCGATGATAAAGAAGTAGTAATGGATGCACCTTCATTTATCCAGGCACCAGGTTATACAATGGTTTCAGCAAGATATTTAGCTCAAGCCTTTGGTGTAAAAGAGGGAAATATCCTATTTAATAAAGGAACAGTTACAATCTTTGCAGGAGAGAGAACAATCAACCTTACAACAGGTAGTAATATAGCAATTGTAAATGGTAATCCTATTTCAATGACAACAGCAGTTGTTAATGTAAATGGCAGAACCTATTTACCAGCTAGTCAACTTGCAAGCTTATTAGGTATTAGATCTAATTGGGATTCAACAACAAAGACAGCAACCTTTGAAAATAAATAATAACCAATAGATTATACTTTATAGAGTCATAGTTTACAAAGCTATGACTCTATTTTTGTAAATAAATATAGGTTAAATGAGTAGAAATTTAATGCTTCTTTTAGTAGTTAATTAATAGGTTAAAGTGTATAATATATATGTAAAAATTTTAAAAATATAAAATAATGCATACAAAGGAGGAAGTTATGAGGGAGAGGCGGAAATATGCATGGTTACTTATGATTGTAATGCTATTTAGTACGATGCAAATAAATATACAAGCAGCTTCTATAAATGGTTTGGCTAGAACTATGATAAAAGTAGCGAAAAACTATGTATTTTATGATGTATCTACAGCAAATGCTGTGAGAATCTCATTTAAGGATACGGACCATCAAGATGAAGAATTTTATCTAGAACTTACTAATTCAAAATGGAGCAATGATGCTTTAACTAGTGCCTATGGTGAACCTGTTATAGTAGAAGGTAATAAAGCTTGGAAGTTTGAAGCAAGTAGTGGACAAATCAATGGAAAAAAAGCTGCAGTTACCTATATTAAGGAGTCAGATAAGCTTATGAAGGTTAGGATAGATGGGCAAACACTTGATGTGAATGGACGTTATTCTTTCCCTTTATTAGTTGAGGTAACAGGTACTTCAGCTACAGTAAGTCTTAAAAGTGGCACAACAACTACAGATGGTAAATGGACTTTTGCAACAGTAGCAGATTATAGAGCAAGTTGGGCATTAGGACTTGTAAATACAATAGGGACCACAGGAAAGTTAGCAGACTTAAAGATTGTAGAATCCTATAGAGGTGCTATGAAGGATGAGGAAATACGTTTTACTTTAGAGCTAGATAATACAGACTATGTATTTGAAATTAATGGAGAGAGGGTACAGACAGAATATGATCAAAAAGGCTATACCACCTATAAAGTATCTAATAAAAAGGATGTAGAATTTATAAATGGTTTCTCAAATAAAGGAACATGTATTTATATGTTAGTGAAAAATAGTGATCATGGCAGTATAGATGTTATTGTGCCACCTATATATGGTGGATTGTCTACAGGAACAGTTAATATTAAAAATTTATATGTGAGAACGAAACAAGCTAAGCCAACAGAAGGCAACTTACTTGTGAATATTGTTTCAGATGATTTATCAAATGCTAAGGATGGTATTACCATAGGTAAGGTAGAACAGTATGGAATATATGCTCAAATGACAGGTAAGCCTGTAGAAATTGGAGGGGGCCATATTGAAGATATTAGCTTCGTAATGGGTGAAAAAGTAGATGATAGTTTACGTGCTAATCGTACATTAACTATGAAGTTAGATATTGCCAAATTTGATTATCGTACTTTACTTGCCGTGTATGGGGAAACGGGTAAGAGCATTAAAGAAATTGAGAGCATGACAAATGATGAAGTATTAAAGCTTAATCCACACCTAGATTTAATAAAGCTAAAAAAAGATGGACGTGTGCAAATCGTAAATAATATTGACTTAATTAGTGATATGACCTTTGAAAAAGATAATGAAGGAAAGATAGATCCTACTAGTTTATGCGTAACTATATCAAAGGATATAGCAAAAAGTGATAAGATAGATAGAGTATCACTTAAACTACCAGTATATGTACCAATTGATAAAAGAGAAATGGGAAGTGTGTTTATGACAATCGAAGGACCAGCAGCAGAGGAAAGTACAACATTTCAAGTTGTTAATATTAAGAACCCATTCTCAGTTAAACTTGAAGGACAATCATTAAAGGTAGGTTTACAAAATCAATATGCAGGTAAATTTACTTTAACAGAACTTCAAAAAGGTATGTTACAATCTGGTGAAATCATCTTTAAGTTAAGCCCTGATTATAATGGTATTATGCTTAAAGGTAGTAGTATGGAAATGCATACGGAAGGTGGAATTAAAGGAATCAAAGCAAGTACATCAGAAGATGATTGTTTCTTAGCACTTGTAACATTTAAAGAAAGTGAAGAAATTGGTAAGTTTGAGGTTGTCATGAATGAAGTAACTGTAAATCGTACAGTACCAGAAGGGCAAATTGATTTAGAGTTAAGTGGAACAGCTATAGATGCTTATGGTGAAAGTATGACTATCGAAAACTTTTTAACACTTACAACTAAAAACACAGAGGATATAGATTATAAAGGACTTAGCAAAGAAATATTGAAGTTTACCATAGGTTCTAAAAAAGGATATAAAGGAAAAGAAGAAATCTTAATGGATGTAGAACCTTATATTGAAGAACCAGGTTTCACAATGGTGCCAAT
>OOCW01001793.1_pt1 | contig 13926 bp, 13 predicted proteins | sample 1671201 | NCBI WGS metagenome assembly OOCW01 (sample SAMN06348132, study PRJEB24527) | human gut metagenome | biome: human gut; feature: ankylosing spondylitis patient; material: feces | host: Homo sapiens | place: China | collected 2015-10
AGTAAGTATAGAGCTTGATGTATTTATAGTATTAATATACTTGTATGTAAATGCTAAGAGGGAGTCGCAAGATTAGTAGTGATTTTGCGACTCCCTCTTTTTGATTTGCGTAAATTTATTTACTATCTACCTTTTGTTTTTCGCTTAGGCGAGTACGGAAGAGGAGATGCCATAAGGCATTGGCATTAAAGGGAATAAGTGGGTAGAGGTAAGGTTCTCCGGTGAAGGTTTTAGTGAGGGTAATGACTACGACGATAATGATAACACCGGCGATGAAGCCCCAGAAGCCGAATAGTCCAGTAAGAAGGACTAAGAGTAATCTAGAGAACTTGAATGCGTAGGTAAGCTCTATACTAGGTTGATCGAAGCTAGAGATAGCAATAACGGCTTCGTATAAAATTGTATGAGGAATAAACCAGCCAGTTTGTACAGCAAAGTCTCCGAGGATAAGCCCTCCAATGATTGAGAGAGAAGTACCTAGAGCATCTGGCGTATTCAGTGAGGCTAGGTTTAAGCCATCCAGTGCAATCTCTAATATGATAAACTGCAAAAATATCGGTATGGCATAGGCGACATCGGGAAGTAGGAAGTCTAAAGCACTACCTCGAATCCACTGCGGATTATCAGTAAATAAAATGAATAGAGGTGATATAAGTAAGTTGGTAAAGAAAACAATATAACGAATAAGTCTTAAATAATTTCCTGTAATAACAGGCATATAATAGTCGTCTACAGATTGCATGAAGTCAAAAATATTAGTAGGTAAAATAAGTGCTGTAGGTGTATTATCAACTAATATGACTACCTTGCCTTCCATAATGTGAGCAGCAGCGACATCAGGTCTACCTGTATAACGTGCCTTTGGAAATGGATTGCAAGTAGAATAAGAATGAATAGCTTCTACTAAACTTTGATCTCCCATTGTAAGGGCATCTACTTTTAAATCTTTTACAGCATTTTTAACCTTTTCTAAAGTTTTCTTATCTACTTTATTGCGCATGTAGGCAATTACTACATCAGTACGAGAAATATCACCCACAGAGTTCATTTCAAAAACTAGATGTGGATCACGGATGCGTCTACGAATAAGAGAGGTATTAATGACCAAGGTTTCTACAAAACCATCATGTGCACCACGAAGAACTTTTTCTTTTTCAGGTTCCTCAGTACCACGAGTCTCATAGGTTCTTACATCTATAATAAGTGCTTCATCGAAGTTAGGACCTAGTAATATAGTTTGCCCAGAGAGCAATGCCATAATAATCTTGTCCAAATTTTTTTCGGTAGCTACTTCAACGCTGCTAATGGCTTTTTCACTTAATTCTTTAGCTGTTTTTATAGTTTTAAAGATATCTTCGCTAATATTGACCATATCTCTGCGGACATATTCAAGATTAGTATCTTTCATAAATCCATCTAAGTAATAGAGATAAAAGGTTGTATCATGTACTGTGATAATACGTTCAAGTATATCGAAGCTTTCACCTAGTTTTAGGGCAGCACGAATTTTTTGGACATTATCTTCAAGATTGTTTGTTATGTTCATAAAGTCACCACCATTGCAGAATAGAATAAAGATAGGATATGCACAATACAAAAAAATATACTTCTTGCACATTTACTATGGAAAGATGCTATAAAAAATTATATAATTTAGATATGAAACACAATAAGACTATTACCAAGGACTATTAAAAGGAGACATCATGGAAGAGGATATTCTATTTATGAATGAAGCGCTTATAGAAGCCAAAAAAGCATATGAGTTAGATGAAACACCAATAGGAGCAGTTATTGTTCATAATGGTAAAATCATTGGAAGAGGCTGTAATAGAAGAAATACAGATAAGAACTCATTAGCTCATGCTGAAGTAATTGCAATTAATGAGGCTTGTGAAAGTATAGGGGATTGGCGTTTAGAAGAATGTACAATTTACATCACATTAGAACCATGTCCTATGTGTGCAGGTGCAATTGTACAAGCTAGAATCCCAAGAGTTGTATTTGGGGCAACAAGTCCAAAAGCAGGCTTTGGTGGTTCTGTAATTAACGTACTACAAATGGAAGCCTTAAATCATCGATGTGAAGTTATCCAAGGAGTAGCTCAAGAAGAGTCAAGCGACTTGCTAAAAAAATATTTTAGAAATATGAGAAATAAAAAAACTAAGGAATGATATGGGAGGCAAAAGGTTATGGCAACTTATCCAAGACACAAAAAAGCAAGAATGATTAGAGATTATATGATCGAAAAAGATGTAATCAAAATGTTTAAAGAAGAAGAACAAGAAAAAGTAATCTTATTTAGAACGATATATCCTATGAAAGGTGATAATAAACCAGTTGTAATTAATGTAGATGATACACCATATGTTGGAACACAAGTTTTAGTTGCGCCAGAAGTACCAGAAGACAAGAAACCAGCTATTTTAGAACTTATTAATAAATTCAACTTAGAATTACCAACAGTAAAATATGTTTTAACAGCAGATAGCGGCGTTGTAGCTTCTATGTTCTTCCCAGCTGATGAAGAACACTTTGATGCAGAACGTGTTGTAAGAACAACAGTTGAAATTATGAGAGTTGTAGCTGATAAACAATACGAAGCACTTAAAGAAGCTCTTCTTTAAAAAAATAGTAATTAAAAACAGTAATTGACATATAACATGAAAACTGTTAAAATGTTTTTGTGACATAAATCAGTCAAACAATTTCCGTGCTAGCCGGGGAGGCAGCGGTGCCCTGCACTTGCAATCCGCTATAGCAAGGGTGATGCTTCGTCTGAGGCATTAAATTGTATGGTCTGCCTTTAGTAAGTGGCGATGAGAATTGGGTCTTACGCAATAGGCACTTGTGAACCGTGTCAGGTCCGGAAGGAAGCAGCACTAAGCAAGCCCGTCTATGTGCCGTGAGGGTGCCTAGTTTGAGTTTACTGCTAGAGTAACGCGTGTAATTTATTGTCGAAGCGAAGTGCACGGATTAATTAATAAGAACAGTAGCGAGCGTAAGCTCGTTTTTTATTTGCTTAAAAACATGCAAAAAGGAGTAGCTTTAAGTTAAATTTAAGGCTACTCCTTTTTGTGTGTAGGTTCATTAATTGTGTGTTAAAGACTGATAACGTTGTCTATACTCAGATGGTGTGTGATGAATATATTTCTTAAACAGTTTGGCAAAATAAGCTGTATCATTAAATCCAACATCAGTAGCAATATCTGAAATTGAATAGGTAGTATCTCTTAGCATAATAGTGGACATGTTTATGCGTTGTTTATTAAGATAAGTAATAATAGTTTCCCCTGTTGCATTGTAAAAACGATCACTTAATGTGGTGCGATTAATATGAAATATTTTACTAAGCTGTGGAATTGTGATTTTTTCTTTAAAATTATCGTGTAAATATAAAAGTAAGTCGTGTATTTCTAATGAAGCCTCAGCAACAAATGATTCAGATAAAAGCGCATTTGTTTTTACAAGCGTTTCTATGTATGTAATCATGGCATAAATTGTATTATGCGTACCATAATTTATTATATTACTATTACTAAGAAGAGACATGTATTTCTGAAGTTGTTTAAGAGCAGGTTCAGAAGATTTAACTTGTCCCACATAATTGGCACTTCGTTTGAAAAATATAGAAAGCTTAAGCGCAGCTTCAATATCACTGGCTGAAAAAGTATGGTCAAACTGTCTTACAGTTTTAAAGTCAAAAGAAGTATTGATTATACTAGGGTGAAAGGATAGAATCTGCCCTTGGAGATTTTTACCACTAGTAATAGTGAGTTTTTCTGTTTCGTTGATACATAATACCATTGGTGCAATAAGCGTAAGATTGGAATCATTAATAGTACATTTACCAGACCCCTTTTCTAGAAGAATAATGCTGAACTTATCGGTGTGAGCTATACATTTAGGAAATGAACTTTCATTAATGCTTTCTAACGTATATTTGCATGGTACATTATTAGGAATAAATCTATTAACTAAATCCATATAAGCACCTTCTATAAAAAATATAGCATAGTTTACAATTAGATTCAATATCTTTTTTAGATAATTTAAAATATTTAATACAAAAGCTGCATATTTTTTAATTATATTAAAAGTTAGAGTATAAAGGTTACAAAAGAGAGAGGTTTATTTCTCTCTTTTGTACAAAAGCTATAATAGATTTAATATGGCTAATAAGATTAATATAAAACCACTAAGCCAAGAAATATCTATATTTAGAGTTTCCACGCATTTCTTGCCTAACAATACACCTAAAAAGATTGCAAGACCATGTAAAATAATGGATAATGAGAGGGTTTGTAATAAATTAACATTGTTAAGACCGAAACCTAAACCTACTATTAAACTATCTAAGGAGAGAGCGATGCCTAGATAGATGGCTTCTTTGGTGCTTAAAATCTTAGAATGATCTAAGTCAGCTTTGGTAGCATCTGCATAGACATTAAGAATGAGTTTAAAATCAAAAAGATTAAATTCAATATGACTTGGATCTAAAGCTTTTTTATTTAAGAAGTTTTTTAATATACCTTCAAAAAGTCTACTTATGCCTAATATAAGTAGAACGCCAAAAGAAAGAAAACTGGTTATGTCTAAAGGAAGGAAGTTCTTAAACCAAGAACCAAGCCCAAGGGCTATTGCTAAGAAAACTGTGGAGATAATAGACATAATTGCACCAGATATAAAAGGGATTTTGATTTTATTAGTACCATAAGCAAAACTAGCAACAAGGGCATCGATACATAATGAAAGAACTAGTAAAAGTGACTCTAACATAATATAAACCTCACAAAGATGTTCTAGTATATATATTATGGAAATTAGCTTAAAAATGTAGCTTGTTTATAAATGAAATATAAAATAAAAAGAGTTGTGCCCAGATTTGGTTGGGTCACAACTCTTTTTGTTTACTCAATATGAGATTTGTAAAAATCAAGTACTGTATTGAGGTAAGGGATAAATAACTCATTTGGTGTACTAAATAATTCATGTTTAGCACCTGGTACGAAAATAAGCTCTGCACTTGGTACATTATTAACTAATGCATATTGAGGCTCAGGTAATACAAGACTATCATTTTCAGATTGGAAAAGTAAAATAGGTGTTGTAATACGCTTTAAGTTTTCTGGTTTAATCATATTGCGTGTAGCACTAAGTGATTCTTTAAGCCAAGAATATGAAGCACCACTTGTTTGAAGGTGTTCGTTATTTATTTTTTTATTAAGGTAGTAGTTAAAACGTGCAAGTGAACTTGATGAACTAGCATCAAAAGTTTCATCTTCAAGATTAAATGGAGCATGTGAAATAACATATTGACTACCTTGACCTAAAAGTGTAGCAGTGTTAGAAATAATATTTGCAGCAAATTTTGGAACAGATCCTAGGTTAATGCCTAACATAGGTGAAGAAAGTACTGCAGCGTCAAATAAATCAGGGTATGTTTCTAATAAACCAGTTCCTATACCACCACCCATTGAATGTGCAAATAAGAAGAGTGGTAAATCTTCTTGCTTTGAAGTGATAAATTCATTGATAAAGGTATATAAGTCATTAATGTAATTATCAAAACTTTTAACATCTACTAGAGATAAATCACTTGTTGTACGCTCTGATAAACCATGTCCGCGATGGTCTATAAGATATACATTAAAGCCTTCTTTTAAGAAGTAATAAGCTAGTTCTGTATATTTCTCTAATGATTCTGTAAAACCATGAGAAACAACGATATTACCTTTTGCAGAAGGTGTTGTATAGTATTCATAATAAAGATCTGTATCATCATTAGATTTGAAATAACCAGAAGTTGTAACAGAGGCAATATAAGGCTCTACAATTTCTAGCATTTGTGCTTCAAAGTTATCTTCTGACAATACATAGTCATTTGTTTTTAAAGAAGTATCTAAATGTGTCATGTTAGATACAGAAGTATTTGTGTTAAAAGTAAAGTATCCAGCAATTGCAATCACTATAAGTAATGCAAGAATGCCTAGATGCTTAATGTGTTGCTTTTTCATTGAAAGTCCTTTCAGTAATTAAGTTTTGTGAATGAATAAGTTCATTAGAATAATCTTTTACTAATTTAGCTTTTGAGGCAATTTCTTGGAACGAAGTATTAAGGTTTTGAATAATCATTGTAATATTAGAAATGCTATTAGAAGTTTCTGTATTTTGAGTAAGTGTATCAGAAATAGCAGCTTCTACAATTTGCACTTCATGGGCTAAATGTGTAATAAGATTTTGTGATTCTAAAATTCTATCAATCACTAAGTTTTGATGTGAAACCATTTGATCAAAGTCATTTTGAGAGGTTTCAAGGATTTGGAGATTTTTTTGTAAGCTATCTTCAATTTGTGTAATTGAAGATAAGGAATCATTTGTGTCATGATTGACTTTAGTTATAATCTCTTTGATGTATTCAGTAGACCTTGTTGATTGTTCAGCTAATTTTTTGATTTCAGAAGCTACAACAACAAAGCCTCTTCCAGCTTCTCCTGCTTTAGCAGCTTCTATAGAAGCGTTTAAAGAAAGAAGGTTTGTTTGCTCTGAAACATCATTAATAATTTTAAGGGCATTAGAGATTTCTGTAGTACTTTCAGATAAAGAAATGAAATGTGCCCTAGAGCTTTTACTCACAGCATTAATATCATTAATATTATGTGTTAAGCTTGTGATATTATCTTTACTAATTGAAGTCATAGTACGAAGTTCTTTTGTGAGTTCACTAATTTCTGAAGAAGCGTTATAAGTTTTTTCGATATCCTTAGAAATTTGTGAAACTGCTTTAGAACTATCATAAGCAGTTTGAATCATGCTTTGTGCATTAAGTGCGATATTAGAACTTGTTTTATTGATTTCAGTAACAGCGTTAGTGCTTTCATTAATGTTCGTATAAAGTTCTTAGATTGTTGTATTCGTTTTTGAAGCATTATCTAATGTATGTTCTAAGATGTTTTGAATTTGTTCAGTTTGATTAACTGAACTCATGAAGATTTTGTTTGCTTTAGTTGAAAAGGCCATAAAGAATAAGCCCATACATAAGATTTGTAATGAATAAAAAATAATCGAAGAAATTATAGTTGAAGTACCATAAGCAATAACGCGTTTTTCAGCAAAAGTTAATGGTACTAAACTTGCTACTATTAAAGTAGGTATTTTAATTTTTAAAATATGCTTAATTAACTTGATGTCTAAGTATAAAGCTGCAATACCTAGAGATAGTAATAAAATAATTGAAGCATATAACCAAGAACTCATATAAATAAGCATGCTAATACATTCAGCACATATAATAGTAACTATGGCAAATTTTGAAGTATCCTTTGCATATTTATAGTAAAGTCTTGGAATAAAACAAAAAATTAAAGATAAAAAGATTAAATAATCTTTTGGCTTAAAATTAAACCCTTTACGATGTATAAATAAATAAATGATATTTATTATAAGTAAATAGGTACCTACTTTAAGAGCTTTAAGTACTAAAGTGTTAGATTCTTCTGTACTATGGGTGAGTATTGAATTCGAAGTCATAATAATCCCCCTAATAATATAAATTATCCATCGTATTATTTATCGACAAAATATGAGAAGAAAGTAACAAAATGTAAAAATAAAAAATTAGTCTAAAATTAAAAAGGAATATGAATGACATTAGAATATATAGGGGCTGGGGTATTAGAATATATAAAAGTATGGTATACTAAAAGATAGTCAATATTTAAAGAAGAAGGCGAAAAAGCTTTCTAGGAAGGGGAAAACATGAGTTACTTAGCGTTATATAGAAAGTATCGACCACATACTTTTGATGATGTTGTTGGACAAGAACATATCGTAAGAACATTAAAGAATCAAATAAGCTCAAATCGTGTGGCTCATGCTTACTTATTTACAGGAAGCAGAGGTACTGGTAAAACATCTATTGCTAAGATTTTTGCAAGAGCAGTAAACTGTGAGTCACCAGTTAATGGGTCAGCTTGTGGTGAATGTGAGACTTGTAAGAGAGTACAAGATGGCACCGGTATTAATATTATTGAGATGGATGCTGCTTCTCATAATGGTGTAGATAATATCCGTGAAATTAATGAAGAAGTTAAATATACGCCTGCTGTAGGTAAGTATAAGGTTTATATTATAGATGAGGTGCATATGTTATCTATTGGTGCGTTCAATGCCCTTTTAAAAACTTTAGAAGAACCACCAGCACATGTTATATTTATTTTAGCAACAACGGATCCTCAAAAAATACCGGTTACTATCTTATCACGTTGTCAACGTTTTGATTTTAAACGTATTTCAGCAAGAGAGATAGAAAATTGCTTAAGAACTTATATGGATAAAGAAAATATAGATATTGAAGAGAAAGCATTAGCGTATATTGCTAGAATTGCAGATGGTGGTATGCGTGATGCACTTAGCATATTAGAACAATGTATTTCGTTTTACTTTGATGAAACAATTACTATGGAGAAGGTGCTTTATTTAGTAGGTGCAGTAGATAGTAGTATATTGTTTGATATGATTAATGCCATTAAAGCACAGGATGCGGCTAAGGTATTGGCGCTTTGTGATGAAGTAAATAGTCAAGGACGTAGTATTAGACAGTTTGCAAGTGACCTTTTGGAGCATAGTCGAAATTTACTTGTGGCAAAAACAACTAATAATTCAGCAGAAGTATTAGATTATAGTAATGAGTATATTGCAGCATTAAAAGAGCAAGCTCAGCAAGTTAGCACCAATGAGATTATGCGTTATATCAAGCAGTTTGGAACTTTAGAGTATGAACTTAGAACGGCTATTTCACCAAGGGTATTATTAGAGGTTGCAGTACTTAAGCTCTGTGAGGTACAAATGGATGATTCGGCAGAAAGTATGATGACCAAGATGCAAATGCTAGAACAAAAGCTCGAGAAGCTTATGGCACAGGGATTGCAAGCAGCGCCAGTTCAAGTTGTGCAACAAGCGCCACAAAAAGAGGTAGTGCCTACAAGGCTTCCTAAAGCTGTACCAGAGGATATTAAGGAGCTTGTGGCAAGATGGCAAGAGGTATTACATTCTCTGGATGAGCAAACAACGCTTAAAACTGTATATGCTACAACAGAAGCAGGTTATATTGAAGATGATATTTTATATATTGTCTATAAACAACCTATGGAATTTGGTGTTAAGAAAAGCTTTGAAAAAATGGAAAAAGCAATTTGTAACTTTGCAGGTAAAGAAGTTAAAATACGTCTAATACCAGCAGAGGAATATGCGAATAAGTGTATAGAGACTTATGGTTCAAGCCCAAGTCCAACAACGGAAGTTAAAGATATCTCTCAAGTTTTAAGAAATATTGAGTCAAAAATCAATTTTAATATCGAAGTTCGTGGTTAAAATGTTGTATTATTAATAAGAATAGGTATAATAGATAATACTGATATAAAAATCTAGGAGGATGAATAATGAGAAATTTTGGTGGCATGCCTAATATGCAACAACTTATGAAACAAGCACAAAAAATGCAAAAACAAATGGAAGAAGCACAAGCTGCTTTAGAAACTAAAGAACTTACAGCTACAGCTGGCGGTGGTATGGTAGAAGTTGTAATCACAGGTAAAAAAGAAATCAAATCTATCACAATTAAACCAGAAGTAGTAGATCCAGATGATGTTGAAACATTAGAAGATTTAGTTTTAGTTGCTGTAAATGAAGCTGTTCGTCAAGCAGATGAACTTGCTCAAAAAGAGATGGGTAGACTTACAGGAGGTCTTCCAACAGGAGGATTATTCTAGTGAGTGGCTATTATGGAGATAAGATGGTAGCTCTTATTGAAGAGCTCTCAAGACTTCCAGGGATTGGTGCTAAATCAGCCCAAAGACTTGCTTTCCATATTATTAGTTTACCACAAGAAAAAGTTGAGAAACTTGCCAACACTCTTGTAGAAGCTAAGAAAAATATTAGCTACTGTGAGAGATGCTGCACAATTACCGATGATAAACTATGCCCTATATGTAAGGATCCTCAAAGAGCAAATCATCAGATTATGGTTGTTGAAGACTCTAGGGATATGGCGGCTTATGAAAAAACTAAGGAATATAAAGGACTTTATCATATCTTACATGGTGCGATTTCACCAATGATGGGTGTAGGTCCTAGTGATATTAAAATTAAAGAACTTTTAGAGCGTATTGGTAAAGAAGAAGTAGAAGAAGTAATTATTGCTACGAACCCTAATATTGAGGGAGAGGCTACAGCAATGTATATTAGTAAACTACTTAAACCATTAGGAATTAAAACAACACGTATTGCCCATGGTGTACCAGTTGGTGGGGATCTTGAATATGTGGATGAGATTACTTTATCTAGAGCGCTCGAAGGTAGAAGAGAGATGTAAAAGGAGATTATCACCAGCAGTAGCTGGTGGTAATCTTTTTTTGTTAAGAAATTAATTGTTAAAAGTAGTGTAAGTGATATATAATTTAATTGATAAAATAATTTGATAATTTAGAAAAGTATAATGTATTTATAGGATTTAGATGAGTGGCAAAAGTCGGGGGGCATTGCTAAAGAGAGAAAATAATTATATAAGTTGGGGAGGAATTATTTGTGCGGATTAAGAAAAGATTAGCATTAACGATGCTTACTCTGATATGTATACCTTTAATTATTATGGCACTTATGATTTATGCATATTCTTCTAAGGCGTTGATTGCAAAAGCAAAAATGAATATTAATCAGGTGGCAGCAATCGAAGGGAAAGCATTAGAAAAACTAGTAGAGGCTAAAGAGAATGAAGTTGAAGTATTGGGTTTAGATAAGATGATTGTGAAAGTGCTAGAAAAATGGGAAATGGGAGATGTTGTTGGTTTTAACAAAGTGTTAAGTGAAGTAGAAGCTTTATTAAATCGAGTAGAAAAAAATGAGGAAGAATGTTGTGGTATTTATATTATTAATTGTAATGGTGATATCGTTGCAAGTAGTAAACAAGTATATGTTAGAGGTAATGTTGCAAGAAATGAAGGCTTTCGAAGAGTTTTACAAGGAAAGACTGTATTTAAAAATATCATAACAGATCATAAAGAGGGTGTTAGTGATATAACTGCCCCTGTGAGGAATAGTGGAGGAGAGATAGTAGGTGCTGTATGTAAAACCATAAAGAATAGTACTTTTGGTGAGTTTGTAGAAGAAATTAAAAGTAATGAAGGAGGATGTGCGTATATAGTAGATAGTAAGGGTATTATTATCATACATCCCAATAAATCTAAGATAGGTTGTAAGGTAGAGGATGAAGGGATTATCCAGGTAATAAAAGGAGAAGGTCCTACTTCAAAGCTGGAAAGATGGTTAGTAAAAGGTATGGATGATGGTGCCTTAAGTTATATGTCATTTTATCGTATACCAAGTATTGACTGGATTATTGTGGCGTCACAAACAGCTAGAGTAGTTAGGCAGCAAGCTGTAACAGAGCTTATAAGTATTGCAATAACCCTTGCCTTTTTGGTGTTTATATTAGGTATTGCGTCTATACATATCTCCAGGAAAATTACAGGGCCTATTGATGAAATAGTAAATGTTATGGGAGAAGTATCTAGAGGTAAGCTAGATGAGTATTGTAAATATGATGCTGATGATGAGTTTGGAAGTTTAGCAAAACATTACAATCAAATGATAAAAAAATTAGGTGAAAGTAGGAGAGCTCTAAGTGTTAGTGAAGAACGCTATAGACAGACTCTAGCAGATATAGAAGAAACCATTTGGGAATATGATTTAAGAACAGATATGGTATTTATAACTGGAAAGTGGAGTAACATTATAAGTATAGAAGATAATTTGGAAGGAAATATACCATATAAGGATGTTGTTAAACGAAAGGCATTAATGGGTATAGATGAAGAGATTAAGGCCTGTGAAGCAGGCAAGAAAAATGTCTTTAATAGAGAATTAAATGTTCGATCCGCTGATGGTGCTATGGCATGGGGGCTTTGTAAAGGAAAAGTAGTTTACGATGAGGCAGGTGAAATGATCAAAATAAGAGGTATTATAACAGATATTACAAATTACAAGGCAAGTGAAGAACAAGTAAGAAAGTTGGCTTATTATGATGTTTTAACAGGGTGTCTCAACAAACAAACATTTACGACGCATATGAGAAGATATATAGGACTCAAAAAAGAAGGTGAGAAGGCTGCTATGTTATTTGTGGATTTAGATGACTTCCAAAGGGTGAATGATATCTTTGGCCATGATGTAGGGGATGAAGTATTAAAGTATGTGGTAAGAAAACTAAGTGAAATTGCAATGGATGGCAGCATTATGAGCCGATTTGGTGGCGATGAGTTTGTTGTGTGTGCGAATATGAAGAACTTAGAAGAAGTAGAAGTATTAGTACATAAGATTATGGCCATTTTTGAAGATGAGATCATCATAGGAGAAAATGAGATTCATATGACGTGTAGCATTGGTATTGCGTTATATCCATTAGATGGAGACAACTGTGAAGTACTGCTTCAAAATGCAGATACTGCCATGTATAAGTCAAAGGAACAAGGAAAAAATAGTTATAACTTTTATTCTGAAGATATGTCGAAGGCTTTGGCACGTAAGATGGCCGTAGAGAGTGCTATAAGAGATGCTATTAGTGGTAAGAATGGGTTATACTTGCAATATCAACCGGTGGTTGAAACAGCCACAGGTAAAACTGTAGGTGCTGAAGCGTTGGTGCGCCTGAAGTCGGAGAAAATAGGTTTTATTTCTCCAGGAGAATTTATTCCTATAGCAGAGGAGACGGGAATCATTGTAGAAGTTGGAGATTGGGTAATAAAAGAAGCGCTTAAAGCGTTAAGTAATTATTATAATCAAGGCTATGATTACTTTAGTGTGAATATTAATATATCTGCTGTTCAGCTAAGAGAAAAGAATTTCATAGAGAAGCTTAAAAGCTGTATAGATGAAGCCGGTATACCACCTAAATGTATTAAACTAGAAGTAACTGAAACGGTACTTATGCAAAATCTAGAAGAGAATAAAGTGATATTCCATGAAGCTAGAGAGATGGGGATGAAAATAGCTTTAGATGATTTTGGAACAGGGTATTCATCTTTGAATTATTTACGTAATATTCCATTAGATGTGCTTAAGATTGATAAAAGCTTTATTGATGAAATTACTGTTAGTAAAGAGCTTTCTGAGATTGTGGATAGTATCATTAATATGGCACATATATTAGAGATTGATGTAGTTGCAGAAGGCGTAGAAAGTGAGCAGCAACTTGAAATTTTAAAGCAAAAAGATTGTGACTTGATACAAGGTTATGTGTTTAGTAAGCCACTAATGGAAGAAGAACTTAATGAGCGTTTACAAATGGAAAAGATTAGCTAGACAAGAATAATGCTAAAGTGTAGACTAAAGAAGACAAAGTAAGATGGAGGATTAACAATGAAACTAGAGTGCACAAAAGAAGAATTCAAAGTGCTTATGGATTTAGTATATGCAGGAAATTTACTTATAAATGGGCCAAGAAGTAAAGAGGAGCGTATCGAGAGATACTCAGATATGGAACAAAAAATGTTTGCTATGGCGAAAGAAGAATTTGGGCTTGAAGAACTTGTTGAATATGATGAGGAATTCGAAGAATACATGCCAACTCATGAGTATGAAGAAGATGAATTTAACGAGTATATTGATGAATACGATACTTCAGTATTCTGGGAAGAATTAGTTATGCGTTTAGCCCGTCGTGATGCACTTAATTATGCCGGAGATGTAGATCAGAACGTTTCACCAGCTGCGTTAAGACAAATGCAACTTAAGTGGGAAGAACAATACGAAGAAGAAATTGCTGATAATGGCATTATGAATTTAAAAATAGTGAAGGTACAAGAATAAAAAATAATTGAGTCAGGTGGCATGAACGTGCTGCCTGGCTTTTTTAGTTTGGTATTAGGAGCA
>OOCW01001801.1_pt1 | contig 13858 bp, 9 predicted proteins | sample 1671201 | NCBI WGS metagenome assembly OOCW01 (sample SAMN06348132, study PRJEB24527) | human gut metagenome | biome: human gut; feature: ankylosing spondylitis patient; material: feces | host: Homo sapiens | place: China | collected 2015-10
GGTGGTGTGAGAGGTCGAAAATTCCTCATCAAGAGGAATTTTCTCCTACTCGATTCGAAGCAAATGCCAAAATGCACAGTTATTTGATGATTCTTAAGGAAAGAGGCGGATATTTTTATCTGCAGTAAATGAAAAAAGGAGAAAATTATGCCGATTAAATTTCACGAGGGATCAAAGACATTCCACATTTATAACAAACATTTAAGCTACATCACCTGTATCATGGAAAATGGTCAGATGGAGAATCTGTACTATGGAAAAGCTATCCGCGATAAAGAGGATTTCAGTTATCTTCATGAAGAGATCATGCGTTCCCTGATGGCTGTATGCGTTCCGGAGCCAGGACTTCTTTCCATGCAGTATACCAAACAGGAGTATCCTGTTTACGGAACCGGTGATTACAGAAACCCTGCCCTTACTGTTCGTCAGGAGAACGGAAGCGAGATCGTAGATTTCAAATATGTTTCTCATGAGATCTATGGCGGTAAGAAGAAGCTTGCAGGTCTTCCGGCAACTTATACAGAAAGTGATGAGGAAGCAACATCTCTGGATATCACACTTCATGATTCTGTGATGGACACAGACCTTGTTCTTACATATTCCGTATATGAGGATTACCCGGTGATCACCAGAAGCGCACGCCTTGTTCAGAAAGGGGATCAGAAGATCCGCCTTGAGAATGTGATGAGTGCAGCAGTGGAGTTTCCGGATATGGATTATGAGATGATCCATCTTTCCGGTGCGTGGGCACGTGAGCGCTATGTAAAAACACGCAAACTTGAGATGGGTACACAGGCTGTACAGAGTCTTGCAGGAACCGGTTCCAGCTCTGAGCAGAATCCGTTTATCGCACTGAAGCGTCCTCATACAACAGAAGACACAGGCGAGGTTTTTGGATTCAGCTTTGTGTACAGCGGCAACTTCCTTGCACAGGTCGAGGTTTCCACCTACGAGATGACACGAGTTATGATGGGAATCAATCCACAGGGATTTTCCTGGGAGCTTTCCAGAGATGAGGAATTCCAGACTCCGGAGGTTGTTATGGTATACAGTGATAAGGGCTTAAACGGAATGAGCCAGGCTTACCACAGACTGTACCGTGACCGTCTGATGCGTGGAAAATGGAGAAATCATGCACGCCCGATCCTCCTCAATAACTGGGAAGCGACCTATTTTGATTTTAATGAGGAAAAAATCCTCAATATTGCAAAAAAAGCCAAAGAGGTTGGGGTAGAGCTGTTCGTTCTGGATGACGGATGGTTCGGAACCAGAAACGATGATTACCAGGGGCTTGGCGACTGGTTCGTAAATAAGAATAAGCTTCCGAACGGAATTTCCGGACTTTCCCGTAAGATCGAGGAGATGGGCCTGAAATTCGGTCTCTGGGTAGAGCTTGAGATGGTAAACAAGAACAGTGACTGCTACAGAGCACATCCGGACTGGCTCATCGGAGCACCGGACCGTTTTGAGTCTCACTCAAGACATCAGCACGTTCTTGATTTTTCCAGACCTGAGGTTGTGGATTTCATTTATGATTCCATCTCCAAGGTTATCGAGGAATCTTCCATTTCCTACATTAAATGGGATATGAACCGTTATATGTCTGAGCCTTTCAGCCGCGGCGCATCTGCAGCAGATCAGGGCAAGACTATGCATAAATATATCCTTGGTGTTTATGAGCTGTATACAAGACTGACAGAGAGATTCCCTGACATCCTCTTTGAATCCTGCGCAAGCGGCGGAGCAAGATTTGATCCGGGAATGCTGTATTTTGCACCGCAGACATGGACCAGTGATGATACCGATGCAGCTGAGAGAGAAAAGATCCAGTACGGTACCTCCTTTGTCTATCCGATCGTCAGCATGGGATCTCATGTATCAGCAGTACCGAATCATCAGCTGCACCGTACCACACCGCTTTCCACAAGAGCAAATGTGGCATATTTCGGAACCTTTGGCTATGAGCTGGATCTGAACCTCTTAAGTGATGAAGAGATCGAAGAGGTAAAGGCACAGGTGGAATTCATGAAGGAACATCGTGATCTGATCCAGGTGGAGGGTGATTTCTACCGTATCTTAAGCCCGTTCGAAGGAAATGATACTGCATGGATGGTTGTTTCCAGAGACAAAAAACAGGCAGTTGCCGGATACTATGAGAGACTGAACAAGGTAAATGCTTCCTGGATGCGTCTGCGGTTCAAAGGTCTTGACGAGGATCAGCTTTACAAAGTAAAATGGGAAGATAAGTGCCTGAAAGCTTACGGAAATGAGCTGATGTATGCAGGAATCCCGGTTGATCGTGACTACTGCAATAAGACAAACGGTGACTTCCATTCTGTATTGTATACAATTGAAGCAGAGGACTGATTTCTGCAAGTGATGGAATAAAAACTGTCTGTAGAAAAAACATCCGCCTGACCAGAAAAATAACAGGCCGCCGGATATGGCGGTCTGTTATTGGGTGGCGAAGCAGCGCACGGTCGGAAATGTAATATATGACATCAGGGAGGTGGCAAGTTGCTTCATACAGTTGGTTTTACAAACTCAGACAGCTATAAATGTCTGGAGAATTTAAAGAAAGGTGCGGTGGATCTCTGTCTTACTTACTGTGGGTGGGAAAAATGTGATCCGGGATATCGATTTGGACCAAATAAAAGGATCTCCCATGTACTTCATATCGTGGAATCCGGAAGCGGAGTTTTTGAGATGGATGGCTATCAGTATCATCTGACCGGTGGAGAAGCATTTCTGATCCCACCCAATGTGGAGGCCTGGTATGAGGCAGACATGGACAATCCCTGGACGTACCGCTGGGTAGGATTTGAGGGAATGATTGCCGAGGAAGTGATTCATGTAAGTGGTTTTAGCCGGGAAAATCCGGTCCGAAGGATCCACTGCATGGAAAATGCTGCGAAGTATATTGATGCAATGGTACGGACCAACAAGCTCGTTTTTGAAAATGAGCTGAAACGAAACGGACTTCTGCTGCTTCTTTTTTCTGACCTGATCACAGATAACCGGGATGCATGTCTGAGAGAAGGCAAGCTTCTTCCATCCCACAGATATCCAAATTCCGTTTATGTGGAGCATGCAGTGGATTACATTGCAGCCAACTTTGACAAGAGGCTGAAGATCAATGAGCTGGCAGACCGCATTGGCGTCAACCGGAGCTATCTTACCAGTTCATTTAAAAAAAGCCTTGGATGCTCGCCGCAGGAATATCTTATGAATCTTCGCATTGAGAAGGCGAAAACTCTTCTGAAAAACGGAGATATTCAGGTCAGTGAAGTAGCTGCAAGAGTAGGGTATGGAGATCCGCTGGCTTTTTCCAAGGTATTCAAGGCAAGAACAGGAAGAAGTCCGAGAGAATACAAGGAAGAAAAGAGAAGACTTGTAGTGAATGGAAAGAAGGGCGATTATACGGAATCTGAGGCCTGATAACTGGCAGTACCTTTTGTTGCTGGCAGATCTTTGCGATAAAAAATAACAGCTCTCTGTCTGAATTAGGATATATTTCATGCAACAAAACAACAATTATTGACATCAAAGTACATATTTTAAAGATGCTTCCGGTAGTATCATAAAACCATAATAATAACGAAGCGGGGCTGCGCCGCAGAATCAGCAGAAAATCAGGATTTTTGCCAAGAACAGAAAAATCTGTCACAGAAAAATCCAAAAAGATCAATAGGAGGAACGAACATGATCAAAATTACATTTATGGGAGCAGGAAGCACGGTTTTCGCAAGAAATGTACTTGGTGACTGTATGTGTACACCGGCACTTCGCGAGAGCGAGATCGCACTTTATGATATCGATGAGAAGAGGCTGGAGGATTCCAGAATTATTTTAAGTGCCATCAACCACAACGTAAACGAGGACCGCGCAGTGATCAAGACCTACCTTGGTGCAGAGAACCGTAAAGATGCACTTCGTGATGCAGATTTCGTAGTTAATGCCATCCAGGTAGGCGGCTATGAGCCATGCACCGTAACAGACTTTGAGATCCCGAAGAAATACGGCATCAAACAGACAATCGCAGATACCCTGGGAATCGGCGGAATCATGCGTGCACTTCGTACCATTCCGGTTCTGGAAGAATTTGCGCGCGACATGGAAGAGGTCTGCCCGAACACTCTGTTCCTGAACTACTCCAACCCTATGGCAATGCTTACCGGCTATATGCAGCGTTTCACAAAGATCCGCACGGTAGGTCTCTGCCACAGCGTACAGGTATGTTCCCAGAAGCTTCTTGAGGGAATGGGAATGGAAGACAAGATTGAGGGACGTACTGAGCTGATCGCAGGTATCAACCACATGGCGTGGCTCCTTGAGATCCACGACAAAGACGGAAATGATCTGTATCCGGAGATCCGCAGAATTGCCGAGGAGAAGAATACCTCCGGTGAGAAGCATGAGGACATGGTGCGTTATGAGTATATCCGTCATCTTGGATACTATTGCACAGAGTCCAGTGAGCACAATGCAGAGTATAATCCGTTCTTCATTAAATCCAAATATCCGGAGATGATCGAGGAGTTCAATATTCCGCTCGACGAATATCCGAGAAGATGTATCAAACAGATCGAGGGCTGGGAAAAAGAGCGCGAGGATATCCTCAAGGATGGCAAGATCGGTCATGAGAGAAGTAAAGAGTATGCTTCTTATATCATGGAGGCTGTTGTTACAAACACACCGTACAAGATCGGTGGAAATGTTCTTAACAACGGTTACATTGATAACCTTCCGCCGGATGCCTGCGTAGAGGTTCCATGCTATATCGACGGAACCGGTGTACATCCGGTAAAAGTGGGCAAGCTTCCTACACAGCTGGCAGCTATGAACTCATCCAATGTCAGCCCGCAGCTCCTTGCTATTGAGGCAGCAGTGACCAAAGACCGCCAGAAAATCTATCAGGCAGCCATGATGGACCCGCACACAGGTGCAGAGCTGAACATCAAAGATATCCAGGCAATGTGTGATGAGCTGATCGAGGCACATGGGGATTATATGAAGATGTACCGCTAAGGCAGGAAATGATCGGAAGGCAGCAAAAACTTTGAAATAAATATGCAAGGCGGCATATAAAGGCCGGAACACCAGAATGGGGAGGGTGTTCCGGTCTTTCTTTATATGGAACTTTGGATAAATAATAAAAACAACTTGTTCGTATGTATATACAAGTTATAAAATGATTACAGATGAAATTAACAGGATAAATACAGATCAAAATATAAATATCCGTTTTACATCCGATGTTTGAAGGAAGAATAATACAAACGAAGGGAGCAGCTTATGGCAGAAAACGGAAAAGCAAAATATTATGCACTGATGGAAGAAATGAAAACAGACATTCTTTCCGGAAAGATCCGTCCGGGTGAGAAGCTTCCTTCTGAAAACCAGCTCAGTGTCCGCTACGGGCTGAGCAGGCATACGGTGCGAAAGGCTCTGGGGATTCTGGCAGGAGATGGATACATAGAATCCTTTCAGGGAAAAGGAACCTTCTGTGCGGATGTACTCCGTCAGATCCACGGGACCGGAAACATCGCAGTGGTAACTACATATATCTCGGATTATATTTTTCCCAGGCTGATCCAGGGGATTGATGAGGTACTGTCCGATAATGGGTACAGTATCATCCTCAAAAATACGGGAAACAGTCGTCAGAAGGAGGCAAGATTCCTGGAAGAGCTGATTAGTAAGGGGATTGACGGACTGATTATTGAACCCAGCAAAAGCGAGCTGTTGTGCAGACACGTAAGTCTGTACGAAACACTGGACAAATATCAGATCCCATATATTTTTATCCAGGGACTGTATACAGAGATGCAGGAAAAACCTCATATCCTCATGGATGATGCAGGTGGCGGTTATCTTGTTACAAAGCATCTCCTGGATTCCGGCAGACGTGACATCGCAGGTTTTTTCAAGGCAGATGACCGTCAGGGAATCGAACGGCATAAGGGCTATGTGAAGGCTTTGCAGGAGTATGGAATTGCCTATGACCCGGATAAGGTGGTCTGGTTTCACACCGAGGACCGGCGAAAAAAGCCGGCTCTTATGGTACGGAACATGGTCCGACAGAACAGTCTTCCGGATGGGATCGTATGTTACAACGACCAGATCGCTGTCCAGGTCATGGAAGAACTGGAACGTCAGGGCAAAAAGATCCCGGAAGATGTTGCAGTGACCGGCTATGACAATTCACTGTACGCAAGACAGGGACAGGGCATTACCACCATCACCCATCCCCAGGAAAAACTGGGGGAGATGGCGGCGAAGCTTCTCCTGGAAAAATTAAGTGGCGTGCCGGATGAAGAAAGTACAGTGGAACGGCTGATCCGGCCGGAACTGATTGTGCGGGGCAGCAGCGTGAAAGCAGGGGCGTGAGCACAGATACATAACCGTTTTATCAGATCGTTTTATTAGAGAATGAAGCGATGTAGATTACAGAGAACCCTATAACATTTCAGAAGATCGGACGCATGTTGGCATCAGAACCGGGCAGCAGATTTTCAGGAATGTTATGCATATGATATTAATTTTATTTTAAGGAGGATTTTTCGCATGAAAACAGGAAGAGATTACAAATTCTGGTTTTGCACAGGTTCACAGGATCTTTACGGAGATGAGTGTCTCCGCAAGGTAGCCGAGCATTCTAAGATCATTGTAGAGGAGCTGAATAAATCCGGCGTACTTCCGTTTGAAGTTGTATGGAAACCAACGCTGATCACAAATGAGCTGATCCGTAAAACCTTTAATGATGCCAATGCAGATGAAAATTGTGCCGGCGTGATCGCATGGATGCATACATTTTCCCCGGCAAAATCATGGATTCTTGGTCTCAAAGAGTATCGTAAACCGCTGTGTCACCTTCATACACAGTTCAATGTGGAGATTCCCTATGATACCATTGATATGGACTTTATGAATGAGAACCAGTCCGCACATGGCGGCCGTGAGTTTGGCCATATGGTAACCCGAATGGGAATCGAGCGTAAGGTCATTGCAGGACACTGGGCAGACAAAAAGGTCCAGGAGCGTCTGGCATCCTGGATGCGTACTGCAGTTGGTATCATGGAAAGTAGCCATATTCGTGTATGCCGTGTTGCGGATAACATGAGAAATGTAGCCGTAACAGAGGGCGATAAGGTTGAGGCTCAGATGAAATTCGGATGGGAGATCGATGCTTATCCGGTTAATGAGATCGCAGAATATGTTCAGGATGTAAGCCAGGGAGATATTGATGTTCTGGTAGAAGAATATTATAATAAATACGATATGATTCTGGATGGACGTGACCCTGAGGAATTTAAGAAGCATGTAGCAGTCCAGGCAGGAATTGAGATTGGTTTTGAGCGCTTTCTTGAGGAAAAAAACTACCAGGCTATCGTAACACACTTCGGTGATCTGGGAGCCCTGAAGCAGCTTCCGGGACTTGCAATCCAGCGACTGATGGAAAAAGGCTATGGCTTCGGTGGTGAGGGTGACTGGAAAACAGCAGCTATGGTTCGCCTGATGAAAATCATGGCAGCAGGCAAAAAGGACGCCAAGGGTACTTCCTTTATGGAGGATTACACTTATAATCTGGTACCTGGTAAAGAGGGAATCCTTGAGGCACATATGCTGGAGGTTTGCCCATCCGTTGCTGATGGAAAGGTCAGCATGCGTGTATGCCCGCTTTCCATGGGAGATCGTGAAGATCCTGCAAGACTGGTATTTACTTCTAAGACAGGCCCTGGAATCGCAACATCCCTGGTTGACCTTGGCGACCGTTTCCGTCTGCTGATCAATGAGGTTGAGTGTAAGAAAACAGAGAAACCGATGCCTGCACTTCCGGTAGGTACTGCATTCTGGACACCGAAGCCTGATCTTTCCACAGCAGCAGAAGCATGGATCCTTGCCGGCGGCGCACATCACACTGCATTTACCTATGACCTTACTGCAGAGCAGATGGGCGACTGGGCAGCAGCTATGGGTATTGAAGCGGTTTATATTGATGGCGATACAACGATCCGGAATCTGCAGAATGAGCTGAGATGGAACAGCATGTATTTCAGCAAATAATACGGGAGGTTTTTTAAAATGGGAGTAAACGAGGCAAAAACAGCCATTCTTGAGAACCGTACAGCTCTTGGTATTGAGTTTGGTTCCACAAGGATCAAGGCAGTTCTGGTAGATGACAAAAATCAGCCGATCGCATCCGGCGGTTACGGATGGGAGAACCAGTATGTGGACGGAATCTGGACCTACAGCCTGGAGGAGATCTGGAAGGGCCTTCAGGCCAGCTATCAGGATATGGCAAAAGATGTCCGGGAGAAATACGGCGTGGAACTGACAAGCGTAGGTGCTTTCGGTGTCAGTGCCATGATGCACGGATATATGCCCTTTAATAAAGCGGGAGAGCTGATGGTTCCTTTCCGCACCTGGAGAAACAATATCACGGGAGAAGCTTCTGAGAAGCTGGCAGAGCTTTTCCATTACAATATCCCTCAGAGATGGAGCATCGCACACCTGTACCAGGCAATCCTGAGAGGTGAGGAGCATGTAAAAGATATCGATTACATCACCACTCTGGAGGCCTATGTACACTGGAAACTCACTGGAAAAAGAGTTCTTGGTATCGGCGATGCGGCAGGTATGTTCCCAATCGACAGTGAAACGAAGGATTACAACGAGGAGATGGTGCAGAAGTTCGATGAACTGGTTGCGCCTTATGGATTCCCATGGAAACTCCGCGATATTATGCCGGAAGCTCTGGTGGCAGGTCAGGATGCAGGAGTTCTTACTGAGGAAGGCGCAAAGCTTCTGGATGTAAGCGGAAAGCTGAAAGCCGGAATTCCCATGTGCCCGCCTGAGGGAGACGCAGGAACCGGTATGGTTGCCACAAACAGTGTCCGCCGGCGTACCGGAAATGTTTCGGCAGGAACATCCGTATTTGCCATGATCGTTCTGGAAAAGGCTCTTTCCAAACCGTACAAAGAAATCGATATGGTAACAACTCCGGCAGGAGATCCGGTTGCCATGGCACATTCCAACAACTGTACGTCGGATCTGAACGCATGGGTAAATGTGTTTAAGGAATTTGCAGAAGCTATGGGCATGGAAGTAGATATGAACAAACTGTTCGGAACTCTTTATAACAAAGCCATGGAAGGCGACCCGGACTGTGGCGGTCTTCTTTCTTACTGCTATTTCTCCGGCGAGCATATGACTGGTTTTGAAGAGGGACGTCCACTGTTTGTACGTTCTCCTGAGAGCAGATTTACACTGGCAAACTTTATGCGAAATAATCTTTACACCTGCCTCGGCGCCATGCGTGTAGGTTTGGATATCCTTCTGAATCAGGAGCAGGTAAAGATCGATAAGCTTCTGGGCCACGGCGGCCTCTTTAAGACAAAGGGTGTCGGCCAGCAGATCCTTGCAGATGCGGTAGATGCCCCGGTATCTGTAATGTCCACAGCAGGAGAAGGCGGAGCCTGGGGAATCGCGCTTCTGGCTTCCTATCTGATCAACAAAAAAGACGGCGAAGATCTTGCAGATTTCTTGGATGAAAATGTTTTCAAAGGAAATGAAGGCAGCACACTGGCGCCGAAAGCCGAAGGCGTGAAAGGATTCAACGCATTTATGGACCGGTATATGAAAGGTCTTGGCATTGAGAGAGCAGCAGTGGAATCCGAAATCTGGTAAAATGCAGGATGTGCGGAAATGAGAATACCTGTTTTCGGATACGAGGAAAAACAGAGGGAAATCTGTCGGATTTCTGCTCTGTGTCCAGAGAGGAAAATGAATGAACGAGAGTAGCCACGAAAAGAAACCAACATCCGGCCAGATGGTTCATGTCGTGATCGATCGTCCAATGAATACCTGCCATCCGGAACACAAAGATCTTTTTTATCCGGTAAATTATGGTTACATTGAAGGAATCATCGCCCCGGACGGAGAGGAACAGGACGTCTACGTTCTTGGCATTGATCACCCTGTAAAAGAATTTACAGGAAAAGTGATCGCCATCGTCCACCGCCTCAATGATGTGGAAGATAAATGGGTGGCAGTGCCGGAAGATATGACTATGACAGCACAGGATATCATGGAACAGGTTCGGTTTCAGGAGCAGTATTTTGAGACAGAAATAGAAATGCTGGAATAAGAAAATTAAAAACAGGAGCAGACATGGCATGCCATGTGACTGCTCCTGTTTTTGGATAGGATTCATATGAAAAGCTGTCTTGTAAGAATGTAATAAAACTGTTATGATTCTGGTAGATCCGGATAAGAATCTTGTTCTGGTATATAATTTTGAACATGGAACCTCGGAACCATATACATTACAGGACTCTGTGAAAGCAGGAATTTATGAAGATCTGTGGATTGATTTTTCTGCTATGAAAATGAATGGATTTTATTGAAAATATTTCTCCGTAATGTTATCATTGGACACGAAAAACACAGAAAAAATTAAAAAACAAAAAAATTAAACGGTTGTATATGTGGCTGTAATACGATCAGAGGCAGCCGGTCAGAGAACAGAATGATGGGTGGCAAAATGTTTGATGACCAGGGCTATACAGGAGGAGAATACAATGAAATTAACCATGCTTGGAACCGGTAACGCACTGGTAACAGAGTGTTACAATACCTGCTTTGTACTCAGCGATGAGTACGGCCATTTTCTGGTTGACGGAGGCGGCGGAAATACGGTGCTTTCCCAGCTGAAAAAAGCAGGCATTGATCTGATGGATGTTCATGAGATCTTTGTTACACATAAGCACGTAGACCATATCATGGGGATCGTGTGGGTGATCCGCATCATTTGCCAGAACATGAAAAAAGGCACTTATCAGGGCGAGGCAAACATCTATGCTCATGATGAAGTGATCGGACTTCTGAAAGACATGGCATTTAAGCTTCTGAATAAGAAGGAGACACAGTACATCGGTGACAGACTTCATCTGATCGAGGTAAAAGACGGCGAGGAAAAAACAATTCTTAATAAGAAAGTGACCTTCTTTGATATCGGTTCCACCAAGGCGAAACAGTTCGGTTTCCAGATGATCTATGACGGTGGTAAGGTACTTACCTGCTGCGGAGACGAGCCATACAATGAATGTGAAGAGAAATACGCAAAAGGCAGCGACTGGATGTTCCACGAAGCATTCTGTCTGTATGGACAGCGTGATATCTTCAATCCCTATGAGAAGCATCACTCCACAGTTAAGGATGCCAGTGAGCTGGCTGAGAACCTTGGAGTTAAGAATCTTGTCCTGTATCACACAGAGGATAAGAACATTAAGAAACGTAAAGAGCTTTACGGAGCAGAAGGCAGAGAGTATTATCACGGAAATCTGTTTGTTCCGGATGATCTTGATGTGATCGAAATGTAATAACTGTAAAAAGAAAGACTGGAAGTATGGCATATGCTGTATTTCCGGTCTTATTATGTTTGGAAACAGAGAGGATACTAATAAATTTCATAGTACATCTGTCAGGTAGAAAAATACTTGTATGGCAAAAAGGTATCGTTTACAATAAAGAATACACACATAGCATTGCAAGAGCATGTCAATAAGAACAAATCTGAAAATTACAGATTCGGATCCGGCAAAAATAAGATTTTACAAATTACGAGGTGACAGAACATATGCCAGAAACAGACAACATCACACTTGAAAAAAAATACAGAAAACTCCAGGAAATCCTCCGTTCCCTGGGAAGTGTAGCCGTAGCTTTTTCCGGTGGAGTGGACTCCACATTTTTGCTGAAAGCTGCACAGGAAACACTTGGCGACAAAGCTATGGCCATTACCGCATGTCCATGCTCCTTCACCGACAGAGAACTGAAAGAAACGCAAGATTTCTGCCAGGAAAATCACATTTGCCAGGAGATATGCAAGATCAACGAATTCGACATCCCGGGGTTCCGTCAGAATCCGCCGGACCGCTGCTATATCTGCAAAAAAGCCATCTTTACCAGACTTTGGGAAGCTGCAAAGGCGCGCCATATGAACATGATCGTGGAAGGTTCCAACATGGATGATCTGGGCGACTACCGTCCGGGAAAAAGGGCTATCCAGGAGCTTGGGGTCCGCAGTCCGCTCCAGGAAGCAGACCTCTATAAAGAAGAGATCCGGGAGCTGTCAAAAGACATGAATCTTCCGACCTGGAACAAGCCGTCTTTTGCCTGTCTGGCTTCCAGGTTTGTGTATGGGGAGACCATTACCGAGGAGAAGCTTCACATGGTAGATCAGGCGGAGCAGTTTCTGATGGATCTGGGATTCCGTCAGTTCCGCGTCCGTATCCATGGAACCATGGCCAGGATCGAGGTTCCGGTAGAAGAGATCCTGAAAATTGCAGATAATGAAACAAGAACAAAGATCACAGAGAAATTCCACACATTGGGATTTTCTTACGTGACTCTGGATCTTCAGGGCTTCCGTTCCGGAAGTATGAATGAAACACTGGGAAAATAAGCAGCAGAAAATGAAATAATCCCCCGGAAATACCGCGCGAGAAGTATTTCCGGGGGATTGCTGCACTAATAGAACCTGAGGTTCATTTACTGTTTTCAAATCTTAATTTTCGGATCGAGAATATCTGCCTGGCAGGCTGTATATCTTACATATAATCCTTCAGCACATCATGATCCCGCAGTACTTTCTCAACCACGGTACCCTTCACAACATTAAGAAGTGGTTTCTTCAGTGCATTCAGCGGTCCCGGCAGCTGGATCTCCAGCGGGGATTTTCCGTCCATCAGTTTTACACTGCTGTCCAGAAGCTCACGGATATCGTAAACGCTTCCCCATACTTCCGGAACCCCACGGTCTACACCGAAAAGTCCGTATACAGCCTCCATTGCAGTACGTACGGAATACTCTGTTGTGAATACGGTATCACGAGGAGTTTCCGCAAACTGGCCCAGGAATGCAAAGTTTACACAGCCATCCGGGATGACATCCGGGCGGTCACCTTTTGTGCGTGGCATGAAGAAGGCGGTGATGTATGGCATCATAGTCGGAACGCAGACAGCGCTGTTTTCAGCCATATCGTCGATCTGCTCTACCGGAACACCGAGGTGGTACAGCCACTCGGCGGTAATTTCCTTACCGGTACAATCCTTCATCGGCTTCTTGATATAATCACCGGGAACATCTGTGAACAGTCCGTAAACCCATACACAGACCTTCTTCGGATCCTGTTCCCTGAATTGTCCCTGACGGTTGATGGTCCAGCTTAAGAGCCATTTGGAATCCTGGCAGCTTACGATACCACCGGTAACAACCTTGCCGGTACGTGGGTCACGCTGGCAGATATTGGTGATATAAGGGATGATACGGTCATCCAAAGTGGTGACAGTAGCGGATTCCCAGTTTGTTCTGGAAATGTCTGAGCAGAACTTTTCCGGATGTCCGAAGGAAGGATCCTGAGCTGCGATATTTTTCCACAGAGACCATACACCACTGGTACGGACCTCTGCATCACCGTTTGGTGCGTGGTTCTGGTCACCGTAGATCGTGCCCTCTGTACAGCTTCCGTTAGTGACGAAAACATAATCATTCTCTGTAAGAAGGATACCCTGCTCCACATCTTTTACCTTGCATTCGATAGCAGTGGCGATCTTTTTGCCATCCTTGAAATTAAAGATCACGTTTGTGACCTCAGTATTAAACTGGAAGTCAACACCTGCATCCTCCAGATATTTTTTCATGGGAAAGATCAGGGATTCGTATTGGTTGTACTTGGTGAATTTCAGGGCGCTGAAATCAGGAAGACCTGCAATGTGGTGGATAAAACGCTGGAAGTAAAGCTTCATCTCCAGAGCACTGTGCCAGTTTTCAAATGCGAACATGGTTCTCCAGT
>OOCW01001807.1_pt1 | contig 13805 bp, 12 predicted proteins | sample 1671201 | NCBI WGS metagenome assembly OOCW01 (sample SAMN06348132, study PRJEB24527) | human gut metagenome | biome: human gut; feature: ankylosing spondylitis patient; material: feces | host: Homo sapiens | place: China | collected 2015-10
ATTATTTGGTTAAGGTTCATATGGATACAGAATATTTACTCTCTTTATAAAAAACAGAATAACTTTCTTGATATTATTATTAGATTTAGGTTTTTGAATTTATTTTATTAATAAATATAATATTTTCACAATATAAATATAATGTATAAATAACATATTTATAATGGAAAGTAGGGTAGATATATGGCGGGAAGTGCTAATTTAATTGTTGATTTAGGCAATGGAACTGTTAAGTTTAAATCTAGAGATAGGAAGGGGAAATTTAAAAGTACTATTGAAAGAACTGATGAATTAAATGAAATAAAAAACACTGTGGTTTATGATAACAAGGCATATGTGTTAGGGTATGGTGGAAACTATGATAGAGAGTATAACAAAGTGAAAAAGGAAAATTGGATCTATCAGTTATTGCTTGCATTAAATTTAGGAACTACATCTCAGGATATTAATGTATGTTTGTTATTACCAACATCACAAACTGCTTTTAAGGAAGAGTATGTAAGTAAGTTAAAGAATAAGATGTTTAAATATAAGGTTGAAAATAAGTCTGTAGTAAAGAATGTTAAGAAGGTGCTTGTATTAAATGAAGGAGCTGTAGGCTATAAGGCACTTGGAATAAAAGAAGGGAATACACTTATTTTAGATTTAGGAAGTAGGACCTTAAATATAGCTATAGTAGATAGTAATGGAAATGTAATAAAGAAAATAACTGAAGCTATAGGTGTATTTGATTATTATAGTGTTATAAAAGAAAAGCTTAACTCTATAACTGGTGAAAATTATACTGAAGAAGACATTGATGATTTAATTACTAATTCTAATAAGCTTTACATTGATTTACAAGGTAAAGATGAATTACGTAAGGAGTTTTTATATCAGGTTTTAGGAAAGGTTAAAGGAAATGGTATTAAGCTTGGAATGTTCACTAATATATGGGGAATAGGTGGAGGCTTTAATATGCTTAAGGATCTACTTAAAAATACTCCTATTAAAACTGCAGATGAATATACAAATGTAGAAGGAGCAACTATTTAGTTGTTAAAAATATATACAAAGATGTTTAGTTATGAACAAATGTGTTTAATATATTTTTAATATAAAAAGCTCCCCATGTTTATAAAGAGCATGGAGTGATAGGAAATACCTATCCAAAACTACTTGAATTGCTGGAAGTTCCTAAAGCTAACTAAACCACAACGTAAACATGAAATAAGGTTAAGCGTGAAGGTTACGAAAGTAGAAAAAATTAGTTAGATGGCATAAGGTTAAATCCTAAGTGCTTATACAATGGATAATCAGCAGGTAAGCCTCGAATAGAGGAAACTTCAACGACTATTCCGTAAAGGAAGTACATCTAAGTGGATGGAAGTGGGTAGCACCTTTTAAAAAGGTGGTGATATAGTCTGTGCTTATGTGAAAGCATAAGAAGTTCATAAGAGAACTGGTATGGAGTAACGAACCATATTGAACATGCTAAAAATATGCTAACTGTATATATTTTTATTTATTCAAATAACGATAATTAAAATTTCTAAGAATGAATAAATTTATATATTTTTAATTTGAAAATACGATTTATTTATTGACATACAATATCACCTCTTAAAAGGGAATATATCATAAGAATAAAGAAGTTATAACAGTGATATAATCTAAGTATCCTAAATTTAAAACTAAAAGAAAATCTAAACAATCTTTTTATGTTAGATGTGATAGTTTATATTTCACAGATGATATGTGTAACATTGAAAAAATAGGAAAAGTAAGATTTAAAACTAATTATAGTATTCCTAAAAACTGTAAGTATAGTAATCCTTACTGTAGTTACAATGGAAGGTGTTGGGTTTTAACTTTTAGTGTTGAAGTAGAAGAAAACCAAACTGCTTTAAATGAAGATTTATCAATAGGAATAGATTTAGGGGTAAAAGATTTAGCTACTTGTTCTAATGGTGATGTATTTAAAAATATAAACAAAACAAAAAGAATTAAAAATTTAAAAAGTAAATTAAAACACTTGCAACGTAGTATTAGCAGAAAATATGAAGATAATAAACAAGGAAGTAAATTTGTTAAAACTAATAATATTATTAAATTAGAAAAACAAGTGAAACAAATTTATAGAAAGTTAGCTAATATAAGAAATAATTATATACATCAAACTACTAATAAAATAATAAAGCATTACCCATATAGAATTGTAATGGAAGATTTAAATGTTAGTGGAATGATGAAGAATAAGCATTTATCTAAGGCAATAGCAGAACAAGGATTTTATGAATTTATTAGACAAATTAAATATAAATGTGAATTTAATGGAATTGAATTTATTCAAGTAGATAGATTTTATCCATCAAGTAAAACTTGTTCATGTTGTGGATTTATAAAAAAAGATTTAAAACTTAAAGATAGAAATTATAAATGTGATAAATGTGGTTTAGAAATAGATAGAGATTACAATGCAAGTATTAATTTAAGTAATTATTCTAAAGCCTAAAATGTTGAGAGGCTTTGGTCTTAGGGATTTTGGTGTATCCTTAAATGCTATGGAGTGTTATACAAACTAAAGTAGCTTAGGCAAAATAGGACACAATGAAGTAGTGAATAAATAAAAATATACACATTTAAGTATGTTTTTAGCACCAGCTATAAGAATTAAGAAAAGTTATGAATTTTTAAAAAGATTAGACTTTGCTTTATATGTAGTTGATGCAGGAAATGCTGACTTAGATACTTATAAAACTTGGAAAAGGGAAGCAGCTAGATATAATGTAAATCATGTTGTAGTTATAAATAAAATAGATACTGTAAGTAAAGAAGAAATAGATAAATTAGTTAAAAACTTTAAAGAATATGTTCTTGTATCTTCTAAGGATAAAGTTGGAATTGATGATCTTAAAAGTAAAATAATAAAGCATCTAGAAGATGGTGAAGAGGAAAAGCCTCTTGTTGGTGACTTATTAGAATATGGTTCAAAGGTAGTTTTAGTAGTTCCAATTGATAGTGAGGCACCAAAGGGAAGAATAATTCTTCCACAAGTACAAGTTATAAGAGATTGTTTAGATCATGGTATAAAAACTTATGTTGTAAGAGATACTGAACTTAAAGAAGCTATTGGAGAGTTAAAGGATATAGATTTAGTTATAACTGATTCACAAGCTTTTAAAGAAGTTGATAGTATAATACCTAAAGATTTAAAACTTACTAGTTTTTCAATATTATTTGCTAGACAAAAAGGTGAGTTAGATGAGTTTTTAAAAGGAACAAAGAAACTTGATACTTTAAAGCCAAATGATAAGATATTAATTTGTGAAAGCTGCTCACACAATGTATCACATGAGGATATAGGTAGGGTTAAGATACCTAATATGTTAAGAAAAATAGCAGGTGGAGATTTAAATATTGAATATATGGTTGGTTATGATTTCAAGGAAAATGTTGAAGACTATGATTTAATAATTCACTGTGGTGCATGTATGGTAAATAGAAAAAGTGTACTAAATAAAATAAGTTTATGTAAAGAAAAAAATGTACCTATAACTAATTATGGAATGGTTATAGCTTATTTTACAAAAATATTAGATAGATCAGTTGAGATTTTTAGATAATTTATAAAAGGCATTAAGTTTAAATAAAAGGAGCTATCTCAAAATAGAGAATAGCTTCTTTTTTTTATACCATAATAATAAAATATATGGAAATTAATATATATTTTATTGGGAGTGAGAATATTGATATATAAGTCTGGAAAAGTTGGATATTATAAATCTTATGAATATGCAAAAAAAATATTAAGTAAAATGAAAAAAATAACTGCATTTAAAGCATTTAGTAATAAAGACCATGATTATTATGAGGTAATAGATAATACTAAAAATTATTATAATTTGATTTTGTTTGATGAAGATTCAAATCAGTATTGGTTTGATACTAATTGTGGATATAAAGGAATGGGCAGTGTTTATAGTGAGAAGATTTTAAGGTTAGTAGGTATTAGAGAAGATTATAATATAGCTTTTGAAAAAGAAATATATAAGTTTAATTTATGTCCAATTAATCAGTTGAATCTTTTAATTGTTGAAATTGATTTATTAAATGATATTGAAAAGTATTTTATAAAGTCTTTAATAAGCTTAGATTTTGAAAATCCATATTTAAGATATAAGGCTTTAGATAGTTTGCAAATATTTGGTGCTATAAAGTCCATTAATAATGCTATAGGTGGAGATTTATATATAAAGTATTTTGATAATTATGCACCTGAAGAAAATGTTTTCGGAAAATCGGGTATTAATAATATATTATTTTTGGATAGTTATTTAGATAAAGATGTTAAGTCAAATATAAGTAATAATATAAAGAACTTATTACAATTAAAAAATAATATGTTTATAAAAGAAATTGAAAAAACAGAATATGGAATATATACTTTAGGTTATAGATTTAATCTTAATGTGCCAAATTCTCTCATCTTCTAAAGTGGGAGATAAATTTCATTTATATCAAATTTAGATATAAAGTTTGCTTTTAATGAAATAGATAAGCTTATAAAATAATAGATATTCTGAACATTGAACAGACTCCTATCAAATAGACAGACTAAATAAGATAATAGTTAACGCGATCAAATTATTGGTCGCGTTTATTTATGCTGTTTTCCGTTTCTTTAATTCTACGTTAGCCTAATAAGCGGCTATCCTTTTATTTCCTGTAGTAGAATGCTAATAATTCTAAAAAGTTAATAAGGAATTAAGGGCTGCATTTATTTTTAATATAGGTATTCTTTATAAAGCTATAGTTGTGATATATAATAATAAAAAAGGTATCTTATGTAAAAAGGAAAAGAAAGAAGGGGTAATGTGGAATTTAGAAAAACAAATATTAATGATTTACCAGAAGTAATGAAAATAATTAGGGAAGCACAATCATATTTTAAAGAACAAGGAATAGATCAGTGGCAAAATAATTATCCTAATGAAGATGTTATAGAAAATGATATAAAAAATAATCATAGTTATGTATTAGTTAAGGATAGTAAAATAGCAGCAACAACAGTTGTGTCTTTTGATGGAGAAAAGACATATGATGAAATTTATGAAGGTAAGTGGCTTTCAGAAGATAAATATATAGTGATACATAGAGTGGCAGTAGTTTCACATTTAAAAGGCATAGGATTAGCAACAGAACTAATGAAAAATGTTGAGAAGTTAGCACTCCAAAATAATGTGTATAGTATAAAGGGCGATACTCATGAGGATAATAAATCTATGCAAAGGATGTTTGAGAAAAATGGCTTTGTAAAATGTGGAGTAATATATTTAGAAGATAAAAATAAAAGAATAGCATTTGAAAAAAGAATTATTAAGAAATAGTTTTTAAAAAGATTAGCAGACTAATTAACAGTATATATTAATTAGCCTGCTTTTTACTTATATATAAATGTCTGATAGTTCAATTTTTACATTTTCACTAAGGTTATCATATGAGGCATCTTCAGTTTCTACATTGGATGTTTCTGTTAAAGGTAATTCTATTAAAAAGCTAGTTCCCTTATTAAGCTCTGATTTAACAGATATTTTACCATTGTGCAATAATACAAATGATTTTACGATAGATAGACCAATACCGCTACCTTCATTTTTTCTAGAAAAACTAGTGTCAAGCTGAGTAAATTTATCAAAAATTTTATTAAGGTTCTCTTTAGCAATGCCTATACCATTATCTGCTACCGAGATATATAAGCAATCTTCAAAGTTTAAAGTTACTTTTATTTCGCCATTAGGCTTAGAGAATTTAATAGCATTTGACAATAGATTTAAGATTATTCTTTCAAGTTTATCTGAATCAACTTTTAGTATTACATCTTCCTTATTGGTATCAAAAATTAAATTTAAATTTTTAGACTCTGCATAAGGAACTACTGAAGCTACTAACATTTCTATGAGATTTACTACATTAACAGCTGATAGGTTTAGTTTTGTATCATCCAATTCATGTTTTTGTACATCAATGAGATTATTTATTAGCCTTAATAATCTTTTACAATTATCATCAATAATAGCTAGAGTGTTTTTATTTTTAGAATAAGAAGGAGACTCTTTAGTATTATAATTTATTAATTGTATAGCTGACATAATTACATTGATAGGTGTTTTAAGTTCATGGCTAATATTAGAAATAAAATGAGTTTTTATCTTACTAGCTTCTTCAGCATTATGCATGGCATTTAAAATTGCTTTTTCATATCTTTTTTTATAAACAATATACCAGAGTAAAACAAGTATCATACTTAGAAGGCCAATTAATAATAAGAGTGAAGCAATTAATATATTTTTATATTCCTTAATTAACTCTTTAGGATGATTAATTATAACAGAACCTTCAGGAAGATCGGAAGTTTTTATATTAAATTTCTTTAAGGCCTTATAATCGAAAAAGTATTGATTAGCTTCATCATCAGCAATAAACAATTCCTTGGCATCATAGCCATTTAAAAGATTAAGTGCTATAGAGCCGGCTTTTTGGCCTTGAATAAAATGATTGATTACCTTTCCACCAATACTTCCTTGTCCTACATCATAATTTAAAATGCTATAAATAGGAGATGCTACGCAGCTTTCAGCAATTGTTTTATTGATTGTATTTCTATCAAAAGTATCAATATCCTTGAATTTATTTATATAAAGTTGTATTACAGCATTATTGCTAGAAAGATTTGATAAGATAGACTGTACTTCTGATAGAGTTTTATCTTCCGTTAAAATCCATTGAAAATTAATATCTGGATAATCAGCAACTATTTCTTCACAAGTTAGAATTCCATATGTATCAATAAATGTGATAGTATCTACGTTAGGATGAAGAGTTTTGATTAGTTCAATATTAGCTCTAATAGATTCAACTTCAGATACGCCTGAAACAAGTTCACATTCTAAAGCACGGTTTAATCTATCAAAATCTTGTACACCTAAGAATGAAATAGGAATATCCTTAAATAAATCATCTCTATACTTAATACAAAATTCTGTGGCATCATCATCTCCTGCAATTACAGCATCGATTTTATCATAATTTTCCAGTGAGTATTTTAGTAAGTTATAAAAATTTTCTTCATTTTCAGTACTATCAAAAGTTTTTGAGTTCATATATTCAATTATTATATGAGCGTTATTATTTAATTCCTTTTTTATGCCGTTTAATTGATCTTCAATACTTATAAAATTAGAGTCAAAAGAACTAATAAAAAGGATTTCTATTTTTTTTTCTTCGTTATTTAAAGCAAAAACAGAAGTTGTTTGAATTAGAAGAAAATTATTTATAAATACTAGCAGGAAAATAATTCTTTGAAATTTTTTCATGGTTTTCTCCTAGTAAATATTAAAAGTTACAAAAATGATTATAACAAATAAAAAATTGAAAAAATGCAAATATTTGTCGACAACTATAAAATTATTTAGAAATAATAAAAAAATTAATGATATGCTTCCATATCATTAACTTTTTAGTTTTCTAAAAGTCAGAGGAGTTTTTCCATGAACCTTTTTAAACATTTTTATAAAATTACCACTGTGGTTATAGCCTATTTTTTTGGCGATTTCATCGATACTTAATTCAGTGGTGGAAAGCAAGTTTTCTGCCAAGGCCATTTTAAGAGAAGTTGTATATTGGTTAATGGACATATGATATCGTGCTGAAAAACCTGCCTTTAGTTTTTGTTCATTTAAAAATACCATTTTACTTAATGCATTAATGGTAGGTGGATTGCAAAATTCTTTGCTTAAAATATCATGGGCTTTTTGAATGGCATTAACATCGGAAGAAGTTAAAGTAACAGTGCGATTTTTTCCTATTTTTATATCACCATAATTTAATTGATTAGTAAAGACATTTTCAGGTGATGATTGTATTTCTGCACCAATTAAAGCAATACATTCTAAAATCTTGCTTTCTAGATATAGAGAAGTAAGCTGTCCTTTTTCACCACGACTTCTTAGATTTTGAATAATGGCAGTCACTTCAATAGGTAGATAGTGATAGGTGAAATTGGTGATAAAACCATGAAAATCTAAGGCTTTTGGAAAATTTGCTAAAATAACTTCATCAAAATATTTTTTATAAATAGTTATTTCTGCACCATGAAAATGCTGTCCTTTTTTCCAGGATTGCTTTCCTTTTAAATCTTTTTCATTAACAAAAAATGATGAAGGAGTAAAGGAGGAAATGGGGTTATTTTCAATTTCAAATTGTGTTTCACCACTATAAACAGTACCAAATCTTATAAGCTCTTCACTATGTTCAAAGTAAAGAGAAAAATCAGTTGGAATAGTATAATCACCAATGCCAAAATCATAATATCCCTTTCGGCTATATTTAATGAAATAGCCAAGATCTTTTTGATTTTTGTTGGTATATAATATGTAATTTTCTTTTGGATAAGCTGAAAAAGTCATTTTTTTTAAAACTTTGTTTTGAAAATCTTTTGTACTTTTAGCAATCATTAATTAATCTCACTTTCTTTAGATATAATCATTTCTTTTCTTTAGTTTTGGTAATAATAAATTTAAAGTAATATTTATTATAACAAAAATATTGTTTAAATAGATGATAAAATTATCAAATTAGGTGCATAACTTGAAATGATAATCATTCTCATATACAATTTGAACATAGCAAAAAGCAGGAAAACAAAAGAAATGTACATGGAGGTAAGAATAAATGAAAAGAAATTTATTAAAAACATTAGCAGTGGCTTGTGTAACAAGTGTAATGCTTATGGGATGTGGAAATACAGGAAGCGCAGAAGATAATTCTTCTAAAGGTAATACAATTACAGTTACAGATGTAAGAGGAAATGTTGAAATACCAGCAGATCCACAAAGAATAGTTGATTTAAGTGGGAATAGTGATATTTTATCAATTTTAGGATATGACGTTATAGGAACAGCAAATAGTGATGCATATGATTACACTAAGTTCCCATCATACTTAGAAGATACATTAGCAGGAGCTGAAATCTTAGGATACAGCATGCAAGATACTATGGATATAGAAGCAGTTATGAACTTAAATCCAGATTTAATTGTAATATCAACAGTTCAAGAGAAAATGTATGATCAATTAAGTGAAATAGCTCCAACAGTTATGATTCAATTAGAAGCTTTAAACTGGAAAGATGATGTAAGAAGCTTAGCAAAAGTATTTGATAAAGAAGAGGTTGCCAATGAATGGTTAGCTAATTATGAAGCAAAGGCTAAAGCAGCAGGAGATGCTATAAAAGCTGAATATGGAGAAGATACAACTTATCTTTCATTCTTAGCAAGTGGTGGACAATTCTTCGTATTTGATGGTGCAGGTTTTGGTGATGTATTATACAACGATATGCAATTAGCTAAACCAGCAGGAATGCCAGAACAAACAGATATAAGTCTTCCAGTTGTAACTTATGAAGGATTAGCATCAATAGAAGCAGATTACATATTTGCAATAGCTACAGATGAAGATTTAGCTCAAATGGAATCAAATGCAATTTGGAACAACTTACCAGCAGTTAAAGAAGGTCATGTAAAGGTGTTACCTTCATCACCATACTTTAACCAAGGATACAGCCCAATTGGAAGAGAAATTTTAGTAGATGAAATAGGTGACATGTTAAATGAAACAAAGTAGTAAGCGTTTATCAATATTTTTGATTTGCAGTTTGTTACTTTTAGTAGTAGGACTGGTTCTAGCCGTAAGGTTAGGATCCGTCCATATTGCTTTTTCAGACATTTTTAACAGTATTTTTAATTATAGTGAAACTTTAGAACTTATGCTTGTTAGAGATGTTCGTATTCCAAGAGCACTTTCTGTTTTAATGACAGGAGGAATACTAGGAGTAACAGGTGCAATGATTCAAGGTGTTACAAGAAACCCTATAGCAGAACCATCTATACTTGGTGTAAGTCAAGGGGCAACTTTAGTAATAGCTATTTTTTATGCAGCAGGAATAGGAATAACAACAAAAAATGTAATGATTGCTTCATTTATAGGAGCACTTATAACTGGTCTTATAGTTTTAGGCTTTATATCTAAAAAAGCAAATAATAATTCCATTGCAAAAATCCTTTTAGCAGGAACAGCCATGAGTACATTCTTCGTATCCTTAACAACAGTAATAGGACTTTTAACAAATCAATCTCAAATGATAGGTTTCTGGGTTTCAGGAGGATTTAGAAATGCAACTTGGGCAGATTTTAAACTTGTATTTATTGTAGGAATTATAGGTCTTATAATTACAATGATATTATCACCAAAGATAAATATTTTAAATCTTGGAGATGATGTGGCCATTGGTCTTGGTGAAAATCCAGAAAAAATAAGATTTATTACTCTTATGGTTATGATACCAATGTGTGCAGCAGCAGTAGCAGTTGGTAAGAATATAGCTTTTGTGGGACTAATAGTTCCTCAAATAGTAAGAAAGATATTAGGAGAAGATTATAGAAAAAACATTCCATGTGCATTTTTACTTGGAGCAGTGCTTTTAACTTTTGCAGATATAGCTGCAAGAATGTTATTTAATCCATATGAAACACCAATAGGAGTATTTACAGCAATTATAGGAATACCATTCTTTATTTCAGTGGCTAGAAAGGAGAGAGGATAATGAAGAAAAATAAATTTAAAATAGTGTTAGTGATTTTAATGGCTTTATTAATAATCTCCTTTGGAGTGTCCCTATGTTGGGGTACATATAAGGTTACACCTTTAGAAGTTATAAATACTTTACTTGGAAATGGAAGTAAACTTCAAAATACAGCAATATTAAGTATAAGATTACCAAGGCTTTTAGTGGGAGCATTTGTTGCCATTGCATTATCAACAGCAGGAGCAATACTTCAAACCATCACTAAAAATGATTTAGCTGATACAGGAATAATAGGTATAAACGCTGGTGCAGCAGTGGCAGCAGTATTATTCATTACATATTCTACAGGAGCTTATTATAGTGAATTAGGACAACTTTCAATATTTGTACTGCCATTTATGGCCATAGTAGGTGCATCAGTTACAGCTATTATAATTTATATGATGTCAACAACTCATGAAGGAATAAGACCTAAAAGGTTATTACTTATAGGAATTGGATTAAATGCAGCACTTAATGCTTTTATAACTTTCTTTACATTTAGAGGTGGAGTAGGAGATTATAACAGAGTATTAATATGGACATCAGGAAGTCTTTGGGGATCAGGATGGAGCTATGTAAAAGTGATTGTTCCAATAGTAGCTGCAATGTTTATATTGGTTTTATTAAACCATAAAAAATTAGATGTTTTAAATCTTTCAGATGAACTTGCCATATCACTGGGATTAAATATAGAAAAAGAAAGAAAAAAATTCTTAAGCTTAGCAGTTGTTTTAGCAGGAACTGCCACAGCTTTTGCAGGAAATATTGGATTTTTAGGACTTATAGCACCACATATTGCAAAGAAATTAGTGGGACCTTATCATAAAAAGTTTATATCAGTATCAGCAATGATAAGTATAGTAATAGTACTTATTGCAGATGCAGTTTCGAGAAATTTATTTTCTCCAATTGAAATTCCAGTGGGAATAACAGTATCAATATTTGGAGTACCATATTTTATTTATTTAATGATGAAGGAGAAATAATTATGGAAGCTATTAGTGTAAAAAACTTAAGTGTAGCATATGAAAATAACACAATAATTGAAGATTTAAGTTTATCCATACCTAAGGGGAAAATAAGTATAATAATTGGAGCTAATGGATGTGGTAAATCAACATTTTTAAAAACATTAGCTAGAATTAATAAACCTAAGGCTGGAGATATTTTTATAAATAATAAAAACATTAAAAAGATAAATGAAAAGAATATAGCAAAGGAAGTGGCATTTCTTCCTCAAGGGCCAGTATGCCCAAGTGGACTTACAGTAAGAGAACTTGTGGCCTTTGGTAGATTTCCACATCAAAAGCTTATTGGTGGCTTAAATAGTCATGATAAAGAAGTTATTGACTGGGCAATAAAAGAAACAGGACTAAGTGAATTTGCAGATAGAGAAGTTGAAAATTTATCTGGTGGCCAAAGACAAAGAGCTTGGATAGCAATGACTTTAGCTCAAGAAACAGAAATAATAATGCTAGATGAACCTACAACTTATTTAGATATGTCTTATCAGCTTGAAGTATTAGAAGTTCTTGAAAAGCTAAATAAAGAAAAGAATATTACAGTGGTTATAGTTCTTCATGAGCTTAATAATGCATGTAGATTTGCAGATAACATTATTGGATTTAAAAAGGGAAAAGTTATTTGTGAAGGAAAACCATTAGATGTAATTACTAAAGAAAATTTAAAGAAAATATACGGAATAGAAGCTAATCTTACAATAAGTGAAGATGGCAAGTATCCAATATGTATGGAATACGATCTTTTTAGGGAGGCTTAATGAGAAATAAAAACTTTTTAATAATAGTAATAGGGCAGATAATTTCTCTCTTTGGAAATGCCATACAAAGATTTAGTATGTCATTATACTTATTAGAGTTTACAGGAAGTACAGCTGTATTTTCACAGATATTAGCAATATCAACAATACCTTATATAATTTTTGCACCTATTTCAGGAAAGCTTTCTGATAGTGTAAATAGGAAAAAAATAATGGTATATTTAGATTTCTTTTGTGCAGCACTTATTGGAATATATGCATTTATATTATTAAGAGGAAATGATAGTGCACTTATAGTTGGTACAGTGATGTTTATATTATCAATATGTTACACATTATATGGACCAGCAGTAACATCTTCCATACCTCAAATAGTAGATGAAGAAAGTTTAACTTCTGCCAATGGAATAATAAATCAAGTAGGATCAATAGTAAATGTTGTAGGACCTATTTTAGCTGGAATACTTTATGGATTACTTGGAATAAAAGTTATTGTAATAATAAATGCTGTAAGTTTCTTATTATCAGCAATTATGGAAATGTTTTTAGATATTCCAGATGTGGCTAAGAATGATGAAAGTGCAGAAAAACTAGTATCAATGGACTTTATAAAGAACTCTTTTGCAGATATGAAGGATAGCTTTGTATATTTAAAAAAGGAAAAGAAAGTTGTTCTTGCAATTATAGCTTCATATGCCTTTTGTAATATATTCTTAGTACCTATTTTATCAATAGTTGCACCATATTTTATTAATGTATTACTTGCACTTCCATCAGAGATTTATGGAATTGTTGAAGGTGTATGTGTACTAGGTATGATATTAGGAGGATTCTGGATAAGTATAAAGCCAAAGATGTTCTCAATGAAAAAGGTACATTATACATATTACCCTATGATAGCTGGTGTTATACTAATGTCTATTTTAGGATTTATAAAGATAAATAATTATGCAATGGCAACAATTTTTGCCTTTGGTGGATTATTAATTATGTTATCTTTATCATTATCAAATGTACTTACATTAACATTTATACAAAAACAAGTTCCAGCAAATATGCTTGGACGTGTATCAGCATTTTCAGTGGCAGTGGCGACAGTAAGTGTTGCTCCAGGACAATTATTATACGGACAACTTATTGATATAGGAGTTCCGCTGGGAGTAATTCTTATTGTAACAGTGATATTTAATATTGGACTTGTTGTCTTTATTAAGAAGAGGGTAAGTGACACAGTTGTGGAAAGTGAAGAAAAAGCAGCTTAAGATAATGATGAAATATCAGTGATAAATGATGAATTGAGGAATAAACTCATAAGTTTAGAAAACTGTATAATTAAGAATGAAAAATTAAAAATGAATA
>OOCW01001811.1_pt1 | contig 13766 bp, 11 predicted proteins | sample 1671201 | NCBI WGS metagenome assembly OOCW01 (sample SAMN06348132, study PRJEB24527) | human gut metagenome | biome: human gut; feature: ankylosing spondylitis patient; material: feces | host: Homo sapiens | place: China | collected 2015-10
CTATAATTACCATATTTATCCTTTACATAATTAAAGATTAACTAGCACATGTCGTTAAGATAGAATTACTTATAACGAATATACTATTTATCATCTAATAGCAAAGTGGATTAATTCACTTTAATAATTTCTCCTCAAGGCAGTCTGTTAAGCGTTCTCTTTATACCATAACAGGATGTTTACACCTATCTTTTTATTCCCAAGGAGGTCTTTGGCCTTTCTTTTCTCGCTCTAAGGAATCTTTTGCTCTGTCTTTGCAAGCCACTAAGGTAAAGGTTTATCCTGTTTTTATACGCCACCAAGGTAATCCAAATAGAAGAGGGAGTAATCGTGGCGACTAGTCTACCTATGGAGTAATTTGATGATAGCTTTAGTGAAGAGAATCAATGCGCTCTTAGGTTGAGTGTCTGAGTGAACGGAGTGAGCGAGTTTTCAACCGTTGCATTGATTCTTGAACTTAGGCTATCACAAATTACAGAAGGTGTAGCTAGGCGCCACGATTACTCCCGACTTCCTATTTGTATTCCTTAATAAGTTCTGCAAAAGCAGGCAAAGAATCCACAATTTGTTTTTTGCTTACGCAGTATGAGATTCTTACGTATCCAGGGCAACCGAAGTCATCGCCAGGAACTAAGAGTAATTCATGTTTTTTAGCTTTTTCGCAGAAAGCGTTAGCATCTTCTTCGAGGGCCTTTACGAAGAGATAGAATGCACCATCTGGTTTAACGCAGTTGTACCCTAATTTTGTAAGGCCATTGTAAATGATATCTCTATGTTCTTCATAAGCACTAATATCAGAAGTAGCTCTAACACATTTTGCGATTACTTTTTGGAATAAGCTTGGTGCACATACGTATCCGAGTGCACGGCCAGCACCACAGATTGCAGCATAAACTTCACTGCCATTTTCCATTTGATCAGATACTGCTACATAACCGATACGTTCACCAGGAAGTGAAAGAGATTTACTATATGAGTAACATACTAATGTATTTTTGTAGTAATTCATTAAATAAGGTACTTTGAGTCCGTTATATACTAATTCTCTATAAGGCTCATCAGAGATTAAGTAGATTGGATGACCATATTCTTTTGATTTTTCTTCAAGAATAGTAGTGAGTTCTTTAATTGTTTCTTCTGAATAAACAACACCAGATGGATTGTTTGGTGAATTGATAATGATACCTTTTGTTTGAGGTGAAAGTAATTGTTTGAAGCTTTCAAAGTTGATTTGGAAGTTTTCTGTGTTAGCAGGTACAACTTTAAGCTGCGCGCCCATAGCATTAGTGAATACAGTGTATTCTGGAAAGAATGGTGCGAAAGTAATGAATTCATCACCAGGTACAGTAAGTGCTTTAATTGAAACACATAAAGAAGCAGCAGCACCAACTGTCATATAAATATGATTTGGTGTAAGTGATGTATTAAATCTTTCGTTAATATAATCTGAAATAGCTGTTCTTGTTTCTAAATCTCCAGGCGCAGAAGTATAGCCGTGGAGTAAAGCTGGATCTGAGTTATTTACTAATTCTACAATAGTTTCTTTGATACATTCAGGTGCTGGTACGTTAGGATTGCCTAAGCTGAAATCATATACATTTTCAGCGCCGATTTCAGCAGCACGTTTTTTACCATATTCAAAGAGTTCTCTGATAACAGAGCGTTTTGTTCCTAGTTTAACCATTTCGTTTGAAATCATATGTAGTACCCCTTATCTCTAAATAAATTAAAAATTATAATATATAATATAATTTAACAACTATTTTTATATAATGACAAGTTTTTTATGCTTAAAATTTATAATTAAGGAATATGATGAATAGTTATACTGAAGGCAGTTTAATATATTAAGTAATCTATGCGGGAAAGCTTATATTTATGAAGTTCTAGGCTTTTAAATGAGATCATAAACTTGAATAAAATTATACTTATTTATTTAAATTGAATAAAAAACTTGAGTATTTATGTATAAATACGTAAAAAGTGTGAACAAATGATTGACATCGGTAAAGGGATAATGTATTATGTAAATATATTAATAAACGGATTGTTACTGGTAATGCAGGCTATACCAATTTTGTGAATAGATAATTTTGTATTTAAATATTCGCGGAGGAGGTATAGCCTTTTTTTGCTAATATGGCGGTGACGTCTAAGTTATTGAGCAATAAGGGGGATACCGAAGATGAAAGTTGTTAAGGTTATTAATAATAACTTAATTAAGTCCGTAGATGAGAAAAATAATGAAATACTAGTAATGGGATGTGGACTTGGCTTCAAAAAGGTAGCTGGTGATGAAATCGATGAGAGTTTGATTGAAAAGGTTTACACATGTAATGAAAAAACAAACTCAAGTCAACTTATCAGTTTACTTGAAAAGATTCCTCTAGAACATATTCAAGCTACTAATGAAATTATCAGTTTCGCAAAAGCTTCTTTAGGCAAAAAGTTAAGCCAGAATATCTACATTTCTTTAGCAGATCATATTAATTTCGCAATTGAACGTAATAGACAAGGCATTCAAATTAAAAATGCTTTATTATGGGAAATCAAGAAATTATATAATCACGAGTATTTAGTAGGAAAAGAAGCGCTAAGTATTATAAAACGTCGTTTAAATGTTGAGCTTCCAGAAGATGAGGCAGGATTCATTGCGCTTCACTTCGTAAATGCTTTAATGGACGACATATCTATGGAAAAAACTACAGATATGACGAAGATGATACAAAACATATTAAACATTATCAAGTATCACTTTAACTTAGAGTTAGATGAGTATTCAATTCATTATGAACGCTTCATTACACATCTTAAATTCTTTGCACAAAGAATTTTCATGGGTGTAACAATTGAAGATCAAGATGATCAGTTCTTAGAAGTACTTAAAACAAAGTATAGAAAAGAGTATGGATGCACACTAAAAGTAAAAGAATACATACAGAGCGAGTTTAATTGGACACTTTCAGAAGATGAAATGGTGTATTTAACAATTCATATCAACAGAGTTACAAATTCATAGATACCTAAAATGAATAGAACGGGATTGTTACTTTAAGTAGGCTATACCTAAATAAAAAGAAGTTAGTACAACTAATGCTTTTTGTTTAGGTATTTTTTATTACCCAAATTACCTTTCTCGCTTCTAAATTTCCGGAGGAATAATATGAATTATAAAGATTTAGCAGAGGCAATTCTAAAATTAGTCGGTGGCGAAAGTAATATTAAATCATTAGTACACTGTGCAACAAGATTAAGATTTACTTTAAAAGATGAAAGTAAGGCTGATACAGCAAAATTAAAAAATACAAAAGGAGTTATGGGGGCTGTAAGTAATGGTGGTCAATATCAAGTCATCATTGGTAGTAACGTATCTCATGTGTTCAAAGAAATCATGGCCATAACAAAATTAGATAATGGCAGCTCAGAAGAAACTCAAAAAGATAATCGTAGTATAGGGGCAAAAGTGATTGATACAGTAACAGGTATCTTCACACCAATCTTACCAGCAATTACAGCTGCGGGGATGATTAAAGCAGTACTTGCAATTCTTATTGCAACCAAAGTACTTTCAAATACTTCACAAACATATCAAGTACTTAACTTTATGGCTGACGCAGGATTTTACTTCTTACCAATCCTATTAGCGAACTCAGCAGCTAAAAGATTTAAAGTTAATAGTTACTTAGCAATGATGATTGGTGGGATCTTATTACACCCAACATTCATTTCAATGGTTAGTAGTGCAAAAGAAGCCGGAACCGCAGTAACAGTATTTGGGTTAAATATTCCACTTGCAAGTTATAGTTCAAGTGTACTTCCAATTATTTTAGCAGTTTGGTTAATGTCTTATGTAGAACCATTTGCAGATAAAGTATCTCCAAATGCCGTTAAATTCTTTACAAAACCACTTATTACAGCATTAATCGTAGGAATCGCAACATTAACATTAGTAGGACCACTTGGTTACATACTTAGTGATGCAGTAGCAAAAGTTATTACTACAATTGAAAATTACGCAAGTTGGTTAGTACCAACAATTATTGGTGTATTATCACCAATCTTAGTTATGACAGGAACACATTATGGTTTAGTTCCAATTGGTATCAATAACATTATGACAATGGGATATGACACATTAGTAGGACCAGGTATGATGGTATCTAACGTTGCTCAAGGTGCAGCATCATTAGCTATCTCTTTAAAAACAAAAGACTCAGATTTAAAACAATTAGCAAGTACATCAGGTATTACAGCAGTATGTGGTATCACAGAACCAGCATTATATGGTGTAAACTTAAAAACTAAAGTAGGTCTTTACGCCTCAATGATTGGTGGTGGACTTGGTGGATTATTCTTCGGTATCTTCGGAGTAAGAAGATTTGCAACAGGTTCTCCAGGACTTTTAACATTACCAGTATACATTGGTGGAGAATCAATGAATAACTTCTTCTATGCATGTATCGGTGTAGTAATTGCTATGGTAGCAGCATTTATCGTAGCATTCGTAATGTACAAAGATGGAAAAGAAGCTGAAGTTAAAGAAGAAAAAACAGAAACACAAAAAGTTGAAAAAGTAGTTAAAGGAGAAATTCCAACAGTTTATGCACCATTAACAGGTGAAGCAGTTTCATTACAACTTGTAAGTGATCCAACATTTGCAGAAGGAATTATGGGACAAGGGATGGCAATCATTCCAACTGAAGGAAAAGTAGTATCGCCAGTAGATGGTACAGTAGAAATGATCTTTAATACAAAACATGCAGTAGCAATTAAAGCAGATAATGGCGCTGAATTATTAATTCATGTAGGTTTAGATACAGTTAAATTAGGTGGTAAATATTTTGAGGCTCATGTAAAAGTAGGAGATAAAGTAAAAGTTGGCACACCACTTGTAGACTTCGATTTAGAAGCAATCAAAAGAGAAGGATATGACTGTATTACACCAGTTATTGTAACAAATACAGCTGATTACAGTGAAGTAATTGCAATTGATGACAAAGCAGTAAAATGCGGAGATTCAGTTGTGAAGTTAGTTAATAAATAGGGTAAATTGAGTGGGGCCGCGAGGAGATGAGGGTTTTGAACGCTACTATCTCAATTTAATATAAGCACAGGCGAAGGAAGCGAATTGGTTCATATTGATAGAGAGTGAATTGATTCATATTGAAGGAAGTGAATTGCTTGATATTAATAGAGAATGAATTGGTTTATGTTGATAGAGGACAAATTGGTTTAGGGAGCTTGTGGGGCCGCGAGGAGAGTTAGTTGAATTACAGTAGTTAGATGTAGGTAATTGAATAGGATTAACTTAACTTGCTTTAAAGTAGTTATTTAGAGTATATGTATGAATAATTTGAAGGAGGGCGCGGCGGGAGAAATCTTGGTGCGGCTTCTTTGTTATAGTTAGAAGTTTTGAGATTTAAGATTTGTAATATAAAATATGGATGTATAGAAAATAATTTTATACAGGAAAGAAATGAGGAAATTAATATGACAGGATTACCAAAGAAATTTTTATGGGGTGGCGCTACAGCTGCTAATCAATGTGAGGGTGGATACTTATCTGGAGGAAAAGGATTAGGAACAGTTGACGTGATTCCACATGGTGAATATAGAAGAGCTATTATGAAAGGTGAAATGAGCTATAAAGATTTACCAGAGGATGTATATTATCCATCTCATGAATCAATCGATATGTATGGCAACTATAAAGAAGATATCGCTTTATTTGCAGAGATGGGATTCAAATGTTATCGTTTTTCATTCTCTTGGTCTAGAATCTTCCCAACAGGGATGGAAATAGAACCAAATGAAGAAGGACTTAAATTCTACGAAGATTTCATCGATGAATTATTAAAATACAATATTGAGCCAGTCGTTACAATTTGTCACTTTGACTTACCACTTGCCCTTGTAGACGAATATGGTTCTTGGAGAAGCCGTAAAGTTGTAGATGCTTACGTAAGATACTGTGAAGCAATCTTCAATAGATTCAATGGTAAAGTTAAATACTGGATGACATTTAATGAAATTAACATGCTTATGCATTTACCATTTATGGGAGCTGGTATTGAATTCAAAGAAGGTGAAAATAAACTTCAAGTACAATATCAAGCAGCACATAATGAACTTGTAGCCTCTGCGCTTGCAACTAAACTTGCACACGAAATCAATCCAGAAAATCAAGTGGGTTGTATGTTAGCGGCTGGAGATTACTATCCATATAGCTGTAAGCCAGAAGATGTATTTGCTGCTTTAGGAAAAGATAGAGAAAATTACTTCTTCATTGATGTACAATCAAGAGGAGCATATCCAAACTATGCTAAGAAATTCTTAGAAAGAAATAATATTCATATTGAAATGCATGAAGATGATGAAAAGGTTTTAAGAGAAAACACAGTAGATTTCATTGCATTTAGCTACTATTCATCACGCGTGGTAAGTGCAGATCCAACAGTAGGAGAAGCAAAACAAGGAAATGCCTTCGCGGGTATTAAAAATCCAAACTTACCAGAAAGTGAATGGGGATGGCAAATTGACCCACTTGGATTACGTATTACAATGAACACATTATATGACCGTTATCAAAAACCACTCTTCATCGTAGAAAATGGTTTAGGTGCAATAGATACACCAGAAGAAGACGGTACAATCAATGATGATTACAGAATCGCTTACTTAGAAGCACATATTAAGGAAATGATCAAAGCAGTAGAAGAAGATGGGGTAGATCTTATCGGTTATACACCATGGGGCTGCATTGACCTTGTAAGTGCTTCAACAGGTGAAATGAAAAAACGTTACGGATTTATCTATGTAGATAAAGATAACGAAGGAAATGGAACACTTAAAAGATCTAGAAAAAAATCATTCCACTGGTATAAAGAAGTAATTGCAACGCAAGGGGAGTGCCTAAGATAAGAAGGTATTGGAAATAGGGCCGGGGGTTAGTGATAGAGCTTCATCTACACCTTCCGTAATTGATGGTGCTCTAAGTTCGATAAGCAAAGAAACGGTGTGAACTCACTACGCTACGCTGCGTTCAGACAACACACCTAAAACCTCTTTGCTTATCTTCACTAAGAACACCAATCAATTACTACAGAGGTAGATTTCGCTCTACCACTAACCCCACTTGCATTTGAATACTTAGGGCGAGAAAGAAAAAAGTGAATGTATTCATCATGAGAAGTGAATTGGTCCATTTTGAAAAGATAAGATATATTTAGAAAGCCAATAAAAACATAAAAAGGAAGCTATCACAAACAATTTTTGCAGTAGCTTCCTTTGTTGTACTTTGGGGACAGGTCTTTAAAATTGCTGTTGTAGGAAGGTGATGAAGGTACGTGAGGCGATGGAGAGTTGGAGCTGAGGATGATAAGCAATGCCTATGTAACGTGTTGGAAGTGACATAAGAGGAATTTCAATAAGTGTGCCGGCTTCTAGTTCTTTGGTAATAAAGGATTTAATAACGGAAGTAATACCAAGTCCTGCTTTGGCACACTCTATGAGAAAGTCCATATTACTAGCTTCAATTGTTGGAGTGAGTTCAAGTCCTAGCTGGGCAAAGTGTGCTTGTAAGTTTAAGCGTGTAATGCTTCGTTTGGAAAGCAGCATAAAATAGCCTTGTTCACATATTTCTTTTGGGGACAGGTCTTTAATATTGCGGTTGTAGTAAGTGGGGCTGCAAACGAAGATGTCTTCTATAGATTGTAAAGGGACAAATTCTAGAGAGGTATGTGTAAGTGGCGAACTGATGATAGCAAGATCAATGAGATTTTGCTCGATTAAATTTAGAGTTTGAGTGGTATTATCATTAATAACATGAACTTGCAATGCAGGATAAGTTTTAGTGAACTGGGAAAGGAGTGGAAGTAAAAAGTGAGTCCCTAAAGTAGAGCTTACACCTACTTTAAGTTCACCAGATTCCATATTTTTGAGTTTATTAAGTAGCATTTCACCTTGGGTGATAGAAGAAAAAGCATTTTTTAGATGGTCATATAGAAGTTTGCCTTCTGGTGTGAGTAAAACGCCTTTGGAACCTCTAGAAAATAAGGTGATTCCTAAGTTGTTTTCAAGTGTTTTAATGGATTTGCTAATGGCGGGTTGCGAAATATAAAGTGCCTGAGCTGCATGAGAAAAGTTTTGATACTGACAAACTGTATAAAAGATTTTATAGAGATTAAGGTCATTTAACATGGTATACCTCCTAGTTATAACAGCTATAAAATATTGATATTTTTATTATACGATAAGATGAATTAGAATGAGTATATCAAATAAAGAAAGCCAGTGAAAAGATAAAACTTCACTAGAGGAATGGGGGATTTAAATGGGAGAATGGGACGCAAAATGTTATGATAAGTTTCAAAAAGAGAGAATACAACCTTCTGTAGATTTAGTAAATCGTATCATGATAGAGAATCCTAAAAGGATTATAGATATAGGTTGTGGTTCAGGAATGAGTACTAAAATCCTTGCAGATAGATTTAAAAATGCGGAGATTATAGGTTTAGATAATTCTCAGTCAATGCTTAATAAAGCTAAGGAACTAAAACTTAATGTAGAATGGATTTTCAAGGATTGTAACGAGAGTCTTGAAGCATTTGAGAAGGCAGATATCATATTTTCTAATGCAAGCTTGCAGTGGCTTAAAGCACAAGATCAAGTGATTGCCAATTGGTTTAAAGCTTTAAATCCAGGAGGAATTATAGCAGTGCAAATTCCTTTATTTGAACAAATGAAGATGCAGGAAATTCTTTTAGAAATAAGAACAAAGGAAAAGTGGCGAGATTATTTTAAAGAAGTAGACGCCCATACCTATCATAATTTTACACCTGAATGGTATTATGATGTTGTTTCTAAGTATAGTGATGAAATTGAAATGTGGGAAACGGACTATTATAATATATTAAACGGTTATGAGGCAATCGTTGAATTTTCTAGAAGCACAGCATTTAGGCCTTATTTGGCAGCACTAGCTGAGACCGAGTTAGAATCAGAGTTTATAGAGGAGATTTTCCAGAAGGTAAAAGAAAACTATAAATTACAAGCGGATGGGAAAATAGCTTATAAATTTAAGCGATTATTTATTGTTGCTACAGCTAGAAAAGAGAGTTAGAGATTTAGTCCATTTAAGTGAAAATATAAGATCTTAATTAGTGTATAAATTTGATTAAGGATAAACATAGATATGAATTAAAGTAGTAAGGAGCAGTAGGATGACACCAGGAGAGAACAAAGCTTTTTATAAATATAAGTTAACAATGGGTGAAATAACAATTGCATGTGATGATGGGGGAATCACAGTAATTAGTAATTGGGATGAGCCAGATTTAGAAGGAGAGAATAAGTCTACACCTTTATTAGATGAAGCAGCAAAGCAGTTAGAGGAATACTTTAAGGGGCAACGTCAAGTATTTGATTTACCACTTAATCCTCAAGGGACAGTTTTTCAAAAACAAGTATGGCAAGCACTTTGTCAAATTCCTTATGGGGAAACGAGAAGTTACAAAGATATAGCAGAGATGATTGGTAATCCTAAAGCATGTCGCGCAGTAGGTGGTGCTAATAATAAAAACCCTATTATGATTGTTATTCCATGTCATAGAGTGATTGGTGCAAATGGCAAATTAGTAGGCTATGGTGGGGGATTAAATATCAAAGAATATCTTTTAAATCTAGAAAGTAAATAAATTTAAGAAGCAAATAAAGCTATAAAGAGCTGCTTATGGAATGATTTTCATAAGCAGCTTTTAAGTTGAAGAAATATAAAAGCAGTTAACTGGAAAATAACAAAATTGAAACCAATATGTAATACCTTTGAGAAGTATTGCAAAAATAAGGTGCTATAATAATGTTAAATGATATATCAATATAAACAATTGCTTATCCGGAGGGAAAATGAATATAGAGATAGAAATACAAACAAAAGATATACGATAAGCAAATTAAATAGATGAGGTGGAGATCAAATGAAAGTAAAAGGATTTGTAAGTAAATTAATGATTTTTATGGCACTAGCAGGAATCTGCAGTAGTGTAATGGGGCAAGAGATTACATTAAAACAAACAACAAAGACATCAGCATCATCAAATATACAGATTAAAGACATGACTTTTGAAAGTAATGGCACCTGTTACTTAGCCGTTAAAGATGTTATGGCACAAATCGGTGCAGATTATAAATGGGAGGCCGCCAAGAAAGGTTCAAATAGCAAAGGCATACTTACAATGGAGGTACCTAATTATTTCGATGAATTTTATTACAATGTATTATCAAATATATGTGAGACTTACGATGAAGAAACGGAGAGTAAGTTAACACCTTTACCAAATAGTTTAAAAGGTCTTACTACAATAAAGTTAGCAACACCTGATAACTATGTACCTAAATATAAACAAAAGAAACCAATTGAAGTAACAATTAATAGTCAAGGTTATCAATTTGAATGTGTAGTATATGATTATCATATTATTAATCATACATTAATGTTACCAGAAAGCTTTATGGTACGTTATTTAGGTGTAGATTCACAGACTAAAAAAGCCTTACCATCAGATGAAGCAGCCAAAATACTTAAACAAAAAACTGTGCAATTAGAGCAAAAACTCAAACTTGAGAAACCAGAAGAAGTATTAGCCTTATGGATCAGAGCACAACAAACTAGAAATGGGGCAGTACAATATACGGAGCTTTCTAAAGAAGCAAAAGAAAGAGTTTTACCAGAAGTTAAAACAAGGGGCTGGGTAACAGGTGGTTCAAGTCCTTCTTTAAAGGGAGGAAAAGTAACGATTCAAAAAGTAGAAGACTTACTTAATGGTGAAATGCGTTACACAGTAACTTATGAAAGTATGCTTCAAGGAAAGGTTTATGAAACACTTGAACAAGTTATCACAATGAAACCTTATAAAGAAGAAAACAAAACATATTATGCAATTACGAATGTAATAGGAGCAGTAGATTACTATACTTATGCAAGTGTTTCAGAGCATAAAGCAGAAACAAAATAAATATATTAGGTTTACGGCCTTAAAGATAAATGATGAAATAAAGATAAATAATAAGAAAGAGATTATGAGAAGTAGGACAAAATGAACTACTTCTTATAATCTCTTTTTTGTACAGATGAACATATTTAAAGGGGATACAAATAAGTTTTTAACATTGATAGATAAAGTGAATATTTAACTACAAGGTACTAAAAAAGTAAACTTAAGATAGAAATATCTATGTATACATAAACAAAATTTTAAAATGTCTATAAAAATAGTTGCAAAATTTAAAAATGTTCATATAATATAGGTGTGAAAGTAATATGACTTTATAAAGTACAAATTATAAACAGTAAATAGGAGGTTTAATAATGGGAGAGGAAAATAAGGAATTATTTTGGAAAGCTTCTATTGAAGAGGTAAAAAGAGGGTTTATAGAAGAGGATGAAGCATATAAATGCATTATCTGTGAAGAAGGATTTGAGAAGGGACGAATTTATCAGCTAGAAGATAAATTCTTTGATGCTAAAAAGGCAGTAGAGTTACACATTAAAGAAAAACATGGTAGCACACTGGCCTATCTTTTAGGGATGAATAATGCATTTACAGGGGTTTCACCAGCGCAATTAGAACTACTTAAATTAATGGCAGCTGGTTTATCAGATAAGGAGATCGCAGCAAAATTACAGGTGACACCATCTACTATTCGTAATCACCGTTATAAATTAAGAGAAAAAGAAAAGCAGGCTAGGCTTTTCTTAGCCATGATGGAGCTTATTGCAAATGATACAAAAAAAGATGTAAGTATACTAGAACAAGGTACATTATGCAATGCCCATAAAACAGCCATAACTTTAGATGACAGATATAATATTACAGATAAAGAACGTGCGACAACGATTAAAACTTATATGGATGAACATGGGGCAATTAAAACTTATCCAGCCAAAGAAAAGAAGAAGATTATTGTTTTATCAGAGGTTATTAAAAACTTTGTTAAAGGAAGACAGTATACAGAGAAAGAATTGAATAGGATATTAGAACGTATTTACGAAGACTTTGCTACTATAAGAAGAGCTTTAATAGAATATGGTTTCATTGAACGTTCTAATGATTGTACAACTTATTGGGTTAAAGAATAGATAGTAAGTAAAAATTAAACGTATAAATTACTAATAGCTTCCAAGGATGAGATAAAAGTTTGACGTGCATACTAGTTACAGAAGAAAGGATGTGTAACTAGTGAGTGATTTTGCAAGCAAGCCAGGATCAAATAATCCACAACAAAAAGGAAAACGCAGACAAAAACTTCATGATGAACAAAATAATAGAGGCGAACCACAAAAGAAATCATAGTATAGTGATTTCAAGGATTAAGAAACTGTAAGAAAAGAATCTGTCATAAAAAATTAATGACGGATTCTTTTTGTATGTTATAGAAGGATTTTCAAGTATACTGTTACATTATATAAAGGTTATAATGTGTATCAAGGTGATAAGTATAATCGTATCGTGATTATAACAAGACATTTGAGATGAGACAGCTAAGGAGAAAATCTAAAAATGAAATTAAAGAAAAGACTATTCATAGCAACTGTAACAGGTATTATTTTAGGAAGCAGTTTAGTTGGGTGTAATACAACACAAGAAATCGTAACTGAAGATGTAATAAATAAAGATGTAACACAATCAGAAGAGCAATTAGAGTATTCTAATTTAGTGGATTCTAAAACACAAGAAGAAGTTAAGACGAGATTAATTAAAGCAGGTATACCAGCAGAGAATGCAGAGCTTTTTATAAAATGGGTTAATGAATATAATAGTAATGTAGAAAGTGCAGATTCATTTAAAGAAGGATTTACATTATATAATGGTTCAGAGATAAATTATGATGACGTTTATTTAAGAACAGATAAAGAGACTAATAAAGATACAGCAAGAATGGATACAAACTGTAGATTAACAGCAGGACTATTAATGAAGGATTTAGTAACTGTAGGACAATATAATGATGAGGCAGATAATTATTTAATGTTTGATGTACAAGCTATTCAAGAGGATTCAAAATATGATGTACTAAAAGCAGATTATCAAAAATATGTAACATTATTTAATCCAGTAACTGTAGAAGCGGGGACAGATTTAACAAACCATATTGCACAAATTCAAACGGAATGGGAAAATAGAAATATTGTATTTGATGAGCATGCAAATGTATCACTTATTACACTATTTTTACATGATCCAGTTGAAAATAAACGTTTTGTAGGACATACAGGTGTGTTGGTTGAAGATGAAGAAGGTTTCGTATTCGTTGAAAAATATGCCTCAGTACTCCCATATCAAGTAACTAAGTTTAATTCAGAGCAAGAAGTGGTACAGTATTTATTAAAGAGAGGGGATATTATGGGAGATGGTTCTGAGGGAGCACCAATTGTTATGAGAAATGCAACTGTAATCAGTTAAGATAGGAAATATAAATGTATTGAAGTATTGATTAAGGAGGAAAAATATGTTTGGAAGAGAAGATAATACTTATAATGATATGATTGAGAAATCAACTATGCAGTGGCTTAAGGAAACTGTAGAAGGTGAAGATTTAGTAAATAGACATGGTGCTAAATTAACTATGGAATACATTGAACATCTTAAAAAAGAAATTAAAAAACTAGAAGATAAAAATAATCTTAAAGATGAATTTTTAAGAAAGCTAAAGAGTAGAAAATAATTAAAATAAAAGAATTTTTATGTAAAAAGAGCTATAAATATAAG